>Ga0256405_10010352_pt1 | contig 12354 bp, 13 predicted proteins | sample RumenRJG_02DNA_FD_189096 | JGI IMG/M metagenome (GOLD analysis project Ga0256405, IMG submission 189096) | Bovine rumen microbial communities from Lethbridge, Alberta, Canada - RJG_02 | ecosystem: Host-associated > Mammals > Digestive system > Stomach > Rumen | place: Canada: Alberta...
AGCGATCGGTGATGCGCGGATCTTCGGCATTGCGTTTCGCCAGCGGCGAGATTTCCGTCGGATGTCCCGTGATAAAGGTCGGCTGCATGAGCGTCTCTTCCACTTTTTCCTCGAATGCAGCGTTGAGAATACCGCCAATGCCATGACGCTCTTCGTAAGGTACCCCGATTTCATCGGCCATCTTACGGGCCTCTTCGACCGTCTCGCAGGACATGAAGTCTTTGCCCGTAGCTTCTTTGACGGCATCGTTCATGCTGATGCGTTTAACTTTGGAAAGGTCGATCTCAACGCCCTGGTAATTGATGACCGGCGTGCCAAGGACTTTCATGGCCGCATTGACGACGATGCCCTCGGTGAGGTCCATCATATCCGTGTAATCCGCAAAGGCCTGATAGAACTCGATAGACGTGAATTCCGGATTATGACGAACGTCCATCCCTTCATTGCGGAAGATACGGCCGATTTCATAAACACGATCCAAACCGCCAACGATGAGGCGTTTGAGGTTCAGCTCCGTTGCAATGCGCAAATACAGATCGATATCCAGCGTATTGTGATGCGTGATGAACGGACGAGCTGCCGCACCACCAGCAATCGTCGAAAGCACCGGCGTTTCTACTTCGAGATAGCCGCGCTCATCCAGATATTCGCGAATCGAGTTAATGGTCTTCGTGCGACGACGGAACGTCTCGCGGACATCCTGATTCATGATGAGATCAAGATAACGCTGACGGTAGCGGATGTCGACATCCTGCAAGCCGTGGAATTTCTCCGGCAGCGGACGCAGCGATTTGCTAAGCAGTTCGAAATCCTCAACACGGACCGTTACTTCACCGCGATGCGTCTTGAAGACGACGCCGCGAATGCCGACGATATCACCGATATCAAGTTTGCGGAACTGCTGCTTGTATTTCTCCTCACCAAGAACATCGATCTTGAAATAGACCTGAATGTTGCCCGTGCGGTCATTGAGCGTGCAGAAAGAAGCCTTGCCGTGGCCGCGGATAGCCATAAGACGACCGGCAATATTTACCTCTGGCCCTTCTTCGTCCCCTTCGAGGCCATCGTTATTCTTCTTGATGTCCGCTGCATAGTCCGTCACCTCATAGCGATGGCCAAACGGTGCAACGCCAATTTCCTTGAACGCTTCCATTTTCTCGCGGCGAACCTTAAGCATCTCATTGAGATCCTGCTCCTGGCTCTGCTGCGCGTTTTCTTTGTTTTCTGCCATAAAAGCAATTACTCCTATCTATACGGCAATTCTTAGCCTTTGATTTCTTCAATCTTGTACTGAATGATGCCAGCCGGAGCGTGTACATCGACCGTAGCGCCGACCTTCTGGCCCAAAAGTGCCTGCCCCAACGGACTCTCGTTGGAGATTTTCCCCTCATCCGGGTCTGCCTCAGTCGAACCAACCAGCATAAACGTTTGCGGGCCATCTTCTGCGAACTCTACATCGAGAACAACGACCTTCGAACCCATCTGCACCGTATCACTGCTACCAGCTTTGATGATATCAGAATTACGAATCTTAGCCTCGAGTTCCTGAATCTCACCTTCGAGGAATGCCTGCTCGTTTTTCGCATCATCATACTCGGAGTTCTCCGAAAGGTCACCGAGGGCAATTGCTGCCTTCAGGCGCTCAGCAATCTCAATACGGCGTACGCTCTTGAGATAGTTAACTTTTTCCACCAGTTTATTATAGCCGTCTTCGGTCAGCATGACCTTTTTATCTGCCATGTAGAAACGCCCCTTTGCAAAATCAGATTAATATTCCATAGTAACTTATTTATTATAATTTTTTTTTGAATCCTTGTCAATGAGAGCCAGCTTCTGCGCTCGCGTGAGCTGCTTAATCTGCCACTCACGGCTCTGTGCCGCCTGCTTGTCCGCAAAGGTCTCGAAATAGACAAGACGCACAGGCAGGCGCGAGCGCGTATACTTCGCGCCCTGCCCAGCATTGTGCGTCTTCACCCGTTTCCCGAGATCATTGGTCCAGCCGGTATAGAGGCTGCCGTCCCCACACTCAAGGATATAGGTGTAGGCCTCAGCCATTATTCTGCTTCTTTGATGGTAACCTTTTCCATCACTACGTCATGAATCGGACGATCCTGGAAACCAGTCTGCGTGTGTCCGATATCACGAACGACATCCATGCCCTTTACGACTTTGCCGAAAATCGTATGATGGTTGTTGAGCCACGGCGTCTTATCAAGCGTGATGAAGAACTGGCTACCGCCCGTGTGCGGCATGCCCGTATTAGCCATAGCCAGGATGCCCTCGCTATCGAACGTCAAGTCATCACGGAACTCATCTTCAATCGTATATCCTGGGCCACCCGTACCAAGGCCATCCGGGTCGCCCCCCTGAATCATAAAGCCATCGATAACGCGATGGAAAATAACGCCATCATAGAAGCCCTTCTGCGCAAGATCGATGAAGTTTTTCGTCGTAATCGGCGTCTTATCCTCAAAGAGCTCGATTTCAATCGTTCCTTTATTCGTCTGGATTACTGCAATGCGATTAGCCACTTTTTTCGTTCCTCCATTATCTGAGCCATCCGCAGCCAGGCACCCACCCGTGAGTACCATCGTCACTGCGAGCAGCAAAATCATTATCTTCTTCATTTTACCGTAATACCTCCAGTCATTTCAACCAGTTTTTTCTCTCCGGGCGTAACCGGCGACCACACAGGAAACCGCTTTCCCGCTGGGAAAAAGTCCGCCCCTGGCTTCCAACCAGACTTTTCCAGATCATGCATGGTAATCAGTGCACCAATATCCGTCACCCGGATAAACTCGCGCACCCCTTTATCCTGCATGGAGCCCAGGCGGCCATCTACGGGGAAAAACGCCAAATCAGCCTTCATCCCCACCAGCTGCTTTAACTGCTTGCGAAAAGCATTCTCCGCCAGCTTGCGATTCTCTGCCGTCTCGCCAGTCCAATCCCACCAGTTGAAGTCACCGGCATGGAAAATACTCTTGCCGGTCTTTTTGTCTGTGACCCGGAACGCCACACCAACATCCGTGGAATCATACGATTCGACCTTTAAGCATTCGTCTTCCCACTGCTCATAAGGCCGCATATAAGTGACCTTTTCCTGCGGAAACCTCCGGCCGCGTTTTGTCCGCCTTATATCATAGCCGAATATATAACGGCAAGCCGCCTGCTGATAATTTAGGATATGTTCATCGAAATGGTCGAAATGCGCATGCGAAGCAAAGAAGTAAACGGCCTCATAGTCGTTTTTCGCCAGGGTCTGTCCAACGATATCCTGGGAATCCTCAAAATCGTCAAACACCAAAAGCAAGTTGCCCATGTCCACCAAAAACCCGCTATTTAAAAGATACGTAACCGCAATCTCCACTAAGTATCCTTCCCTTCATAACGCTTGATGACATTGCCCACGCGTATACCTGGAGAACTGAACCCTCGTCCCATGACTTCATTCGCCGACATGATAATCATAAACGCATCGCTGTCGATGGCATTAGCAATCATCTTGATTTTCGCCACCTGCGTAAGCGTCACGACCACAAAGACCACATTGCGTTCCCGCCGCGTAAAAGCGCCCTGTCCGTGTAGGAACGTAACCCCACGGCCGACCTCCATGATGGCCTCAGCGATATGCTCGGACTGATTCGAAACGATCAATACCGCCTTGCGGCTGTTGAAACCGGCGATAACCTTATCGGTAACCATCGCATTCATGTACATGCAGATAAGCGTAAACATCGCGGGAGCAACGCCAAAGAGAAAACCAGCCACCAACATAATCAGACAGTTGAACCCAAAGATTACGCCGCCCATGTTGAGGGAATAATACTTTTTCACGATAGCACCGATGATATCAAAACCGCCCGTACTACCGTTCATGCGAAATACGATACCATAGCCAATGCCGTTAAACACGCCGCCAAAAATCGCCGCCAGCATGATGTCATTGACTGGTGCATAGGCGTTTAAACATCGCGTGAAGTCCAGGCAAAACGAAAATATCGCCGTGCCAATGATAACATCAAAGGTATAGCCACGTCCCAAGGTCTTCCAGGCCGCCGCCAAAAGTGGCAGATTATAGGCAAACGTCTGCAAGCCGATGGGGAGATGCGCCAAATAGTAAACAATAATTGCAATGCCCGTCGCACCGCCGGTCAGCAAATGCGAGGGAACCAGGAACAGATTGATGGAGCAGCTGGCAATCAAGCACCCCAGCGTAATGCCTGCATAACGAAGCAGGCGATGTTCCAGCATCCGCAGCTGAATCATTCGGTCAAACCTCCCAGTCTGATTGGCTTATCTTCCGGCATTGCCGACATATCAATTTCCTTCTCACTAGGAATAAACCAAACGCTCTTCTGCTCCTTCTCGCGGAAGAGTTCCGGTTTGCGTATCATGAGTTCCTGCCGCTCAACATCATCGAGGGGAAGTGCCGTAATACGCATGACCATCAGCGAGTTGTCCTCCGTATTCATCTGCAGCATCAAGTGCTGGAATCGATCTTTGGGATTATCATAAACATAGAATTTATTCCCATCAATCCGCCGTGGTTTCTTTACGCCGTAGGTCTGCTGAATCCAGGCTGACGTGGCCCCATAACGAACGCCATTGCGCGCCTCATACTTCTTGTTCTTGATAGTAATATCCACCACCTTACCGGTACTTACGGCAAAGCCAACGGTAAACTCCCCGTTAAAGTCACATTCCTTCACCAAAATCCCCGAAATGCGAACCGTGCGGTCATAGATGGGGGTGCCAAACGCTGCGATTACTTTGTCATCCTCATCCCCCAAGGTGACCGTATTGCAGACAAAATCTTCTTCCAGCAATTTTGCCTGAGCCCCTGCTGCCCCGGTCCATGCCAGCAGTAAAGTAAACACCAGCGCCCCAAAAACGCCAGCTGAAAACCATTTTTGTTTCATAACAGCCTCTTTCCCTGCGCCATAGCACAGTTTTTCGTGATAAGTTCGGCCACTATTATACCGTATTCATGGGAAAATCGCTACATCTCTTCAAAACGCAAAATTGCCGTTCTGGAATACCGGAATCTTTTCCCCGGCTTTCGTTGTCCCGACGATTTCCAAGTCACGCGTGCCAATCATAAAATCTTCATGCAATAGCGAATCGTTGACACCATGCTGCAAAAGCGTCACACTGTCCATCGCCTCTCCTCCCTTGATGCAGGTCGGATAAGCCTTGCCCAATGCCAAATGGCAGGATGCATTTTCATCAAAGAGGGTATTGTAAAACAGGATACCGCTCTTGGAAATTGGCGAATCATACGGTACCAGGGCCACTTCTCCCAAATAACGTGCGCCCTCATCCGTTTCGAGCAAGCCCTTTAGAATTTTTTCGCCCTTTTCCGCCGAATAAGCCACGACCTTGCCATCCTGGAAAGTCAGTTTGAATCCCTCAATCAAATTGCCATTGAAATTGAGTGGTTTTGCCGCCACGACCGTGCCGTTGACACCATCCCGCTTCGGCAAGGTATAGACCTCCTCGGTCGGCATATTGGCAGCGAACGCAACGCCCAATTCGGAAAGCTCTGCACCGCCCGCCCAAATATGGCCTTCCGGCAGCTCAATGGTAAGATCTGTGCCCAGGCTGTTGGTATAGTGAAGCGAAACAAAATCATGGTCATTTAGGAATTTTGCTGCCTTCTGCAGAAAAGCGATATGCTCCTGCCAAGCTGCCACCGGGTCTTTATCTGCGTCGATACGAACAGTCTGGAAGATGGCCTTCCAGAGTTTTGCCACCGCCTCTTCTTTCGGACAATCTGGAAATACTTTCGTCGCCCAGCTTTCCGTCGGTACGGAAACCACACACCAGGTATTGCGGTTATTCATCAACCGGGAACGATATTCGAGCAGCGCAGCTCCGGCAGCCTGCTGAGAAAGTTTCAGTTTTTCTGGCTCAATGTCGTTAAATATCTCCGGATCTCGTGCCGCAATCGAAACGAAGGCCGCGCCCTGCTCCGCATAATCCATGTAAAACTTTTGACGCCATTCGGGAAACTCCGTAAATAGTTCCTTTTGACCATGCTGATAACGAATATGCGCCAACAACTCATCGCCCCAGCTTACTACGACATCATGAGCACCGGCCAGGAAAGCCTCCTCGGCAATGCTGCGGGCAAATTCAGCACATTCAATCGGAGAATTGATGACGAGGAGCTGGTCCTTTTGCAGATTCACGCCAACCTTTACAACTAACTTTGCATATTTTTTCAACAAAACGTTTTCCATTACATGTCCTCCGTATCAAAAAGCAGGGTTACAGGACCATCATTAACCGATTCCACCTGCATATCTGCCCCAAATTCTCCCTGTTCGACAGCAAATCCCCTATCCCGTAATTCCTGCATAAACTGTTCATAAAGCACCTGGGCTAGTTCTGGTTTCGCCGCGTGACTAAAACCTGGGCGGCGTTTTTTCAAATCCGCATACAAGGTAAATTGGGAAACTACTAAAAACGCCCCCCCAACCTGCTGAATGCTCAAATTCATCTTGCCAGCCTCATCGGAAAACACCCTTACATTGGCGATTTTCTCCGCCAGCCGGGCACAGATCTCTGGCGTATCCTCGGGACCGACTCCCAACAAGACCAAAAAGCCCTGCTCGATCGCACCATTTACTTTTCCTTCAATCCTCACCGACGCCGATTTTACTCGCGTGACCACAGCCTTCATACTTTACTCCTTTGTTTCCATATAGGGTTTCACAAAATCATTAACCGTCTTGAAATACTTTTCCTGCTCTTTCTGGGATGCGATAGCGTGAACAGCTCCATCGATAATCAAAAGCTTTTTCGGCGTCTCCGCCTGCTCGTATAGCTCCTCTGCCATAGACACTGGCACCAATGGGTCTTTCGAGCCATGGATAAAGAGAATCGGCAGCTTGGATTTTTTAACTGCCGCGACTGGTTCTGCCTCCCGCAGGCTGAAACCAGCCACCTTTTGACAGCGCCAATCCAAAAGCTGCATAGCCGGAAAAGCTGGCAGCCCAAAAGACTCTGTTATCTGATGCACTAGCAAATCAAACGCACTGGTATATCCGCAGTCTTCGACACAGGCAACTGCCTGCGTGGGCAAATCCTCTCGAGCGGCGGCCATCATAACCGAAGCTGCCCCCATCGATACTCCATGCAGCACAATCTTTGCCTGCGGATGACGCTGCGCTACGAGCCTTGCCCAAGCGGCAATATCTTCGCTTTCTCTGCAGCCCATCGTCAAGAACCTACCTTCACTATCTCCTGATGCTCTAAGATCCGGCGTCAACACATGATACCCCATCATGAGATAATTCTCCGCGATATACCAGGAATTCTGCTGCGTACAGCCATAACCATGGACAACGATAACCCAACGGTCGCTATCCGTGTCCGGCATAAAATGCGTAGCGGTCAGTCTAAGGCCATCCTCAGAAGTCATGTGCCAGGTTTCATCAGTATAGTCCGGCTTGTTGAACCGCCGTGCCTCAGGTGGCATCAATAACGCATACGCCCTTGGCGGTTCCTGCGGATTATCCGCCGTACCGCGTTCCAAACCAAAATGAACGGCATAATTGCCAATAAAATATCCTGTCCCCATGACGAAGGCCGTCACAGCAACGATTATCGTAATAACCGCTGTCAGGAGACAGGATAAGAGAAGCTTCTTCATGGAATCACCCTTTTATTTATCACACCAAACAAAATGCGATTCCATTATAACATCTTTTTCCTAGAAAAGTATGAAATTATTTCCCAGCCTTCATACGGTTGATCGCGCTGAATAGCGCCTGAATGGATGCCGTGATGATATCCGTGTCCATGCCAGCGCCCCAAGTGATGTGACCATTCTCCGCAGTAATGCCGATATACGCCATAGCCCGGGAATTCTGGCCAACCTCCATAGCATGCTCACTGTACGTCAAATCTTTGTAGACGATTCCCAGATTTTTCTGCAGGGCATTTGAAACAGCGTCCAGGCGGCCATTACCACGTGCCTCAAACGAGACTTCCTTCCCATCGACCTTGAGGTCGACCGTACCAGAACGCGTTCCATCTGGTTCTTTTTTGAGCAGGAAATCCACTAACTCATAAGGCTCCACGATGTTGACATACTCGTTCTGGAAAATCTGGAAAATTTCATCCGGCATGAGTTCTTTGTGTTTGTGGTCGGATACACTCTTAACACAGTAACCAAAATCCTCACGCATCTTCTTCGGCATCTCGATCCCATATTTCTGCTCCATAATAAAGCCGACACCGCCCTTACCGGACTGGCTGTTGATGCGAATAACATCGCCGTCGTATTCACGACCAACATCTTTCGGATCGATATAGAGATAAGGAAGCGTCCATTTATCCGGATTCTTTTCCTCTTTCCACTTCATGCCCTTGGCGATGGCATCCTGATGCGAACCAGAGAAGGCTGCAAAAACCAATTTGCCCGCATAAGGCTGACGATAGCTGACTTCCATGCGCGTGAGACGCTCATAAGTATCCACCAACTCTGACATGTTCGAAAAATCAAGTTCCGGATCGACTCCCAAAGCAAACATATTCATGCCTACGGTCACAATATCCACGTTACCCGTACGCTCACCATTGCCAAAGAGCGTTCCCTCCACGCGATCCGCACCTGCCAGGATTCCCATCTCCGTATCAGCCACACCACAGCCGCGGTCATTATGCGGATGCAGCGACAGGACGACATTATCACGATATTTTAGGTGCTTATTCATATACGCAACCTGCATCGCATAGACATGCGGCATGCTCATTTCGACGGTAACCGGCAGATTGATGATTGCCTTGCGGTCAGCAGTTGGTTGCCAGACATCGAGCACGGCATTGCAAACCTCCAGAGCATATTCCGGCTCTGTTCCCGTAAACGATTCCGGTGAATACTCAAAGCGATAATTTTCCCCAGCTTCCTCGGTAAGCTGCTGCAAAAGTTTTGCTCCATCGACCGCTATCTGCTTGATTTCTTCTTTTGATTTACGGAATACCTGCTGACGTTGGGCTACCGAAGTAGAGTTATAGACATGAACGATGGCATTTTTGACGCCTTTCAAGGCTTCAAAAGTCTTACGAATGATATGTTCACGAGCCTGCGTGAGTACCTGAATCGTCACATCATCAGGAATCAGATTCTCCTCAACCAACCGGCGCAAAAATTCGTACTCCGTCTCCGATGCTGCCGGGAACCCGACCTCGATTTCCTTGAATCCGACTTTGATGAGCATCTTATAGAATTCCAGCTTTTCTTCGAGGTTCATCGGCGTGATGAGCGCCTGATTGCCATCACGCATATCCACGCTGCACCAGATTGGCGCATGATCTGGTGCATCCTTTTTCGCCCATTCGAGATCAATCTCTGGCGGCAGAAAATAACCTTTGCTGTACTTCTGATAATTCATCATCTGCGAATCCCTCCTAAAAATAAAAGCCTTTCATCTCTAAGAGACGAAAGGCTAGCTTACGTGTTACCACTCCAATTCGTGCCTATCGGCACCTCATACAGACTCTATCAAGTCCTCCTGTTCGATAACGGTCAGGAACCGTTCCGGTCTACTCGCCCCTATCGGGCTTTCAGCGGACTGCTTCAAGGTGAGTTCCGCATTCATCCACTATTGTCTTTCACCAACCGACAACTCTCTGAAGTCATCCGAATACGTACTATTCCTCTGCTATGCATTTCTCTGTGTTGCATACTACAATATCACAATAAAATACATTTTGCAAGCATTTACATGTTAAACTGTAAACTTTTTTTTATTTTTTATGACTGTCCTCCGGTACTCTCGGAGATTTCTTCGCCGCCAGACGGGCATTTTCCTTCTCGCGCTGGATTCTTTTGCGCTCTTTGTGTGCCTCGTAACGACGACGCCCATCTTCAAAAGCCCGCTTGGCCTCCTCCGTGTCGAGAATCAACGGCGGAACGGATTTGGGACGCGCATTGCGATCCAACGCTACCATCGTGAAATAGGCCGTCAGTGCACGCTGCGGTTTTCCCTCCTGCTCCAGGTCCTCCACATCCACATTGACTGCTATCTCCATAGAACTATGCCCCACAAAAACGATTTCCGCAGAACACGTCACCAAATCGCCAATCAGGATAGGCAGATGAAACTCCAGCTCGTCAACACGAGCCGTAACTACATTGGAACGAGCATACCGGCGAGCTGCCGCATAAGCCGTTGAATCCATCATTTTCATGATTTCCCCGCCATGGACATTGCCATTCGGATTCGCCTGACTCGGCATCATTACCTGACTGATTACGATTTTATTCTGTGCCATAAATGGGACCTCCTAGGAAATGACTTCCATACGTTTGAATTATAATTATATTGTATCACGTATTAATATGAAAATATATTTTTTTTATCAATATACGCCATCAACAACCATTCAAGCATAGCGGATTTTCCAAATTTTTACCGTAACATGTATCACAAAAACAAAAGGCATTCTTCCTTTAGAAGAATGCCCCTTGCAATCAATCCCCTACACTTTTGCGAATGGCATCACAAGTTTCACGATAAATTGCTCCTACTAATTCCGCCAGCTTTTGGATTTCCGCGCTGTCTTGGGTGGTGCGAATGGCCTGTACCGTATCATCGGCCGCCCGGAATAATTTCATCAAACTCAAATTGCCGGCGGTTCCCTTCAACGTATGAACACTCTTTTCCGCCATAGCCATATCCTGAACCGATAAACTAGTAACAAACTCTTCATAGGAACCGTCATTAAGGAACTTTGACAGGAACTTATGATAAAGCGCCACATTTCCCATAAAACGCTCTAAGCCTTTGTCGTAATCTACTCCAGCCTGTTCAAGCGTTGCTTTTATCTGAAGTTGCTCCATATATTTGCCCTCCTCCCGCGACCCGTTCCCTCTTTTATTTCAAGAACTGGTCAATCGCCTTGTTCAACTGCTCAAGAGCTTCTTTATCATTATCCCGTACCGCATCGACTACACAATGCTCCATATGGTCTTTGAGGATAATCTTGCTTACGCCATTGATAGCACTGCGTACTGCAGACAGCTGCACGAGGACTTCACTGCAATCTCTACCATCTTCTACCATACGCTTGATTGCTTCTAAATGACCAATAAGCCGAGACATGCGGTTCAACACCGCCTTGGTCTGGGTATGGCTATGCTGATGGCCGTGGGTATGTCGAATAATGGACCCATCTGCCAATTGATGAGTGTGTTCATGTTCATGTTCATGCTCGTGTCCCTGCTGCTTATCAACTGTTTCAATTTTTTCCTCCATGAACCGCCCTCCTCGATTAGAATCTTTTTTATCTATTCTTTTTTTTATGCAATTTTCCTGCCAGCAAGTAAATAATTCTATAAGAAAAACCTTCCCGCAAACGGAGAAGGTTTTTCGATTCAACAGAAACAATTATTTTACGGCAATCGTAAGCGACTCCCCATTAATGTTCCATTCTTTTTCGGTTCCATCAAGGCTCCCATAGCATACGGCATCAGCAAGCGTAATATCCTTAAGATATTGCTCGTTTTTCTTGACAATTGCTTCGAGCTTTTCGTTGCCGCTGAGGCTGACCGTGATATGGTCTGTAACCTCAAAGCCATTTTCCTTGCGCATGGTCTGGACCTTGCTGATAATCTCACGGACGAAACCTTCCTCAAGCAGTTCCTCCGTAAGAGTCGTATCGAGTGCAATCGTCACACCATTGTAGCGCTGGCAGTTGAAGCCCTCTTTCTGGGCCATCGAGACCTCGACGTCCTCCGGCGTTAGCGTGACTTCCCCGCTGGCCAGCGACAGCTTGAGCGTGCCCGTGCTGTCAAGCTCAGCCTTGGCCTTCGAACCGTTGAGCTTGCCGAGGGCAGCCTTGATCTCGCCGATCTGCTTGCCGACCTTCGGTCCGAGTACACGGAACTGCGGCTTGAAGCTGTAGGAGAGGTATTCCTCCATGTCTTCCTTGAAGGTCACAGCCTTGACATTGAGCTCGTCTTCGACGATCTTCTTGAAGAACTCCGGCAGCTCGCGCTCTGCATGGACGAACATGTTGGCCACCGGCTGGCGGTTCTTGATGTTCGTCTCGTTGCGGGAGGCACGGCCCAGGACGACGATCTCGAGTACGAGTTCCATGTTGGCCTCGAGCTCTTCATCGATCCAAGCCTCATTAGCCACTGGGAAATCAGCCAGATGCACGGACTCTGGTGCCTGCTTGTCGATGCTGCAAACGAGGTTGCGGTAGATGGACTCCGTGATGAACGGAACCATCGGTGCTGCCGTCTTGGCCGTCGTGACCAGCGCCGTCCAGAGCGTCATATAGGCATTGATCTTATCCTGCTCCATGCCCTTAGCCCAGAAACGGCTACGGCTGCCGCGG
>Ga0256405_10010354_pt1 | contig 12351 bp, 13 predicted proteins | sample RumenRJG_02DNA_FD_189096 | JGI IMG/M metagenome (GOLD analysis project Ga0256405, IMG submission 189096) | Bovine rumen microbial communities from Lethbridge, Alberta, Canada - RJG_02 | ecosystem: Host-associated > Mammals > Digestive system > Stomach > Rumen | place: Canada: Alberta...
CGCGCCCTGGAGCTCCAGGACATTTCCCTCAACGCCCTTGAGCGGACCTCTGGTAACCCGTACCCGCTCTCCAAGGGCGAGCGGCTCATTCACCAGACCGCCCTCCGTAAGCGATGCATTCAGTACCCGCATGAAGTCCTCCATCTGCTTGTCCGGGACGGTGAGCATGGTGTGCTTCACATAGTCAAACAGATAGTTGACCGGCAAGGCCTCCAACACCTTCAGGTCGCATGCTTCCTTCTTGGAGCTGCGGATGAACACCAGGCAGCTGATGACCGCATGGTCCTTCTCCTTCCCACGGTAATTGCGACGTTTCTCCACGGGAATGAAGTGCTCCACCCCCATCTGCTCCAGGCGGCGCTTGACACCCAGTTCCTGACCGAAGCAGGTACGGGCCGCGTACCAGAAGCGTTGGGGCTCTGCCATATGTTGTATCACTTGTTGCATTCCGCTTGACTCCTCAGAACTTTTTCCCGGAAACAATGTTCAGGAAGGTAAGACCCAGCACACGGGCGTCGAAAAGAACGCTGTGATGGCGCAGATAGTAAAGGTCCAGATCCAGCCGCGTGAGCATCTTCTCCAGCGTGTCCGTGTAGCCGTTGTACAGCGTGGCATAGGACGTGACACCGGGACGGATCTGGTACAGATAACGGTAGCGGGGATTCCGCTCCATGATTTGACGGATATACACCTGACGCTCAGGGCGGTAACCGATGAACGACATGTCGCCTACAAACACATTCCATAGCTGAGGGAGTTCGTCCAGGTGATGCTTTCTGAGGAACCCGCCCACGTGCGTGAGGCGCGGGTCGCCATCCCCCGAATACAGCTGCGCACCGGACGCCTCCGCATCCGTTCGCATGGAACGGAACTTCAGGATGTGGAACGGCTTGCCGCCGCGCCCAATCCGCTCCTGCCGGTACAGCACCGGTCCGCCGTCTTCCAGCTTCACCGCGATGGCGCTCAGCAGCGCCAGCGGAGAGAATACGAGCATCAGCGCCGAGGAAAGGGCGACATCGAAGGAGCGCTTGAGCACCTGCTCGGCATGCCCCATACCGTCTTTGACAACATCGCCGTCTGCGTGCTTTTCCCTGGCATGCTGCGCCCCTCTGTCATTCTGTGCTCCACTGTCATTCTGAGGCGTAGCCGAAGAATCTTCATTCCCCCACCCCTTGGCAAAAAATACGCAGTCTACACCACCCAAGCGCCATTCCAGCGACTGCAAGTCGGACCGGTCCTTACATACATATACAATGGTATTTCCTATCACGCGGCCGCCAAGCGCGGCATCATTGGTCACAAAGCCCACTACATTGAATTCGTGCCCGGACTCAATCTCCCGCTCTAAGGCGACCGCCTTGTTGTCCGTACCGTATACCAGTGCATTTTTCCGGGAGGCCGTCTGCTTCACCTTCTGCACCTCGCTCCTGGAGAACATCCTGGCAGCAAAACGAATATACAACAACAAAAGCAGCGTGAGCAGGGTGTCGGACAGAACAGACAGTACGCCCAACGCCTGGGAGGGCATTTCTATCCAACCGAAAATGAGAATGACCGCCAAAACGGTTTCCTTGATGAGCACCGTTATGATAAGGCGATAGGAGGAGCGGAAAGTGGCCCAGCGGCGCACCACTTTGTGGCTGCCGCTCAGCAGGGAACCCATGGCCGTAGCGGCCACTGCAACGCCCAACCATGCCAGTATCAGACCGGTAAAATTGGCGATGGGTTCGCTCAACCAGCGCACCAGCAATATGCTCAGCAGGGATGCCGCCCCCGAAAGGGCGCAGTCCTGCAGGAGGATGAGGCCCGCACCTGCATAACTATCCTTCTTGATATATTTTTTCATCTTTTAGGTAATTTATTACACTACTTCTTTCAAAGATCCGGTACTATTTTCTATAGGGACGCACCGTCAGTCCCCGGGAGCGCCGTCCCAGGCCGTTGGCCATGTATTCCGGACGGATGACATGCTCGCCCGGCCGGAAGTATACACGCAGGGAGAGCGTGTCCGTATGGACCGGACCCTCCTGCCCCTGTAACGTACAAGGGCAGAAGAGAGCGGCCACATAGGCAATCCAGACAGTGCAAAATCCGACTTTCAATGCTACAGTTTTTTACTAAAATTCACTACTTTTTTCACCAGTTTCTTATAAAGAAACCGTTTTTCTTTTTGCAAAGATAGGATTTTCACCTCATTTATGCAAGTGTTCCTGAAAATATGCAAGTGTTCCTGAAAAAAATGAAGTCGAGGGGGAACAATATATCTATTTGATAATCAATATGCTATATCTTAAAAAAAGTTTCTTTATAAGAAACCGTTTTTCTATTCCAATATCAGCGATATCACTCTACGGTTGGCATGGTCTATTATTTTGTTGTCCAACTCCGACAGATAAATCCGCGTGGTCCTTTCCGTCGTATGTCCCATTCCGCTGCTAATTACGGAAAGGGAAACGCCGGAATCGCGAGCCAAGGAGGCCCATGAATGCCGCGCCACGTAAGAGTTCAGCGGGAAAGGGACATTTACGCGTCGCCCAATCTCCTTGAGCATCAGATTATGACGGCACAAGCGATACTGATACTCCTCAAACGCCTCTTTGGAATTCTCTGCCCGGACAATGGGAAAGACAAAGTTCAGCGATGCGTCCTTCTTCCATTTCTCCATGATGGCCGCCATGCACGGCTCTATCCGGACTTCCATCCGCTGGTCTGTTTTGCTCCGGATATATTCCAAAGAGCCATTGCTTACTTCTTTCCAAGTAAGGTACGCCAGGTCCACGAAACACATCCCTCGCGCAAAAAAACTGAAAAGGAACAAATCCCGGCTCAATTCCATCTCCGGATTGTCATGCAAATCCAGACCGGCGATTTGACGGAGGATTTTTTTACTCACCGACCGCTTCCTTGTCCTGTCCACACCGGTATAGACCTCGTCGAACAGACACGGACCATACGCAGGAGCATACCCATCCTGTACGGCCTTGTTATATACCGCCCGGAGAATCCGGTTATAAAACGACAACGTGTTACGAGTGACATGCCTTTCCTTCAAGTGCTCATTGTACCGGGCAACCACGTCCTGCGACAGGTCCGAGACCAGCAGTCTGTCATTCTTCAGAAAGCCCATAAAACTCTCCATGGTTTTGGTGTAATTCCGCGCAGTGGAGAAGCGGTTGGCTTTTTCCATCCTGCCGATAAGTGTCCGGAAATACTTTTCCAGCGTAATTTTTTTAAATTCTTTCATATCAAAAAATATTTCGTGAAATTTAAGTGTTGAATTTGGAAAATAATATTTCAATCCTTATATTTGCATTTCGAAAATCGGAGTATTCTCTGTTTTTCACCTTGGAAGCATCGCCTCACAAAATGTGCGGGTGATGCCGTAGGCGTAAGAAAATCAATTATTTTGAATTCGGCAAAAGGCCACTGTGAGATGTTCACGGTGGCCCGTATTGTATCCGGCCGCACACAATTTTAATCATCACAATATGAAGAAGTTATTTAGTACTTTCGCCTTACTGGCGACTGCTGCCCTCACTTTGGCGGCACAAAATGACAAGCCTTCCCATCCTTTCAACATTTCCATTCAGGGTGGCGCGCTTGTTTCCGTAAACGAAAACGCCTTCTCCTATGTAGACAATGGCAAGACGTTCAACCTGATTACGCCCCAGGGCTCCCTTGCGTTCGGCTATGATTTCAACCATCGGTTCGGCATCCGGCTCTCTGCCGGCTATGGCAAGAATGCCAGTGCCTGCAACACCGTGCAGACGGCCGGGCATGGGTTTTACCCCTACACCTTCAGCAGCGTGAACGTGTTTGCCGACGCCCTCCTGAACCTGGGCCTGAAAGAGTCCTTCTTCAGCCCCAAACTCTACGCCGGCCTTGGCTGCGCCCACACGTTCAACTTCACGGACGCCGGTCATCCCTGGCAGCAGGTAACCAAGTCCAATACCGTCTTCGGCTTCCGTGCCGGTTTCATCGCCCAGTTTGACATCACCTCCCACTTCGGCCTCTACATCGACCTCTGCAGCGAAGCCTATACCGACAAGTACAATGGCCTCATGCCCAATGCCGAAGACCAGAAAAAGGTGTCCGGCTATGCCGGTTTCCCGCTGGACCTGCGCGGTCTTGCCTCCCTGGGTGTCATCTTTCACTTTTAATCCTGTAAAACCATGAAAAACATACGTACCATTCTTCTTGTCGCAGTTGCCCTGGCGGCAGCCACTACTACCACATGGGCGCAGAACGGCCGCTCCGAGCATCAGAACAACTGGTTCATCGGCGCCGGTGCCGGCATGAACTTCGGCTTTGACGGGCAGCATTTTTCCGACCGCGCAACCTCTCACAACGGCGCCGGTACCGCCGCCGATGTCTACGTGGGAAAATATTTCAATGACAACCTCGGTTTCCGCGTCGGTTATCACGGGTTCAAAACCTCCAACCATTACACGGACTACAACAAGGACAATTTCCATTATGCCCATGCCGACCTTATTTTCCGCGCAGGCAATCTGTTCACTCCTTATATACACGCGGGCTATGCTTGGCTTGGCAAAGGCACACCGGCCGCCGGTCTGGGCTTCATGCTCCCCATCCGTCTGGGCAGCCGCGTGAGCATTATCCCGGATTTCAAGGCCACGGCGCTTAACGCCGCCGCCTTTACCGACGGCACCAAACGGCTGGGACTCAATCTCAGCGCCACCGTAGGCGTCCAAATCGCCCTTGGAAAAATCAAGAAGAAAGCGGCTCCGGCACCGGTGGAAATCTACCCTGTGCCCGCTCCTTACCAGGAGCCCGTGAAAGATACCGTAGTGATCACGGTCCGCGATACCGTCATTGTCGAAGTTCCTGTGGAAGTAATCAAGGAAAAAGAACCTGCCATTCCTTCCTTCGACAAATGCGTTCAGTTCGACTTCAATTCCGTCACCCTGACTCCTGCCGCAAAGAACGTTCTTGACCAGGCTGTGGCCATCCTGAAGAATGATTCCACTGTCACCGCCCATATCGAAGGCCATACCGACAGCATAGGCACTGACCAGATTAACCAAAAAATCTCGGTCAAACGCGCCCAGGCTGTTGCCGACTACCTTGTCAACTGCGGCATTGACGTCTCCCGCATCACCAGCGAGGGCTTCGGAAAAACCCGTCCCGTGGACACCAACGCTACCAAGGAAGGCCGCGCCAGGAACCGCCGCGTGGAGATTCGGATAAAAGCAGAATAGTCCATTCAGTTGATGAAAACTGCACTGATTACAGGAATTACCGGCCAGGATGGTTCATTCCTGGCCGAATTCCTCCTTGAAAAAGGATATGATGTCCATGGGTTACTGCGGCGCAGCTCGTCGTTCAATACCGGACGCATTGAACATTTGTATCTGGACGAATGGGTGCGCGACATGCACCAGCGCCGCCTGATTCACCTCCACTGGGCCGACATGACGGACAGTTCCAGTCTCATCCGCATTATTTCCGAGGTTAAGCCGGACGAGATTTATAACCTGGCGGCCCAAAGTCATGTCAAAGTCTCGTTCGACGTACCGGAATTTACGGCAGAAACGGATGCTATAGGGGTACTGAGGCTTCTTGAGGCTGTCCGCATCTGCGGCCTGGTTACAACGTGCAAAATTTACCAGGCCTCCACGTCCGAGTTGTATGGCCTGGTCCAGGAGGTTCCGCAAAAAGAGACCACACCGTTCTATCCTCGCTCCCCTTACGGTGTAGCCAAGTTGTACGGTTTCTAGATTACCAAAAACTACCTGGAAAGCTATGGCATGTTCTGCTGCAACGGCATTCTGTTCAACCATGAGAGCGAGCGCCGCGGTGAGAACTTCGTCACCCGGAAAATCACCCTCGCTGCCGCCCGTATCGCACAGGGGAAACAGGACAAGCTTTATCTGGGCAACCTGGACGCCTTGCGGGACTGGGGCTATGCAAAGGACTATGTGGAATGCATGTGGCTGATGCTGCAGCAAAATGAGCCTGATGACTATGTCATTGCCACGGGCGTACAGCATTCCGTACGTGAATTCTGCACGCTGGCCTTCCGGGAAGCCGGCATTGCGCTCCGCTGGGAAGGAGAAGGGCTGAATGAAAAAGGCATTGACACAAAGACCGGCCGCATTTTGGTGGAAGTGGATCCCAAATACTTCCGCCCGGCAGAGGTGGAGACCTTGCTCGGCAATCCCAGAAAAGCCCAAACGGAGTTGGGCTGGAATCCGCAGCAGACCGGTTTTGAGGAACTGGTGCGCATCATGGTACGGCACGACTTGGAGAAAGTCCGCAAAATGGCATGAAATCCGACAGCAAAATATATGTAGCGGGCCACCGGGGCATGGTGGGTTCCGCCATTGTGCGGGAACTGCAGCGACAGGGGTATACAAACCTTGTCACCCGGACGCACAAGGAGCTGGATTTGACGCGGCAGGAGGCTGTGGAGCAGTTTTTTGCCGATGAAAAGCCGGAGTATGTGTTCCTGGCAGCGGCCAAGGTGGGCGGCATTGTGGCCAACCAGAGCTCCCTGGCGGATTTCATGTACGAGAACATGATGCTGGAGATGAATGTAATTCATGCTGCATGGAAAAACGGCTGCAAGAAGCTGGAATTCCTGGGCTCCTCCTGCATCTATCCCCGCCTGGCGCCGCAGCCCATGCCGGAGAGTTGCCTCTTGACGGGTGCGCTGGAGAAGACCAACGAGGCGTATGCGCTGGCGAAAATCAGCGGTCTCAAATACTGCGAGTTCCTGAACAGGCAGTATGGGACGGACTATATCTCGGTGATGCCTACGAACTTGTACGGTCCCAACGACAATTACCATCCGGAGCATTCTCACGTGCTGCCGGCGCTAATCCGCCGTTTCCATGAGGCGAAGGTGGACGATCTGCCATACGTGACTTGTTGGGGCGATGGTTCTCCCCTGCGGGAGTTCCTGTATGTGGACGACCTGGCCAACCTCTGTGTGTTCCTCATGAACCACTACAGCGGGAACGAGACCGTGAATGCGGGGACGGGCAAAGAACTCACCATCAAGGCATTGACGGAGCTAGTGGCCAAAGTAGTGGGATATGATGGCGAAATCCTCTGGGACCCCACCCACCCCAACGGGACACCCCGAAAACTGCTGGATGTGTCCAAGGCCGCCGCCCTGGGCTGGACCTACAAGACGGAACTGGAAGACGGCATCCGCCTGGCCTATGAGGACTTCTTGCACAACCCGTTCCGCGCAGAACGATGAAAGGCGCTGATTTACTGAAGTTTTTTCTTTCCCTGGTGGTGGTCTGGATTCACACGGGGACATCGGACTTATACGGGCTGGTCAATGTCGCGGTCCCCATCTTTTTTGTTCTTTCCGGGTTCTTCCTCTTTGGGAAAATCGGCCGGGGAAAACATGACAGTGCAACGGTTCAAAACTGGTTGTTCAAGACGCTGCAACTGTACCTACTCTGGACGCTCATTTATCTTCCTTTCGCCGTTATCGGCTTCAGGATGGAAGCGACACCCTTGTTAAAGGCATCGGCAATATGGCTTCAGAACGTAGCATTCGTTGGTGAGAATTATCTGTCATGGCCATTGTGGTATTTACTGGGCCTTCTGCAAGCGGGACTTATCATTTGGACGTGTGAAAAACTTCACCTTCCCCAATGGGGATACCTCCTGCTCGCCGCTCTTCTGTATGTACTCCCCTACCTGATTCCGTTGAACCAGATATCCTGGTATACCTTCATTTTCAAGTCCACCCGGAATGGTCTGTTCATCGGCTTTCCTTACATGGTCCTGGGAGGAGCCATCCGTTACCTTTTCCCCGCCATACAGGGCTGGAAGAAGGACAACCCTTGGTATAAGCCGGCCATTGCCCTGCGCTTTTTCAGCATCCATGTTTACCTGACACACATGCTATGGGCGGGCATGCTGATTCTCCTGGCTAAAATGCCAAGGGGATTTATTCTTTGGACAGTTTCTATGGCAATCTGCTTTGTGTCAGGAATAATTATTCATAAAATACCTAAGTTGGAGTACATGTTGTATGGCAGAAATTACGGTTCCTAAATGTAGAGAGCCATTTCTATGCTTTTCTATACAGGGCTATTCTTCCTGTTCATGTTAGAATTATTTAATGATAAATATTTTGCAAATAATATATAAGATAAATGATTGGCGTCACAAAATGACAGCAAAGGTAATTTCTGCGAAAAACATTAGGTATTTTCTCAGAGGGGGGGCTATGTTTTCGGATATCACCAGTGTACAAATGAACGGAAAGTGTTTGATTTCTTTAGGGAGGAAGGCTGATATCAAAATTGGGGAAAATTTTATTCTAAATTCGGGCAAATATTGTATAGATAATCTAGCATGCTCGAAAATAGCCATTGGAGATGGCGCTTCTTTTTCTGTAGGTGATAACTCTGGTTTTTCCAATATTGTCATTCAATGTCTTCAAGAAATCCGGATAGGTAATTTTGTGAATGTTGGGGCTGGATGCATGCTTATGGATTCTAACTTTCACAGTTTAGATTGGAGGGAACGCGCAGATAGAAAAATTGATTCGGGAAATGCCAAAACTGCTCCCATATTAATTGGAGATTATGTTTTTATAGGCGCTCGATCAATAGTATTAAAAGGGGTTACCATTGGAGAAAGAGCAATTATTTCAGCAGGATCTGTTGTGGTATCAGATATTCCCCCCGACTGTATTGCAGGAGGAAATCCGTGCAAGGTTATCAGGTTCTTAGATAATGATTAACAAATGCTTATATTCGATTATTTGTGGAGGATAGTTTCTTCGGGAATTCAAAAGCGCATACGTTTTTATAAATTGAAGATGCACCTCCATGGAATTGTTCGCTTTACAAATAAAGTCTATATTTCAGACTCTTCAGCTTTTGAAGGAGCAAACAGCTTAGGGGATGGAACTTCTTTTTCCGGCAGTATGGGATATGGAACATACACAGGAATGAATTGCAGACTCGAAGCAAAGATTGGACGTTTTAATTCTATAAGCGATGAGGTGGTGAATACACGCGGAATACATCCATATTTGGAGCCTATGGCCACTACATCTCCTATGTTTTATTCGATCAGAAAACAGTCAATGATAACGTTTTGTAATCAGGATAGATTCTCAGAGATTCTTCCTCCATTAGAAATCGGGAATGATTGTTGGATTGGTCCAAAAGTTTTTTTTGCAGGTGGATTGCATGTCGGGGATGGGGCCGTAGTTTTGGCAGGGGCTATAGTTGTAGAAGATGTTCCTCCTTATGCAGTTGTGGGCGGCGTGCCGGCGAAAATTATCAAGTACCGCTACGATGAGCAGACAATTGCCTGGCTCTTGAAGGTGCGCTGGTGGGATAAGCCCCTTGACTGGCTGCGGGAGAATTGGGAGCTTATGTGTGATATAGACAAGTTACGGGAGGCATTGGATGACAATTAGTGTAATCACCGTAAACCGCAATAATACAGTGGGTTTGCGGGCGACGATAGAAAGTGTGATAGCTCAAACGGAGCCCCCATTTGAGTTCATCATAATTGATGGAGCCTCCACAGATGGCAGTGCGGAACTGCTGAAAGAGTATGCGTCGCACATCACCTATTCCGTCAGCGAGCTGGATAAAGGGATTTACAACGCCATGAACAAAGGTGTGGCGGCCTCGCACGGCGATTATTGCCTGTTCCTGAATTCCGGGGACGCGTTTTGCAGCAAGGAGGTCCTGGCGCAAATGCAGGACAGTGGCGCCAAGGCCGATATCATTTGTGGCAACGCCATCATCCTGGAAGAGCCCCGGCGAAAAAAAACGGCGCCGGATGCGGTTACGCTGCGTTTCCTGTACGGGACGGCCCTGTGCCACCAGGCCGTATTCATCAGGACGGAGCTTCTGCGCAAATATCCCTATGACGAGTCCCTGAAAATTGTGGCCGACCGGAAATTCTTCCTGCAGAGCCTGGTTTTGGACAGCTGTTCCTATGAGGCCGTCCCTGTGGATGTCTGCAACTACGACGTTACCGGCTTCAGTGCCAAGAACCGTTTTGCTTCCGCACAGGAATGGCAGCGCGCGCTGGCGGACCTGATTCCGGAAAGAATCCTCACGGACTACGGCCGCGAGGCGGAAGGCGCCCTGTACGGCACTTCCGACTATGAGCGCCTGTTCCTTGAGATTGGCTGCAGGCGGTGGAAAAAGCCGGTTTATCGGCTGGTAAAATCTTTTCTTCAGTTTATGGCACTTTTCGTGCCCAGTGCAAGGTTTGTTCGAGATATTTAACCATGTCAGACTTCACTCATTATAATAGTGCACAGGTCTTCTGGCACAAGGCTTTCTATAAACTTAACTATCTGTATGGCAAGGCTTTTCATCCTAAGCTCAGTTATGTCCGTCCGGAATTGACAGCTCAGGAAAGTTCCGATTTAATTTATGCATTGCTGGATTCAGGAAAACCTTGTATGATTGCCAGGTATGGTTCCACCGAATTGTACTGCCTGTCCAATTATCTTGGAATCCAACAGGGATGGAAAAATGCCATTGGATTCGTAATGGGCACTGCAGAGCCGTGGTGGTGGGCTCCGGAGAAGGTAAACAATATGCGCGACTATAGCGGTTTTTTCCCCCTCACGGAAAAAAACATAACAGCTTTCTGCAAGCAAATGCTAAAAGATACGCACGAATTGGATATTCTGGCATCATGGCTTCCAAAGGAGACGAATCTTAAAAAAGAGTTGGTGTCGGTTCCAAGAATCTTTCTTCCATATTTGGAGCCCTGGTATGCGGAGAAACCATGGACCAGAGCACTTGAGGGAAAACGCATTGTCGTTGTCCATCCTTTTTCTGAACTTATAGAAAAACAGTATTCACAGAACCGGATCAGACTATTCAGCAACCCAGATATCCTCCCCTCTTTTCAGCTTCGTACGGTGAAAGCCGTTCAATCTTTAGGAGGGAGCAACAGCCTGGGTTTTACTACTTGGTTTGATGCGTTGGCATGGATGAGAAAGGAAATTGACAAAGAAGATTATGACATCGCGTTAATAGGATGCGGGGCTTATGGTTTCCCCCTTGCTGCACATGTCAAGCGCCTGGGAAAGCAGGCGGTTCACATGGGCGGTGCGCTTCAACTTTTATTCGGAATTAAAGGCAACCGGTGGGAGGATCCCATGTACGGAGTCCGGGAATGGGGCTTGCAAAAGGGTCTATATACAAAAATGTTCAACGAGTTTTGGCTGAAACCGGGGGAATCGACCCAACCAGCCAATGCGCAGCAGGTTGAAGGAGCCTGCTATTGGTAACAATTATGGCATATAGAATTAAATATTGGGATATTATTAAAGGCATCGCTATACTTTTAGTCATCATCGGCCATGCTTTTTATGATAAATCTCACCCCATTTCGTTAATCATATACTCCTTTCATATGCCGCTGTTTATGATTGTAAGCGGTTATTTCTTTTTCTTTAGAAGCTGTTTAAATTTCAATCGTAGATTTTGTTATACATAAGCCGGCAGAAGGCGAGTTGAACCATCGCTTCACCGGTGTCAGAGTAGAATTCATAGTCCATGGCAATTCTCCGAAAGTTTTCCAACCACGAGAAGGAGCGCTCCACAATCCAGCGGAGCGGCAGGACGCTGAACTTCTTCGAAGATTCGTCAGGTCTAAGGACGACCGTGAACTCTGCACCCAGTTTTTGGCGGACGGCATCAATGAGTTTTTGCCCTTTGTATCCGCCATCTGCCAGTATCTTTTTCAATCTTGGGAAGCAACCTTGCATAGCGTCAATAACAGAATGAGCACCCACACTGTCATGAATGTTAGCCTCATGAACCACGACACCCATAGGGAGGCCAAGTGTATCAACGACAATATGTTCCTTGCGCCCTTTGATCTTCTTGTTGCCGTCAATGCCACGGTCCGCAGCAACGTGGTGGGAGGACTTGATGCTTCTGGAATCAATGATTCCGACACTAGGAGTATCTTCACGCCCCATCAACTTGCGGATGACAACATGCAGGGTGTCGACCAACTCCTCAAATACGCCCTCCAACTTCCATTTGTTGAAGTAGTAGAAGACAGTGTTGAAGGGAGGAAAGTCCCGAGGGAGCATACGCCATTGGCACCCCGTTTTGACTATGTACATGATAGCATCCATAATGTCCCTGAGAGAGTATTTTCTTTTGCGATGTTGCGGATCCAAGATATTTTCAGTAACTTGCCACTGTTTATCAGTGAGGTTAGTTGGATATTGACTCATAACTTTAATTGATTGGTACTCATAAAGTTACGAAAAATATTTCAATTAACCTACTGATTTTCAATTATTTACATGCCCTATTAGCAAAATTTTTCATTCAAATTTAAACAGCTTCTAAATGT
>Ga0256405_10010356_pt1 | contig 12349 bp, 10 predicted proteins | sample RumenRJG_02DNA_FD_189096 | JGI IMG/M metagenome (GOLD analysis project Ga0256405, IMG submission 189096) | Bovine rumen microbial communities from Lethbridge, Alberta, Canada - RJG_02 | ecosystem: Host-associated > Mammals > Digestive system > Stomach > Rumen | place: Canada: Alberta...
TGAGACCAAATTCGGTGCAGATACACCAACAAAAATATCCGCGCCCTTCATTGCTTCTGCAAGTGTCAGCCTTTGGTTGTCTGGGTTTGTGATTTCTGTAAGCTCTTTTGTAAGAAAGTCGTATTTGTCGTAATCTTCTTTTATTACGATTCCATTGATATTGAAGCCATAAATCTTTCCGATTCCGAATTTATGCAGCATACGGATTATAGAGGAACCTGCGGCTCCTGTTCCAGAGACTACAAGCGTACATTCAGAAGGCTTTTTTCCTACGACTTTGAGGGCGTTTGTTATGGCAGCAGTAACGACAATTGCTGTTCCGTGCTGGTCATCATGGAATACAGGAATGTTCAGCTCTTTTATGAGTCGTCTCTCAATCTCAACGCAGCGTGGAGCCGATATGTCCTCAAGGTTGATTCCGCCAAATGTAGGCGCAATCTGCTTGCAGAATTTGATTATTTCTTCTGGGTCTTTTGTGTCGATGCAGAGAGGAACCGCATCAAGACCTGCGAATCTTTTAAAAAGTACGCATTTTCCTTCCATGACAGGCAATCCTGCAGCAGGACCGATGTCGCCAAGCCCAAGGACTGCCGTTCCGTCAGAAACGACGGCGATAGTGTTGCTTTTCCATGTGTACTTGTAAACGTCATCAGGATTTTTGTGAATCGCGCGGCAAGGTTCTGCCACGCCCGGAGTATATGCAAGGGAAAGGTCATCCCTTGTTTCAAGCGGCATCTTCAGCTCTGTGGAGATTTTACCGCACCATTTGCTGTGTGCTTCCAGCGCTTTTTCGTAAATTGTAGCCATAGGAGCATTATAATAGAAATGTGGTAAATGTACATTTATTTTTTTAAGAAGTTATAAAATGAATGAATTTTTAGTAAGAAAAGCTTTGAGGTGCTTTTTTTGCTCGGTTATCCAGTCTGGTAACGAGCCTCTCTTCGAACATTTCAGTTTCCTTCTACAGCCGCAATCTCCTCCGACGAAAGCCCGTACAGCGCATAGACCACAGTGTTTATCACTAGTTTATTCAGCCCAGTTCTCCAACTGAATGTCTTGCAAGCGAGCCAATAAGTAAATCACCATCTTCTATGGGAGTGCCAGTTTTTCGTAAAAGTGCATAGTTCTTCGCAGCTATCTCGAGCGAACAACGAGTTTGATAAGCGATGCCGAAAACATCACAGAAGTGGTTAAATGCAACTTGCTTCTGTATCGATAAGAGCATTCGTATCAAGAAAATACTTCACGGCTCAACCTCTCGGAAGTTCAAATGGCAGTGCTTTTTCATCTCTTCGGCTTCTTCGTCAGACAAAATACCGAAAATACCGTCAAGAGCTTCCAGTTTTTTCTCCTGTTCGCTTTTTTTATCAGCAACATATATAGAATAGATGTAGTCTACATAATGCGAAACCTCATCAAAAGCAGTCGCAGGTAAAGCCTTTATTTTCCTCTCTAAAACATCATATGGCATAAAGTATACCTCCAGCAACAATTATACCCCGAAGCATGATAAATATGAAGACGAAGTTTTTTGTTTTTCTTCTGCTGGTACAACAAACTGTCGTTCAGTCCATGAGTTTTGTCGCCAGAATAACCGATAATTAAAACTGGCGCAATCATAGGAACTTTAACTAGTTCCGAGAAGGTTGGCGGTTGGTCTTTCTGGCTCTAGTAGCTCGACTGTACAGTTGAGCTATACTTTAAAGCTGGGAGGGCGTGCGGTGTCAGTACGAAGAATCTTTATGATTTTGATGATAATCGTGCTTTTTTTGCTCGGTTATCCAGTCTGGTAACGTGCCTCTCTTCGAACATTTTTGTAAGGGAGCATAAAAAAACCGCCTCGTCTTCTAACCCTGAGGCGGTTCTTTAACCAAATCGTGATGAAGACCAACCGTAACCTTGATTGCGTCTTTCTTTTTGTATTCTAGTTCACTTTATGCGTTTCGTCAACTTTTTGCATTTGAGTTTTCTTCTACAGCTGCAATCTCCTCAGCCGTCAGTCCGTAGAGCGCATAGACCGCAGCGTTTATCGCCTTGTCCGTAGCGTCTATGTCGGCTTTTAGCGCGCTGATTTCCGCCTTGTATTCATCAAAATACTCCTGCCATTCGTCTTGGTCTTTGAGCGAGAGCTTTATTTTCTGTTTGCCCAGCTCCTTGACGAACTCGCCGAACGAAAGCGTATAGAACGACTCAAGTGCGCTTGTAATCTTGCTCACCTGTAAATTGTCCCGCAAGCGAGAAAGAAACTTTGCGCACTTTTTCTGCATTTGCTCATTGAGCGAGAGCATTTTATCCGCAAGCTCTACAAACGGTTTCTGCTCGTCGGGCGAAATTGCAGGGACAGGAATCGCTTCCAATTGATTTATTGTAAAATGGAGCCCTGTTGGATAAGTTTGTTTGAACCAAGCGTTAACCAAGCTAGAATTTAACAGGCATAAGATAAATTCCATTGTGTAATCTTTTTTAGTTTCAAAAATTACATTCAAAGTTACGTGACATAGATATTTTTGCTTGTCTAGAGTTGCAGTTATCCCTTGCGCAACTTGCTGAACAAGTATTTTTTTGTCGACTGTAAAATTTTCTTTTATTCTTGGTCTAGCATTGCTGTTTTCAAGCATTAAATCTGGTCTGTACCACATATATTCATTATTTTGTGGTAATGACCATTTTTTTATATTTCTTCCTCGCAAAAATAAATAGCAATCATCATCTTTCTTTTCACTGAGAATGAATTTTTCATCGTTTGCAGTTTTTATTCCGCTTGTATATGAAATAATTTCACCCATTCGAATTGTATTTACATTTTCAAGATTGATTGCTTTCTCAAGAATGAAGTTATAATCATTATTCTTTAATAATTGTTTGTATGAAATTGAATAACCTTTTGAAACAAACGTCTGATTATTAGAGTATTTGTATAACTCTATTTCTGCATCAACATCAGGTTCTTTATTTTTATATAAACAAATTACTGTTTTTACTTGTGCATCTGCAAAAACATTTTCAGGCAATTCGACAATTCTAGAAACTTGCACATCTTTTAATAAAAATTCTCGAAAAGCAGAAAAACTTTTTATACCAAGCCAACTGTTTGAGAAAATGAAGCCAAAAAGTCCGTTAGGTTTTAATAGATGTTTTGCTTGTTCCGTGAATATTGAGTATAAATCACACATATTTTTAGCAGTTTTGTAATTTGTGGTATAAAAATTTCTTTCATTCTCATTTTTTATATTTTTTATATTCACATACGGAGGGTTTCCAATAATCACATCAAAACCGCCATTTGCAAACACCTCTGGAAATTCTTTTTGCCAGTCAAACGCTTTTTCACCTGCAATTGTCTTGTCGCTGATTAGAGAGTTTCCGCATTTTATGTTGTTTGCGAGCGTCGAGAGTTTGCGATTCTTCTTTGCGGTGCTGAGCCAAAGTGAGAGCTTTGCGATTTCTACGCTCTCTTCGTTGATGTCTACGCCGTAAAGATTGTTTTCAAGAATGGTGTTATCAATCTCGCTAAAATTCAGTTCGCCTTTTCGTATTCGGCTCCAGTAATAATCGATCAGCGTGTGCTCCTGCCTGAGCTGTTTTAGGGCTGCGTTCAAAAACGCACCGCTTCCGCATGCAGGGTCAAGAATTTTGAGCGAGAGAAGCCAAGACCGGTAAGATTCTAGCCGTTTTTCAAGCTCTGTGGTCTTGGTGTTTGCAGCCTTGCCTTTTCCTTGCACAGGTGCAAATTCCGTGTCGTTGATACCAAGTTCCTCTCGTTTTTGAGCGCAGAGCCGACCGATAGTGTTTTCCACGATGTACTTCGTGATGTACGCAGGTGTATAGAAAACGCCGTCCTTCTTGCGTTTACCGAGGTTTGAGGGTTTGCTGTTAGGCTCAGTGACCGAAGTTTTCTCGTTTCTGATTTCTTCCTCGATTTCTTCTATTTCTGTTAGCGAGTTCTCAAAAATCCGCCCAAGGATGTCAACGCTGATTTGGCTCTCAAAGTCATAGTTTGCGAGTCGTTGCGCATGAATGTAAAGCACGTCGTCGCCCACGGTAATAGAGTCAAGCACGGTGTCGGTTTTAAAAAGACCTCCGTTGTAGGCAAAAACGTCACGGCTGTGGTCTTCCTCGTTTATGAATCCTGTGTTTATACGCTCAAAAAACGTCTTGAACAGATTGTAGAGTGGCTGTGGATAGCCCATTTTGCGAAGGGCTTTCCAGTCGTTTATGATTCCGAGCGTCGTGTTCGTGGGTAGAAGGTTCCTGTCCTCGCAGAAGAGGATGAACAGAATGCGGTCGAGCAACTTTTGCGTTTTTTTAAAGAGAAGTAGCTTTTCGCTTTCTGGGTTCCGCTCGCACAAGTCCTCGAAAAGGCAACGTTTGAACGTGGAGTAGTCCGCGTAGAAGTTGTTAGTGATTTCCTTTTCTTCGGTCAACGTTTCGTGCTTTAGCTTTAGAGGAATGTCCGTGTTGATTTGTGGCATGGCAAGCAAAAGGTACAGTTCGTCAAAACGCTCTTTTGAAAGACTGAACAGGTTGAATTCCTCGTAATCGATTTGGGTCTCAACATAAAGCCGGAGCCGCTCGAAGTTGCTTACGATTACGTAAGGGCAATTCTCGTGATGGTTCTTGTAGCTGAACGCCTGAAAAGCCACGTGGTTCAGGTCTGTTGTGTCAGTACCTTTTAGCTCGATAACGGCTTTTACCTCGCCGTTAAGCACAATCGCGCCGTCAGACTTTTTTGCATTGTTCTTGTCGGCAGTCTCATTTTTAAGCTCGGTAAGGATATTGTAATTTGCTTCTGGCTTTATCGTATAGCCCAAGACAGAGCAGAATAGGTCGCGGATAAAGCCTTCCTGATACTGCTCTTCCTTTGACGCGCGGATATTTTCCTGCTTTTCTTCGTTGGCGAATATCGAGCGGTACAAGGCATATTTTTGGATAAGTAATTCTCTGTCAATTTTAGAAAGGTATTTTTGAAGGATTTTTTTCTGGAACATAAGAAAATTATAGCACTAAAACATAATTTAAGGCATCTTCAAAACTCAGTTTTGCGAATTTTGGAGATGCCCCTAAGATTATTGAGAAAACATTATGGAGACGATCGGACTTGAACCGACTACCTTTTGAATGCCATTCAAACGCTCTAGCCAGGTGAGCTACGCCCCCGATTTACTTTGAATATAGCAGGAGAGTGGTGTGCTGTCAATGATTATAAAAGAATTTATAACAATTTTACAAAAAGATTGCAAAATATGAGATTGGATTTATAATTTAATATTATGGAAATAAATGAGAATATTTCAGAATATTATGAGGAGTTATTCCCTGTAACTTCAGAACAAAAAAGATTTTATGAAAAATATGCATCTGCATTCAAAATGCCTGTAAAGTACCTTAGAATAGGCTGTGGCACTGGATTTTTTGAGCATTCTCTTGCAAAGAACGGGGCTGACGTAACGGCTCTTGAGACTTGCCCTGAATTGCTTGAATCCGCGAATCGCCGTCGCAGAACGCAACTCATGGCCATAAGGTTCTTCCAGATGTCAAGCCTGGAGATGTCAAGGTTTCTTGGCAAAGGATTCTATAATATCATATCGATTCTTGACAGCAGAATTATCTTCACACATGATGACACTCTTATCGCAAAACTTTTCTTTGACTGTAAGAGCCTGCTTTCTGATAATGGCAAGTTTATTATTGGAATCGACAACTTTGAGAAATTTGGCATGAACAAGACAATAAATCTTGGTGTTAGGGAAAGCGTCCGTGCAAAGCTGTACACGCAAATAAAACGTGAGACTCAGGAAAAATCAGTCCTCAATCAAAATTTGGAGACTGGCAACGGCAGGATTCTCTCCGTTATGAGCAATGTTCCTGTATGCCCTCTTACAAGCGAGCAAATCATTACTTATGCAAAAAAAGCCGGGTTCAAGCATTTTGACTGTTTCTCTGGCTTTGACTTTGCACCTGCGACTGAAAAGAGCGATGCCTTGGTCATGGTTCTTAGTTGATTTTCCAGCGGTTGTTGTCCTTGTAAAAGCGTTTCGCAGGAATTTCAAGAAGGCGTCCATCTTCGCCCATCATCTTTATCATTTGTGTGAGAGGATTTACGTCTGTTATGCGGAAATTTGTTCCGTCGTAGAACAAGTGCAAGCCCTCGCTTGGAAGATTTTTACGTGCCTCAACATACCAGTTGTACTCGTAGCTTAAGCAGCAGAGCAAGCGACCGCATTGACCGCTTATCTTCATTGAGTTTAGCGAAAGGTTCTGTTCCTTTGCCATCTTTATTGAGACAGGGGGAAGCTTGTCATTTATTGAGTGGCAGCAGTATGGACGGCCACATACGCCAAGACCGCCTGTAATGCGGCTTTCATCGCGTACGCCTATCTGCCTTAGTTCTATTCGCATTTTAAAGACGCTTACCAAGTCTTTGACCAATTCCCTGAAGTCCACTCTGTTCTCGCTGGAGAAAAAGAAAAGTGCTTTAGGCTCCTCAATCAGAAAGTGTACGGTTACTAGCTTCATGTCAAGTTTATGTATGGCGACTTTTTCTTTAAAAACCTTAAAGGCATCAGCTTCTTTCTGGAGCTGGACCTTGTATTTTTCCAAATCTTCGTCATCGGCTTTTCTGCAAATGCCTACGATTTCTGATGGCTTAAGCCCGACTGGATTTTTTGAGCGTCCCATTATAACGGCTAGGTCATTGCCATAGCGTGTAGGGATTATTACATAATCGCCGCCGTGCAGCTCTTGAAAGTTCTCTGGAACTGATACGAATACACCTTCGCTGGAATATTCAAGCTTTGCAAGATACAGCACTTTTGGATAAACATAGTTTTCTGGCGTGGCAGGAGCAGGGTCCTGATAGTCAGAGTCCTCCAAGGCACTTATATCTTCTGTCTCTTCGTATATGTCCTGTTCAAAAATATCGCTCATTAAAAAATCCTTATATTAGTATCAGCCTGCCAATAAGTCTATTACAAGTCCGTTTATTTCATCAACACGTGCAAGCAAATTTAATGTCCTTCTATGATTATACATCATGTCAGATGCAAGTTGATTTAATTTTTGATTTATAACTTGAATTTGATAGAATGGTTGAAGCTTCATGCCCCTTCTGTTTTTGCCACCCCTGCGTTTTTCTATTATCTCATAATTGTTCTTGGTCAAGAAAGTTATGAACTGCTTTACCTTTTCCTTGTAAATTTCCATGTTTTGGGCGATTTGGTTAGATTTGAGAGCATCTGCAGCAATGTCCATAGCGTCCTTCAAGAATACTATTGCTTCCTCTTCGCTCATTCCTGCTATTTCTATCGGAAGCCCGTCCGAGATAATCTCTGTTTCTTCTTGCGTGCGTTTTAGAGCCGAAAAAAAAGAAGTTTTCTTTGTTTTCTCGGCTTTTTGAGCCTGCGCGCTTGCTTGTTGCGAAGCAGATTGTGTTGCCGCAAAATATAGTGATTGAGAGGAAAGCTGTGAAGTCAGTTCAATTCCAGCCATTAAATTACCTTGTTCCTGATTGCTTTTTCTTCTAGGAATTTATTTGTAGCCTGTTCGTACTCATTTTCATCTTTTAAGGCGATACAATGTCCGTGCAGAATACTGCGGTCTTCAATTTCAATTCTTTTTGTAAAAATATCCCCGATTATTGCAGAAGAAGACAACAGCTTTACACCTTTCGGGGCGACTACATCTCCAATTATAACTCCGCAAATCTCTGCGGATGATGCTGTAATATTTCCTTTTATCCTTGCTTTCTCACCGACAAAAATACTGCCTGTTGCTTCTATATTGCCGTCAACATCGCCTTCAATGCGGACAATCCCGTTTATGCGGATGTCTCCGCCAATTGCGGAGCCAGCACCAATTATTGTGTTAATAGAAATATCATCTGTGAAAAAAGCCATTTTATTTTGTCAGTTTTATATTTACATATTTTGCAGGATCAACAACATCAGAACCAACATGAACCTCGTAATGAAGGTGAGGACCTGTTGACAGACCTGTGTTTCCTATTGTGCCTATAACGTCGCGCTGTGATACGAACTGTCCTTTGTGGGCTCGTACAGTTGCCATGTGGCAGTAGCGGGTATAAATTCCGTGCTTGTGCTTAATAATAACGTAGTTACCAAAGCTTGAGTCATAAGCAACCGTTACTACCTGCCCATTTGCAGTTGCAAGGATTGGGTCTCCGACACCGTATGTCGAAATATCAAGACCTTTGTGAATATACCATAAGCCTGTGATTGGGTGAGTCGTCTGTCCAAATTGCTGCGAGATATGTCCTTTTCCGCCTTTTATTGGCCAAATGTTCGGAATATCCGTGAACAATGTTTCCTGACTTTCGAGCATCTTTCCAATCTGCTCTATAGGTTGGATAGCACTCTCAAGGTAAGCCGAGAGCTGCTTCATGTCCGAGACTTCGCGAGAAGAGCCAGATGCCTGTTCTTGTATATCGAACAAGGAGTTAAGGTCGCTGTCTGATTTTGTATTCTTTGCGACTGTTACCGATTGGTTTATACCAAGCAGGGAAAGCGTCTGTGAAAGCGATGATTTAAATCTTCTTGCAGAATTAAGTACGTTGTTGTTTTCGTCACGCAGTTCGTCAAAACTTGCAAGCAGATCATGGTTTTCTTTGAGAGCTTGACTCAGCTCCGTACGGACACCCATATCCTGCCGTTTAAAATAAACGAACGATGAGACGATTCCAAGAACCAGTATTATGCCAAAAATAAGCGCAAAAACATTGGTCTGAAAATTTATAACTTTTCCCTGTGAATGGGGAACAATCATTATAGTCAATTTACTGTCACAAATCTTAAAAAACTTTACAAGAATCTTTCCGACAGCATGAAGGCCGCTCTGTACACAATTCAAAAAATAAGAGACGGCGTTTTTTTCAATCTTCTTATAGTGCCTAGACTTTGCCAATTTAAAAGCTCCAAAAAAAACTTCTCTTAATATGCAAGTTTATCACAGTATTTTATAGACTGTCAAACATGCCTTTACTTGAAAATGCTAAAATTTAGTTCTTAGCAGAAACTGAATCAATTTGACAGGAAACAAGTCCTTATGATATTCTATCGGAAAAATCGTTTGTTTTTGTAATTAAAATCTTATCTTTAAAATTGGAAGAAAAGCCATGCAATTTTTTGATACTCATGCCCATATAGGACTTATTTATGATGATCCTATTGAACAGCTTCGTGTTGTTCAACAAGCAAAGCAAGCCGGTGTAACAAGAATACTTAGTATTAATAACAGTTTGCACGACTTTAAATTAGTATATAATACTCTCAAAGCCTTACCGGGTGTATATCATGCAGTTGGTGTTGCTCCTGCAGAGGTTATGAACCCAGGAAAAAACTGGATTCATACAATCGAAGAGAGCGTAAAACTACCGAACGTTATTGCAATTGGTGAGACAGGTCTGGATTACTACAAGCAATTTGGAGATAAGCGTAGTCAAATAGAACTTTTCATAACGCAGCTGGAGCTTGCTCAAAAATACAAACTACCGGTCGTTATTCACAACAGAAATGCTGGAAAGGATTTGTTTGATATACTTAAAGAACGAATTCCTGATGCTGGTGCAATTCTTCATTGTTATGGTGAGGATGCCCAGTATGCAAAACAATGTTTAAAAGCTGGTCTTAACGTATATTTTTCTTTTGCTGGTAACTTGACGTATCGAAATGCAAGAAACCTGCATGAAACTGTTCTTAATATCCCGCATGACAGGATTCTTATTGAGACGGAAAGTCCGTTTATGATTCCTGCGGAATTTAAGAGCAAGAAAAGAACGATGCCGGCTTATTTGCCGTCAACGGCAAGATTCTTGGCGGAGATGCTGGAGCTTCCTGTAGAGGAGGTGAGCCAGCAGCTCTGGATTAACAGCTGTAAAATATTTAATTTGCCTGAATGATGAAGAGTTTATATCATCCTGTAAAAATTGGTTCACTTTCTCTTGATGGCAATCTGTTCCTTGCTCCTGTCGCAGGCTATTCTGACAGGGCTTTCCGCTCTGTATGTGCGGATTATGGGGCAGATTTTGCATATACGGAGATGGTTAGTGCAGAAGCTTTGACAAGAGGCTCTGAAAAAACTGAAGAAATTATGTTGCGGGCTCCTAATGAATCTCATTATGCGGTTCAGATTTTTGGTGGCGTACCTGAGACAATGGCAAATGCCGCACGGCTCGTGCTTGAAAGAACCAGTACAGAGTGTATTGATATAAACGGTGGATGCCCTGTTCCTAAAATAATAAAATCTGGTGCGGGCAGTACGCTTACAAAAGACCCGGACAAGTTGTACGCAATTGTAAAAGCTGTCGTTGAAGCTTCAAAAAATTATGACGGGAAGCGTATAGACAGGGGCGGAAACGTGGTTTCATATACAGAATGTGTTCCAGTTACTGTAAAAGTACGCTCTGGCTGGGATGCCGAGCACATAACTTGGAAAGAGACGGCAGAGGCAGCTATTGCGGCAGGAGCTTCTGCAATTACTCTGCATGGGCGAACTAGGGCACAGGGCTATGAGGGTAAGGCAGACTGGGGAATCTTAAAAGAACTTGTCTCGTTTGTAGCTGGAAGAATTCCTGTTTTTGGTAGCGGGGACGCTTTTTCTCCTGAATCTGCAAAGGAAATGCTTGAAACAACTGGCTGTGATGCTGTTATGTTTGCACGTGGAGCGATGGGAAATCCGTTTATTTTCAAGAAAACGCATGATTTCCTAACGACCGGTAGTTATTCAGAAATTCCTGTTGAAAAAAGAATTGCTACGGGATTTGCGGAACTGGAGCTTTTGATACAGGACAAAGGAGAGCTTGTAGCTTGTCGGGAGGCTCGTAAACGGTTCTGTGCCTATACAAAAGGAATTGAGGGTAGCGCGCAGCTTCGAAAGCAAATTGTCATGGCAAATTCTGTAGAGGAATACAAAAAGATTTTTTCACAATACTAAAACTTTCAGTAGTTGTAAAAATACGAAACTTGACATAAAATTAGAATATGGGACTTTTTCATGTTTTAAAAGATGTTTTTGAATCTATTTTTATGAGTTCCTCTCCGGAAGTGCGTAAGAAGTTGGAGCTTCGCAGGATTGAGAATGAGCTGAGAGCTTTTCAGCCGTCTATTTATAAGAACGAGCAGTTGCTCCCTAATTTTGCAGAGATTTTCCGTTTGCTTTATGAGAACACAAAGCCAATCGAAAATATCCTTAGTGAGACCATCTGTACGGAAGACCTTCGTGCTAACGGGCGTTATGAGTATCAGCTTATGCTTACAGGTTTTAGCAGCGAGATGCAGCAGAAACTGGAGCAGCTCAATTATACAAACCGCAAGAATGAGGTTGTTGAGTCAGAGAAGTCTTTGAACAAGGTTTTGGAAGCTCAGCGACGTGCTTTTGAGGTTGTGCTCCGTCAGCTTGGTGCTCAGGAATTCAAATTCATAGATGAGTCTATGGCTCGCTTGCAGCAGCTTTCTGATATTTGTCGCTTTAACTATATAAACATTATCCATGCCTTTGACCCTAATTTTGACGGCTTTTCGTCTGTGTCACTCGGTTCTGGGACAAAGCCTGTAATGCCTGCTGTTGTAAGTGCTTATATTCAGGATTTGTATTATCTTACTGCAAATTTCAAGATTGACACATCCGTTGCTCGTGCTGTTGTCGCTCTTTATGAGCTTCAGAGAGGAACGGAACCTACTCAGAAAGAAAAAGATAGCATAATGGCTAATCTTCGTAAAATCAGCTCGATTCTTACAAAGATGCTTACGCCTGAGATTCTCAAAAAGATTGTTTGTCTGGCAAAAAAAGATGCATCCTTTACTCCGCAGACAGCCTCTTATACTGCAAGTGCGGTTAAGCGCTTTACAGAATTCATTCAGGGACGTTTTGACTCTGATGAGAACAGGATTAAGAACGAGATTAAGGATTACACGATTTCGTTTGAACTTAAAGAGCTGTTCGGGGATACTCCTTTGCAGGAATTTGTTGGCTATAATGCTGCTACAAATGACCTCTTGCGTCAGAATACGCCTTATTCGTTTATGTGGATAACACCACTGCAAACCTTAAAAAGCTTTCTCTCGCTTTATTTTTCTGAGCAAGTAAAGGTTTTGTTGAACAATATCGTTATTGAAGGTTTTTTCAATAACTCCAATTATAAGAGTGAATTCTCTTCAAGCGTTTATACGTGTAGCGAGATGGCTGACAGAATTGCTGCTTTTGAGAAAACTTTTGAGCACGGTGGCGAGAATGACGAGGCTAACATAGTCGGCTTGGTAAATGACTGCCGCAGGGATTCTGATTTCTTGAAACTTCTTGGAGCCTCTGTTGATAAAATAAATACTCAGGCGCATAA
>Ga0256405_10010358_pt1 | contig 12348 bp, 9 predicted proteins | sample RumenRJG_02DNA_FD_189096 | JGI IMG/M metagenome (GOLD analysis project Ga0256405, IMG submission 189096) | Bovine rumen microbial communities from Lethbridge, Alberta, Canada - RJG_02 | ecosystem: Host-associated > Mammals > Digestive system > Stomach > Rumen | place: Canada: Alberta | collected...
ATACGGTAAGCATGCCGGAAAAGAAATGCTGACAGATGTAAAGGAACATGAAAACCACTACGAAGTAGAAATTGATTTGCCAGGTTTCAAGAAGGAAGAAATTACCATTGAACTTAATGAAGGTTACTTGACAATAACCGCTTCCAAGGGATTGGATGAAGACGAAAAGAACAAGCAGGGCAAGATCGTCCGTCAGGAAAGATATGCCGGCGTAATGCAGAGATCCTACTATGTAGGTGAACAGATAACAACCGAGGACATCAAGGCTAAATATGAGGACGGTGTTCTGAAGTTGGAAATCCCAAAGAAGGAAGAAAAGAAATTGCCTGAAAAACATACCATCATGATTGAAGGCTAACAGAAATCCCCTGCGGGGGATTTTTTGTTACGAATATGCCAAAGCGATCGATGCCATTTACTAAAATTGTGTATATACACAAATTTAGTAAATTAATTATTTTATCAGTATATGTACAAAGAAAGCCTGTTAACAACAAAGCCCCGTACAGATCACGGGGCTTCACTGTATGACAATATGCAGGAGTTTCGCTTATTATTCGGTCAGATCCTTCCACAGGTATACTTCATCATCGTACCCGTCATCCTGTCTGAATGCCCTGGGAATATAGCCCAGGATCCTGCAGCCGGTTCTGTTCAGGACGGAAAGCGCAAGCGTATTCTTTGAATTGACGCCCATCTCCATGACGTTATATCCAAGAGCACCTGCAAGATCCATACACAACGCGATCATCTGTGTGCCCAGGCCCTTATTCCTGTACGACTTATTGATAGCTATACCGATCGTGCACCTGTGCATGATCTTTCTCTCAAATCCGACAGGTTCCACACCGGCGGCTGCGATCAGCTTCTCACCGTCATACACGGTGATGTGGAATCCATGATCAGATTCCCTGAAGCTTCTGAGTATGGCTTCGTACGGTGCTGGGTCCGTTTCGATCTCATCCAGGGTATTGACCATATACGGACATTCCGTATGCAGCTCATAGATAAAGGAGGCAAGCTGTTCGGCATCGGATTCTTCCGTGGAGCGCAGCAGGTATTCCTTCATGTCTTTCAGTTTTATCGTCTCCGCAGGAATGATCATTTCTGTTCTGATTCTTCCAGATGCCAGATCTCATCATTGTACTGCCTGATCGTACGGTCACTTGAGAAAAAACCTGCCTTCGAAATATTGACCAGCATCTTCCCTGCCCAGGAAGCCCTGTCCTCATAATCCTTCAGCACCTTGTTCTTGACTGTGCAGTATTCACGGAAATCAGGGAAAGTCATGAACCAGTCCTTATGGACGAGCTCATCGTAAAGCCTGTTCAGCGATATTTCGTCACCTTCTGTGCGCATTTCTTCAGAGATCAGGAAGTCAACGGAACGCTTCAGGTTTGCGTCAGCCTGGTAATAGGTGTACGCGTTATAGGTTCCCTTTTTGTAGAGGCCGATGACCTCATCAGAGGACTGACCGAACGTATAGATGTTCTCAGGTCCGACCAGTTCGGCGATCTCGACGTTGGCGCCGTCCATCGTTCCGAGGGTGACTGCGCCGTTCAGCATGAACTTCATGTTGGATGTGCCGGATGCCTCTTTGGATGCCAGGGAGATCTGTTCGGAGATATCCGCTGCCGGGATCAGCTTTTCCGCCAGTGACACATTGTAGTTCTCCAGCATGACGACTTTCAGGTAAGGAGAGACTTCCGGATCCTTCTCAATGATCCTGCTGAAGCAGATGATCGCGTGGATGATATCCTTGGCTGTCGTATAGGCGGGAGCTGCCTTCGCACCGAAGAATACCGTCACGGGTCTTTCCGGTTTATTGCCGGCTTTGATCCGGTAGTACATGTCTATCGCACAGAGCAGGTTCAGCTGCTGTCTCTTGTATTCATGGAGACGCTTGACCTGTACGTCGAAGATGGAATCGGGACTGACTTCAATGCCTCTTTCCTTCCTCAGATACTCGCTGAAGCTGCTCTTCCTTGACTGTTTGGCGTCAAGGACCTGGCTGAGGAATTCCGTGTTACTGCTGTATGAAAGCAGTCTCTCCAGTTCATCCGCGTTCCTGATCCAGTCTGTGCCGATCCTGGATGAGATCAGTTCCCTCAGCTCCCTGTTGCACATGACGAGCCAGCGCCTGAATGTGATGCCGTTCGTCTTGTTGTTGAACTTTTCAGGATAGATATCATAGAAAGGCTTCAGTTCCGAGTTCTTCAGGATGTCCGTATGGAGACGGGCAACACCATTGACAGAATGGGAGAAATGAATATCGATATTAGCCATATGGACCCTGTTCTGCTCATCAATGATATGGACGAACGGTTCGCTGTACTGTTCCTTGACCATCGCGTCCAGCCGGCAGATGATCTCGCTCAGCTGCGGCACTGTCTCATCAAGATAGTTCTTCGGCCATGTTTCGAGCGCTTCCGCCAGGATCGTATGGTTCGTGTATCCGCACATATCCCTGACGATCGTTACCGCTTCCTCAAAAGAAATGCCTTTTTCCGTCAGGATGCGGATCAGTTCCGGGATGACAAGTGTCGGATGTGTGTCGTTGATCTGTACTGCAGCGTAATCCGCGAGATCATGCAGGTCGGATCCCTTTGCGGTGCATTCGTCGATCATCAGCTGTGCTGCGTTGGATACCATGAAGTATTCCTGATAAATGCGCAGGATCCTGCCTTCCTCATCACTGTCATCAGGATAGAGGAACAGCGTTAGATTCTTCGCGATCTTCTTCTTGTCGAAATGGATGGAATCAGAGATCAGCCTTTCGTCGATGCTGTCGGTATCAAACAGCCTGAGTCTGCCGCATTTGCCGTTATATCCGGTAACGGCGATCTCATACATCGTGCTGCGCAGCTTCATGCCTTTGTAGCAGACGTCGTAGTGTGTGTCCGTTCTCTTCATCCAGCTTTCAGTACCCCACTTCAGCCAGTGGTCGGGGATCTCGTACTGCTTCGCGTCAGTGAACGTCTGCCTGAACAGTCCGCAGTGATACGCTAGACCGATCCCGTCTGCAGGGAGGCCGAGCGCAGCAAGTGAATCAAGGAAGCACGCAGCCAGTCTGCCGAGGCCGCCGTTTCCGAGCGAAGGCTCATTCTCGAACTCTTCAAGTTCGGTAATGTTCCTGCCGGCATCTTCAAGCTGTCCCCTGACGTCGTCATAGACGCCGAGATTGATCAGGTTGTTGCTCAGGAGCTTACCAATCAGGAATTCCGCTGAAATGTAGTAAAGCTTCTTCTTCCCTTCGTTGTACCCGTTTTCTTTGATCAGGTCGGCACTCATGTTCAGCACTGCATTGAACAGTTCCAGATCCGTGCACTCTTCTATGCGCTTATTCGTGTAATCTGCTATGTTTTTTGTCAGCATATTCCTACCTCCTTACTTGACAACTGCATTATAGTTGCAGGAAATAGTGATTTCTTGCATAATATCCGCATAATATTGTATAATACTATCATGGAAATAGAAGAATACATACAATATCACGAAACGAAGCTCCATGAGCAGCCTGGATTCTCCTACAATACATATCTCTGCACGATCCCGCTGGATTTCCCTTCCGTCCCCATGCACTGGCATGAACAGATGGAGATCATCTACATCAAGAAAGGAAACGGCACTGTCAGCGTAGGCATGAAGCCCTATGAAGTATCCGCCGGATGTATCATACCCGTCATGCCGGGCGAGCTCCACAGCATCGACGGCAGCACCGGAGGACCAATGGAATATGAAAACATCATCTTTTCCCTGGACCTGCTCGACAGCACGGAACAGAATGACTGGTGCAGATCCAGTGTGATCATTCCCATGAAGGAGAACAGATTCCTCTTCGAAAGACCAATCAGGCCCGGAACTGCTTTCTGGGATGAAGTATCTGCCTGTCTTGACCAGGCAGACGAGGCATGCACAGACCGTGTACCAGGGTATTCCCTCAGGGTTAAAAGCAGCCTGTTCCTGTTTCTATACGCTTTGTTCAAACATAAAAAAGATCACTCAAAAAAAGATGAGAAGGATCATTCGGAAGCACTCAAAAAAGTGATCAGTTATGTCAAGGAACACAGTTCACAGCCGATCACGATACATGATGTCGCCTCACTGACCGATTACAGCGACTCACATTTCATGCGCCTGTTCAAAGCGGAAACCGGAAGGACATTTATCAGCTTTCTGAATGAATACCGCCTGCAGGTATCCGCCTATATGCTCAAGGAGACGAAGGATCCCGTCAGCCTTGTGGCTGTGAAAGCGGGATTCGAGAATCTCTCGTACTTTATCAGGATGTTTACGAAGACCTACGGTGTTCCCCCGGGAAGATACAGGAAGAACTTCATGCAGCAGGCGTCATGGTGACGCCCGCTGTTTTTTGCCAAAATCAATTTAGTCATTGGGAGTTATTGAGCAACATCATTCGACCACGTTTAGATTGATTTGTGTATAGCAAATACCCATATGCTGGTTGCCCGTCTCGACCGCCACGGCTAACTTCCTGATAATACTGCTCAACAGTTTCAGAGATAAGATAATTTACAACGACCCTAATATCACTTATATCTACTCCCATTCCGAAAGCAGAAGTAGCAAATACGATCTTTATATTACCGTTTGAAAACCCTTCTAAAACTGATTTTTTTCGTTGTCTGTCATTCCGGGCATCAAAGAAAGCAAACCAGTTTAATCAAATTAAAAGATCCTGGTTACAGAAAGTTTTAAGAATCAAACCTTGCGTAAGGAATGCGATGTGATTCGGAAAACACTACTTAGTAAGTCAGAGGTACTTAAAGAATGGAAATTCTCAAAAAACTTTCCGAAAGTTACTGGCTTTCGAGGAGTTCAAGAACAAGCTATAGATTCCTTGTTGGAAGGCGAAAAAGTGCTATGTCTTATGCCCAGACAGAATGCAGGAAAAGGATATCGTCATGAAGCCTGGCAGGCAGCAGCTGCAAAACTATCTTTCGTTCCGGCGGCTACGGTCTTTTGCGCCGTTATGCCTCTTATTGCGCTTTACGCAATATTTTTCGCTTCTCAGTGGCAGTATTATACCTCTGCATTTACGGGAGTCCTCCCAGAAGGTCTGACCTATGCCCAATATGCGAGGGACGGATTCTTTCAGCTGTGTACTGTCGCATTCGTCAACCTCGCAGTGTTGCTGGGCTGTTCCTGGTTCATGGTCAAAAAAAACGGGAAAGACACGTCCCGAAAAATTCTCACCGTCCTTCTCACGGTATGCACGCTCATTCTGATCGCAACAGCAATGTCGAAAATGGTACTGTACGTCCGAGAATACGGTCTCACGCCGCTTCGGATCTACGCTTCCTGGGCGATGATTGTCCTGACATGCGTATTCCTGCTTTTTCTTGCAAAACAATTCATACCGAAGCTTCCTCTCTACAGCATCTGTCTGATCCTTTGTTCGGTACTGCTTCTCGCGCTGATCCTTTCGGATCCCAACCGTCTCACCGCCGTATACAATGCCGACGGATTCATTTCCGGGAAACTACGGACCGCAGATGTTCAGTTGCTGTCGGAACTCGGAAATGCCGGCGTTCCGTCTCTTGTCCGACTGCGCAACTACTACTATGGGCTTTCCGATAACGCACAGACATTGCTGAGAACGGAACGCGGCTTTGATCCGGAATTTCTGGAGATATGCCTGAAGGAATCCTCAGAATCTCTTGCGCAGGATTCCGGCCTCAAAGCATGGTTAACGGGAAATCTATCCTCGCTTCTGGCACACAAAGCATTACACTGAACCATGAGCATTTTCCTTTCTGCAGAAGAACCGGGACACGTCGTATGACGTGTCCCGGTTTTGCCAGTGTGCCGGGCATGGCACGATTCTAACTGGTGAAAGTCCAGTCGCGGGTAGTTACCGCCAAGCGTAGCGAACCACAAGCCTGCAACAGCAATGATGCAGGGGAAGGAAGTGGTGTAGCAAATCCGAGGAGCCTACGAACAGAAACCGGATACAAGGCCAAATGGCGGATGAGGTTGCTGGTGGAACCAAAGTCCAAAAGGTAAACGTAAAGCCAAGCGGGTAAATCCGGAGGTTGTGCGGAGAAAGAATCGAGTCTTACCCCGGGAGGCCCGGATAGCGTGGAGACACGTGCGATAAAAAGCTCATATCCGGGAGTCAGCTGAGGTCATAGTACCATCTCACCAGTGGGAAGGACCTAATGTTACTACAATGCCAAACGCTGTAAGCAAAGCTGGAACAGTCCGAAACGAGGATAAGCCCAACAAGCAGGAACGTAAGCCTGCGGGGGTGTAAGGTAGGGGGACGATTTCCGGCAGTTTTACGAGCAGAAAGGAGAGGCAACAAGTGGAATTGATTGAGTGGATAGTAGCCGATGAGAACATCGACAAGGCGATCAAAGCAGTCAAGGGAAACAAAGGTGCACCGGGAATCGATAAGATGCCGGTGGGAGAACTTGACGGGTACTGTGAGAATCACAGGGAAGAGATAAAGACCCAACTGCGGAACAAAGAGTATAAGCCACAGCCAGTGCGCAGGGTGTATATACCCAAAGCGAACGGAAAGCAGAGACCGCTGGGGATACCGACAGTGGTAGACAGAGTGGTACAGCAGATGGTAGCGCAGGTGCTGTCAAAGGGATATGAGAGATATTTCAGCGACAACAGTTACGGCTTCCGGCCCGGACGCAGTGCACAGCAGGCAATACAAAAGGTCCTGTACTATCTGAATGACGGATATGAATGGGTCATCGACCTTGATATCGAGAAGTACTTTGACACCGTGAACCACGACAAATTGATTTCAATTCTCAGAGAGCGTATCAACGATGCGCCGACACTGAATGTGATTCGCAGATTCCTGAGGGCAGGAGTAATGGAAGACGGATTAGTCAGTGCAAGTGAGGAAGGAGTACCGCAAGGCGGACCACTGTCACCGATACTGTCAAACGTCTATCTGGACAAACTGGACAAGGAGCTGGAATCAAGAGGACTGCGGTACGTGCGGTATGCAGATGACTGCAACATATTCGTAAAGAGCGAAATGGCAGCAGACCGGGTAATGGCATCCATTACAGATTGGCTTGAGCGGAAGTTGCGGTTAAAAGTGAACGCAACAAAGACCAGAGTAGTCCGGCCGACAAGAAGCAACTTTCTTGGATTCACCTTCCTAAAGAGAGGTGATAAATGGGAATGCAAACCGTCGGATGCAAGCAAGGCAAAGCTGATAGCAAAGACCAAAGAGATTCTCATCCGTAAAAGAGCGGTTGCAAGACCGCTTGCAGATACATTTCAGCAGTTGAACTGGCTGATTCGGGGATGGGTCAATTACTTCCGCTTCGGAAAGATGAAAGGCTTTATGGAGGAATACAGCGCATGGATGCGCCATAAGGTCCGAGTAGTCATCATGAAGCAGTGGAAGAGACCTAAATCCATCTACAGGAACCTGATGAAACTAAATCAAACGGTAGGTTGCAAATTTAGCGATGATGAGATATACAAGACGGCTAACAGCAGACTGGGTCTGTACCAAAGCACAGGAATGTATGTTTGGAACTATGCTTTATCAGCAAAGGTGTTGGCCATAAAAGGAAAGGACCGACCAGGTTTGGTCGATCCTTGTGAGTACTATCTAAGAACCACTTGAATTATCTGTAGTAATGTAGCGCCGTATACGAGACCCGTACGTACGGTGCAATGGGAGGTGGAGGGCTACCGCCCTCCGTCTACCCTATTATTATTCTCTGATCAGTCTTCCCATTTCCAGGTCGCGATCTCCGGCAGATCCTCGCCGTATTTGAAAATATACTGTTTATGCTCGACAAGTTTGGAACGCATCTTCTGATAGAGGTGTCCTCCCCTGTCCCCCAACTGAGGCAGGTGCCTGAGTGCTTCAATAACAAGGTGGAACCGGTCGATGTCATTCTGTACGCGGACGTCGAAAGAGGTCGTAATGGTGCCCTCTTCTTTATATCCGCGGACATGCATGAGACGGTTGTTCGCCCGGCGGTAAGTCAGTTCATGCACCAGGCTGGGATATCCGTGGAAGTTGAAGATGACGGGCTTGTCCCTTGTAAAGAGCAGATCGTAGTCCTGGTCGGACAGTCCGTGAGGATGCTCGTTCTTCGGCTGAAGTTTGAACAGGTCCACAACGTTGATGAAGCGGATCTTGAGTTCCGGCAGTTCCTTACGGAGGATGGAGACCGCTGCAAGCGCTTCAAGCGTCGGGGTCTCTCCTGCGCAGGCAAATACGATATCAGGCTCAGAACCCTGGTCGTTGGACGCCCAGTCCCAGATGCCGATGCCTTGCGTACAGTGTTTGATCGCTTCATCCATGGAAAGCCACTGCGGACGCGGATGCTTGGAAGCTACGATGACGTTCACATAGTTCTTGCTTCGCAGGCAGTGATCCATCGTAGACAGCAAGCAGTTAGCATCCGGAGGCAGATACAGACGGACGACATCCGCTTTCTTATTAGCGATGTGATCCATGAAGCCGGGATCCTGATGGGTGAACCCGTTATGGTCCTGCTGCCAGACCGTGGAGCACATGATGAGGTTCAGCGACGCGATCTCTTCCCTCCAGGGCAGTTCGTTGCAGACCTTAAGCCATTTTGCGTGCTGAGCAGCCATGGAGTCGATGATGCGGGAAAACGCCTCATATGTCGCGAAGAAACCATGACGTCCCGTCAGAAGATAGCCTTCCAGCCATCCCTCACACATATGCTCGGAAAGCATGGAGTCCATGATCCTGCCGTCGACTGCCAGATATTCATCGGTATCGTATGTCTGTTCATTCCACGCGCGGTTCTCCGCCTCAAAAACATGGTTAAGCCTGTTGGACATGGTCTCATCCGGCCCGAAGATGCGGAAATTCTTACTGTCTTTGTTCAGACGGAAGATATCACGTACAAACTTACCGGTCTCAATCATATCCTGCGCTTCTTTCGCACCATGGGAACCGATATCGAATGCATAGTCACGGAAATCCGGCATACGCAGATCCCGCAGGAGCTTGCCGCCGTTGGCATGAGGATTCATACCAAGTCTACGGTTTCCGGTAGGCGTAAGAGCTTTCAGTTCGGGGATCAGTTTCCCGTCGTCGGTGAACAATTCTTCAGGACGATAACTCCTCAGCCATGCTTCAAGCTCACCGAGATGCTCGGGTTTGCTCATGGTGATAGGTACCTGGTGTGCACGGAAACTGTTTTCCACCGGCAGGCCGTCTACGACCTTCGGGCCGGTCCAGCCTTTGGGCGTACGGAGCACTATCATCGGCCACATGGGTCGCGTCGCATCTCCTGTCTTCCTTGCTTTCTTCTGGATCCGCTTGATTTCTTCAATAACTTTATCCAGTGTTTCAGCCATCAGACGATGCATCGTCATGGGATCGTCGCCTTCGACGAAATAAGGCTTCCAACCGTTGCCTTCAAAGAAGGAAACGATCTCCTTGTGAGACATGCGCGCAAAGATCGTGGGGTTCGCGATCTTATATCCGTTCAGATGAAGGATCGGCAGAACGGCGCCGTCGGTAATGGGATTGAGGAACTTGTTGGACTGCCAGGACGTCGCGAGCGGACCGGTCTCCGCCTCGCCGTCTCCGACAACTACCGTAGCGATAAGATCTGGGTTGTCAAACACAGCGCCGAATCCGTGTGCGATGGAATAACCTAGCTCACCGCCCTCGTTGATCGAGCCAGGTGTCTCAGGCGCGCAGTGGCTGGGTTTTCCGCCCGGGAAGGAGAACTGCTTGAACATCTTCTGAAGTCCGTCAAGATCTTCGCTGATGTTGGGATATATCTCGCTGTAAGTTCCTTCCATATAGGTATTGGAGATGAAAAAGTTTCCGCCGTGTCCCGGTCCGGACAGAAGAATCATGTCCAGATCGTACCGCTTGATAACACGGTTCAGATGCGTATAAACGAAGTTCTGGCCGGGAACAGTTCCCCAGTGGCCGACGATCTTCTTTTTGACCATCTCTTTGGTCAGCGGTTCTTTGAGCAATGGGTTGTCCAGCAGGTACAACTGACATGCGGACAGATAGTTTGCAGCCCGGAAATAGGCGTCCATCTTTTTAAGAAGCTGTTCCGTGATGGGTCCTTTTTCCTCCACCGTGTTCGGATTCACTCTGGGCATAGAAAATACCTCCATAAATGAATTGTTTAATGACCTTTTAATCATCATAACAAAAAAAGGCGCTCTTTCATATCGAAATTGCGCCAATTTGATGAATAATCACGTTTTAGTCGTGCAGACTTTCCGCCAGTTTGCTCAGATAACGGGCATTCTCCTCATATTTGCAATCCGAAACCATGGCCGACAGTTGCGTCTCATATTCCGCCTTCTTCGCTTCGCCACCGTCCAAAGAAGCGTACTCCAAGCATCTCAGATAGATCTCATACCCGTTACATATCTCCCAATACTTGTCGAAATCCTCCGCATACAAGTCAAAGGAAGTAAGTTCGTCCCGGAGATTTCCGTACTGCCTCGCGTAGTAATATCTGTTACAGGAATCTACCATCGCCGCTATGTCGTCCCTGTAGTCTACTGAGTCTTCCGCAATTACAGCGACTTCCGCCAAGGCGATCATCACAAAGAAAACGCCGAGAGCCACAGCGATGAGCGTTTTAACCGTCAGAAGGAAGGCCGTAGGCTTTTGGTTCTTTTTCTTACCAGCCATTTCGTTCCCTCACTTTCGTCTCCAGCGCTTCCATCTCGCTTGAATACCAGTAATCCCGACTCATAAATTCGTCGAATTCTTCTTCCGTGAAGTTGAGCAGTCCTTTTAGACAGGCACGGATCTCATCGCGGTACGATTCGAGTCTAGCCTCATTCTCCTTTGAGATCTTGTCTGTATAATAGGGATCGTCCGTGTAACAATGGTTTGCGTAACTCAGAAGATAATACAGTTCAAAAGTGTCCTTCTTTCGTTCTTCCTGCGTCATGCTGAAAAAGGAAAGCTTACAATTGAGGTACCTGTCGTATGCCGTACGCAGCTGTGCGGCATATCGCCAGTTCCGGACTTCGTCCGAACTGTTGTCCAGAAGATCGTCGTATTCATTCAGCACTCGATACAGTTCGCCAAGCCGTTCTTCCTCATAAAGCTGAGCGCACTGCTGCATCACATCTTCTCCGCGCTTGGGCTGTCTGATCCCTCTCATCAGCTCACTGCCGGCCGCAAAGATCACCATAGCGAGAAAACTCAGCAAATAAAGCGCTCCGATCACCACAAGGACGCGTGTGATCACACGGTTGTAAATAAACGGAGACCATCTTTTTCCTGCCGCTACCCGTTCCTTTTCGAAAGCTATCTCCGCATCGGTCCGGTTTTTCATCCACACCCTGCCTACAGCGTTTTCTGTACCGCAGTAGGGACAGCTCAGTTCTGCCAGACGGTAGTGACCACCGCAACTTTTACACTGCATCAGAATATCCTCCCAAGGGCGATCACTGGCGGAGGAAAGACTTTAATATTCCAAGTTGCAGGGCTTGCACTGGAAAAAACCACAGTCGTAATTTCACCCTTGAAACATATACGCGATTGCAGAAACTTTGTTAAACATATGATCCCCTTAGTCGTTCCCCATTCCCCAATCGGGCCCAGGTTTTCCCTAATCAGCAGTAGAGTAACGTGACGCTGGTGTAGACTTATAAAAGGTTCCATACATCTCGAGTAGAGATAAGCAGGCAGGAGTAGACTTATAAAGACCAAGTATTTCTAATCCCGACAATGAAGCAGCGTGGAGAGTAAATCCCAGAAAAACAGTCGTCTGGAGGTCAAAATGAAGGGATATGAAGGCTTTTGTAAGGCTTTTTGAAGGAAAAAGTGGGAAATTTTGTACATTTCATAAGGCAAAATACCCCTGTTTCTCCCAATTTATCCCCAATTTGACGAAGACTTATGTAATATCTGTGAAGACTTACGTAAAAATCTGCAAAAATCACAAGCTCCTGTAACAGGGAGCTTTCTTTGTACAGTACATACCGCAGATGGATACCGGTGACGATATCTGAGCGGTATAATATCTTCAAGGGGGTGCACCGATGAACGGTAAATACCAGCCGGGACAGAAAGTCTTTCTGACCGGAGGAAACAAGAACCTGATCAAGGAAGCAACCGTTCTGAAGTACACCGGAGGATTCTATACCATCCGCTTCGAGAACGGCGGAGGCATTAAAGTTAGAGAGTCCAGGATCTACCCTACTCGGAAAGAAGCAGAAGCAGCGATCCTGAACAGAGCTCGAAATCGGAGTTTGTAGGAATATTCATTTCTCTTATAAACAGGCACCGAGGTGCGAGGAGGTAAATAACATGGATATGAAGCAGGCAATGAAAGAACGTCATATGGTTCGAAAGTACACTGATGA
>Ga0256405_10010361_pt1 | contig 12346 bp, 10 predicted proteins | sample RumenRJG_02DNA_FD_189096 | JGI IMG/M metagenome (GOLD analysis project Ga0256405, IMG submission 189096) | Bovine rumen microbial communities from Lethbridge, Alberta, Canada - RJG_02 | ecosystem: Host-associated > Mammals > Digestive system > Stomach > Rumen | place: Canada: Alberta...
GGTGAACGGCTCGTCCAGCACCAGCAGCTCGGGGTCGGACAGGAGCGCCTGCGCGATGCCGGCGCGCTGGAGCATGCCCTTGGAGTAGGTGCGGAGCGGACGCTTTGCCGCGTGCGCGAGGCCGACGCGCTCCAGGAGCTCCGCCGCGCGCGCGCGGACCGTCCGCAGGTCGAGCCCGCAGAGCCCGCCGTAGAAGTCCATCAGCTCGAAGGCGTTGAGGTAGGGGTAGTAGTTGGCGATCTCCGGCATGTAGCCGATGTGCCGGCGCGTCGCCGGGTCGACCGGGTCGCCGCCCATCACCGCGATGCGCCCCGAGGTGGGCCGGTCAAGCCCGAGGACCATCTTGATGGTCGTCGTCTTGCCCGCCCCGTTGACGCCGAGGAAGCCGAATATCGTCCCGCGGCCGACCCGGAGCGAGAGCGAGTCCACCGCCTTCACCGCGCCGAACGCGCGCGTGACGCCCTCAAGCTCGATCGCCGCCGTCATCGCAGCTCCCCCATGCAGTACTTCCGCCACTGCGCGGCGAAAAGCCGCCGATGGTCCTCGTTCTCGAACGCCGCGGCGGTGGCGCGGCGCATGTCCTTGGTCTCGAAGAGCGCCTCGACGTAGCGTCCCTTGAGCCCCTTGAAGGGGTCGAACCGCACCTTCGGTGCGCCGCGCTCGAGGAAGCAGGCGACGGACAGCGCCAGGCGGTACTTGAGCCGCCGCTCGGCGTCGGAGCCGGAGTAGAACTCGCCGTAGCCCATGTCCATCAGCGGCGCGACGGCGTCGGAGTACCAGGCGAGGTCGGAGAAGTCCGGCGCGTCCGGGCCGTCCGGCCCCTCCTCGAAGTACTGCGCGTAGCCCTCGTTGAGCCAGGGCGAGGCGGCGATCGTCGAGCAGGCGTAGGTTAGGTACTGGTGGAACGCCTCGTGGCGCACGGTCTTCAGGAGCTCCGCCGCGCCCTCCCGCGGCAGATAGCCCACGAGCTCGCGGCGCGACGGGCTCCAGTAGGCCGCCGTCCACGTCATGTTGGTGAGCCCGTCGGCCGAGCGCGTCGAGGTAGCGGTCGCGCGAGGCGAAGATGCGGGCGACGCAGAGGACGTTGGTGCCGTCGAGCGGCGTCGGCACCGCGGCGGCGTAGCGCCGGCGCATGACCGCGAGCTCGTTGGTGAGCGAGGGGATAAAGGCGGAGCCGTCGGGAAGCTCGTCGAGCACGGTGAACTCCTCCGCGTCGGTCGTGTGCCATGACGGATACGCCGCCACCGAATGGCGCGCGTCGGCGCGCAGCAGCTCGCGCTCAAAGGCCGGCGAGTCCGGCGGCGGGCCCTTCTTCGCGCGGCCGCGGCGCTCGGGCTTCTTCTCCGGCCGGCGCAGCCGCGCCTTCAGCTGCGACCAGGTCGAATCCCGTCCGGAGAACATCGCCTCCTCGAACGCCTCCTTCGCGGCGTCGAACTCGTCGCCCTCGGCAAGCAGCCAGGTGGCGATGCGCCAGGTCTCCTCCTTCTCCGGCAGGAAAGCGCAGACGACCGCGGTCTCGTTCGTCCCCTGCCAGTACTCGACGTCGCGGAAGCCGCGCGGCCTCTGGCGCGGGCGCTCCGGCTCCTCGGCCACCTCGACCGGCGAGAGGAGCTCCACCGCGCGGCGCCGGCGCTCGAGGTCGTCGCGCTTGACCGGGCCGGCGGAGCGGACGTATTCCGCGCGGGTGGACACGGAGGACTCGGAGATCTCCTGCGGCGGACACTCGCGCAGGGCGGAGCTGACGAACACACGCCCCTCGTCGTCGAGCCAGCGGCCGTCCACCGCGCGCGACGACCAGAGGTCGAGGCGGTCGAAGCGGTCCTCGAGGTAGTGGCGCCCGCCTTCGCGCACGAGATACGCCTCCGCCCGCGGCATGTCGAGCGGCATGGGTTCCGCCATGAGCACGGCGGCGGCGCTCGCGGCGAGGAGCAGCATCAGAGCGCCCCGGTCGCGAGCGACGTGAAGGTGGATATCGGCGTCGTGTCGCGGTAGTTGTCGACGACCTCGCGGACGTCCTTCATGAGGCCCTTGACCTCGTCGTAGAGCTCCGTGTCGTTCGAGAGCCGCCCGAGCGTGCCTTCGCCGTTCTTGAGCCGCTCCGCGACCACCCCGAGGTCGGCCAGAAGCGCGGCGCCCTTCTCGGACATCCCCTTCGCATCGAACTCCTCGGCCGCCTTCCTGAACGCCGCGATGCCCGCCTCGAGGTCGTCGAACATCTTGTCGCGGTTGACCTTCGCCGAGATCTCCTTCGCGTTGGCCATCGTCTCCTTGAAGTCGTCGTAGACGGTGTCGTCTGACGAGAGCAGCTTGCCCACCATGCCCTCGCCACGCTCGACGCGGTCCGCCACCGCAACCGCCTTGTCCGCGAAGTGGTTCGCCTTGTCGATGAACGCCTTCACGTCGTCCGCCATGCGCTTGGCGTCCTCGGCGAACTCGCGGGCCTTCTCCGACGCCTCCACCGCGTTGGTCACGATGACGCCGATCTCCGGGCCGGAGACGAATCCGTTGACGGTGCTCGCGATCTGGCGCAGGTCCTCCATCCAGTCGGTCGGCGTCACGCCGCGGAAGAGCGTGGTCTCCAGGTCGAGCGACTCGCCCTCGCCCTCGTCGAGCCGGAGATACGTGCCGCCGAGCATCGAAAGGCTGCAGACTGTCGCGCTGTAGCCCTCGCGCAGGATGACGTTGGAGTCGATCCGCGCGGTCACTACCAGGTTGGACGGCGTCACCTCCACCCGCTCCACGACGCCCACCTTGGTGCCGCGGTACATCACGTTGTCGCGGTCCTTGAGCCCGCCCACCTGGGAGAAGGCGACCCTCACCGGCACCCGGTGGCGGCCTGACAGCACGTCCACCCCGGAGATGACGATGGTGAAGTAGCCCATGAGCAGCAGCACCGTGAGCATGAACACCCCTACGACGCCCTGCGTGAACGCCTCGCTTTTCCTGTTTTTCATGTTTTCTCCCCTTTCGCGGCGCCGACGAACTCGGCGACCTCGCGCTTGCCGCACCGCATGAACTCGTCCGGCGGCAGGCATGCGACCGACTTGCCGTCCTTGATCAGCATTATGCGCGACGACGTCCTCGCCGCCATCGCAAGATCGTGGGTGACCACCACCGAAGTGACGCCGCGGCTGCGGTTGAGGTCGACGATCAGCCGCTCGATCACGGCCGAGGTCACCGGGTCCAGCCCCGAGGTCGGCTCGTCGTAGAGCACGATCTCCGCGTCGCGGACGATCGCCCTGGCGAGCCCGGCGCGCTTCTGCATGCCGCCGGAGAGCTCGGCCGGGTAGCGGTCGGCCGCGTCCGAAAGCCCCACCGCCTCGAGCGCCGACGCGACGCGGCGCTCGATCTCGGCGTCGGGAAGCCGCGTCGTCTCAACGAGCGGCAGCGCCACGTTCTCCCACACCGTCTTCCAGGCGATCAGCGCCCCGCTCTGGAAAAGGTAGCCGACGCGCGCGTCGGCGACGCGCACCTCGCCCGAGTCGGGCTCGACGAGGCCGACGATGTGCTTGAGCGTCACCGACTTGCCCGTGCCCGACGGACCGAGCACGGTGAACACCTCGCCGCGCTCGACGGCGAAGGAAAGCCCGTCCAGCACGGCCCGGCCATCGAACCGCTTGACGACGTCGACGAACTCTATGACCTTCTCGCCCATCAGTAGAACGCCCTCGAAATCATGTACCCGGAGATCAGGATCGCCAGGAAGGAGACGATCACCGCCCGCTGCGTCGCCTTGCCCACGCCGGTCGCGCCCAGCGACGCGCCCATCCCCTCGCAGAAGGAGACGTCGCCCACCAGCACCCCGAACACCGCCGCCTTGGCGATGCCCACGAAAAGGTCCTTGTCGGCCGCCATCCACAGCGCGCTCGACATGAACTGCCCGAAGTCGACGTTGAGCTGCGTAGCCCCCACGATGCCGCCGCCGATGGTCCCCATGATGCAGCAGTAGAACGCCACCACCGGCGACATCAGGAGCAGGGCCAGGATTCGCGGCGCCGCGAGGAAGCGCACCGGCGGTATGCCCATGATCCTGAGCGCGTCGGTCTCGTCGTTCACCTTCATGGTGCCGATCTCGGCGGCGATCGCCGAGCCCACGCACGCCGCCATGCAGATGCCGCAGCAGAAAGCCGCCATCTCCCTCAGCAGCGTGAGCATCACCGCCGCGCCGAGGTAATTCTCCTGGTTGAAGCGCGCGAGCTCCAGCCCCACCTGCAGCGCGAGGATCATCCCCATGAAGATCGACACCACCGTCACCACCGGCAGCGTGCGGATGCCGGTCGCGTAGAGCTGGCGGAAGAGATCGCGCCGCCCGTCGCTGCGCAGGAAGACCGAAGGGAAATAACCAACCGACTGCACCAGAACAATTCCGGCGTAGCCTATCGAGGTGATGAACTTCGGAAAACGTGTCATTAGGAGGTGAATTATACAAGATTTACGGCGTCGATGTCAATTGCGACCCTCAGCGCCGCAACCGGCGGACGCGCCGACGATATCCACCGCCACGCCCGGACCGCCGCCGCCGCCGAAGTCGAGCGCACCACCACCTGCCAGCGGTAGTATCCGTCCGCCTTCTCGAGCGCGGACGGAACCGCCTCCGAGACGAGCATGCGCCCCTGCCGGAGCCGGGCGGCGTAGAGCTGGAGCGACTTCGCGTACATCGCCGCCCAGTCCGCCGCGAGATGAAGGTCCTTCGACTTCAGGTTGACCACCGAAAGATGGCAGAACGGCGGGAAGAACGCCTCGCGCCGGTCCTCGAGCTCGCGCGCGGCGAACTTGGCGAAGTCGCCGGCCACCACCGCGCGCAGCACCGCGTCGGCTGGGTTGCGCGTCTGGATCAGCACCTCGCCAGGCAGCTCCGCCCGCCCCGCCCGCCCCGACACCTGCGCGAAGAGCTGGAACGCGCGCTCGGAGGCGCGGAAGTCCGGCATCGACAGCGTGCTGTCGGCGTTGAGCACCCCGACCAGGGTCACGTTCGGGAAGTCGAGGCCCTTGGCGATCATCTGGGTGCCGACGAGGATGTCCGCCTCGCCACGGCGAAACGCGCCGAGGATGTCGTCGTGGGAGCTGCGCCGCGAGGTGGAGTCGGCGTCCATCCGCAGCACCGACGCGCGCGGGAAGCACTTCCTCAGCGCCGCCTCGGCGCGCTGGGTGCCGATCCCCTGGCAGGCGAACTCGGCGCCGCCGCAGTCGGGGCACTTCGCCGGCAGCTCGGTCCAGCCGCCGCAGACATGGCAGCGCAGACAGGTGTCGGCGCGGTGGTAGGTGTAGGCGAGGTCGCAGGCGGGACAAGTCGCCGTCCAGCCGCAGGCCGCGCAGACATACTGGCGCGAGAAGCCGCGGCGGTTGAGGAAGAGGATAGTCTGCTCGCCGCGGTCGAGCCGGAGCGAGATGGCGTCGATGAGGTCGCGCGAGAACATCGCCCCGCCCGCGCCGCCTTCGCCGAGGTCCACGAGCCGCACCCCGGGGAGCGTCCCCGCGCCCGCGCGACGCGCGATCGACGCGAGGCGGTACTTGCCCGTCTCGGCGTTGCGCCAGCTCTCCAGAGACGGCGTCGCCGAGCCGAGCACCACCTTCGCGCCCTCCACCGCGCCGCGCAGCACCGCCACGTCCCTCGCGCTGTAACGCGGATTGTCCTCCTGCTTGTAGCTCGGCTCGTGCTCCTCGTCCACCACGATCAGCCCCAGGTCCTTCACCGGCGCCCAGACCGCCGAGCGCGGACCCACCGCCACCCGCGCCGCGCCGGAGCGGATGCGGTGCCACTCGTCGTAGCGCTCGCCGTCGGAAAGCGCCGAGTGGAGCACCGCCACCCTGTCGCCGAAGCGGGAGGCGAAGCGGCTCACCGTCTGCGGCGTGAGCGATATCTCCGGGACGAGCACGATCGCCCCCCGCCCCGCCTCCAGCTCCTTCGCGATCGCCTGCAGGTACACCTCGGTCTTGCCCGAGCCGGTGACGCCGTAGAGGAGCAGGGTGGACGGCCCGCCGCCGCCGAGCTCGCCGACCGCCGCGAGCGCCGCCGACTGCTCGGGGTTGAGCGCCAGCGGCTTCGACGGCAGTATCCGCCGCCCGGCCAGCGGATCGCGCCGCCGCGCGCGCACCGAGACGCCGACGAGCCCCTTGAGCCCCAGCGCCTTCAGCGCAGCCGGGGTGGTGCCGAGCTCGCGCACGAGCTGCGTCATCCAGCCGCCGCCAAGCCGCACCACCTGGTCATAGAGCCAGCGCTGGCGCGCGGTGAGATCCACCGGCGAAGGCGCCAGCGCCGGCTCCACGAAGAGCTGCTCGCGCGCCCGCGCGTTGCGGCGCACCACCGCCGCCGGCACCGCCGCCTTGAGGACGCTCTCGATCGGCGAGGCCGTGTACTCGGCCACCTTCCTCGCCAGCTCGATCAGCGCCGGCGAGAAGAACGGAGTCTCGTCGACGATCGCCGTTATGGGCTTGAGGGCGCTGACGGCGCCGTCCGCCGATCGCGCGACCTCCATCACGAAGCCACGCGCCTCGCGGTGCCTAAACGGAACGGAAAGAAGCTGGCCGACGGCCAGCTTCCCTTCCAGCGCCTCGGGCACTTCGTAGTCGAAGAGCCGGTCGAGCGCGAGGTCGATCGCGACCCTGGCGACCACGCCTTACTTGTCGGTCGGCTTGAGGTAGTCGATCTGCGCGCCTTCGGTGAAGGTGACGGTCTGCTTGTCGTAGAAGTCGCAGAGCGACTGGTAGCGGCCCTTGTAGACGCCGGCGGCACCGCCCTTGTGGATAATGACCGTCGCCTTGTTGCCGAAGGGCTGGGTGTAGGTGGTGTCGGTCGACTCCTGCTTCGTCTGCGAGATCGTCTCCTGCGAGCTGCTCTTGATGAAGTTGTCGGTCGAGATGTTGCGCGAGACGAGCACCGGGATCACGTCGGGCATGTCGTCGGTGAGGTCGGTCACGATCTTCCACGCGATGCAGCCCTTGAGGGACTTGTTGCCCTTGTAGGCCGAGACGCCGGCGCCGGAGACGAACTTGATGTCGACGTCGACATACGGGCTGCACTCAGGCGTGCCGTAGTTCTGCATGTCGAAGAGGTCGTCGAAGTAGTCGTCGGCGCTGCTCGAGTAGGACTTGTAGGCGATGTCGTCGCCCTGGCCCTCCTCGGAGTTCTTGTTCTTCGGCCACACCGAGCTGCGGCCGTGGCTCTCGCGGTCGACGTTCGCCTGGGTGATGCCGATGAAGAGGTTGCGCCCGTGCATCGCCAGCGCGTTCGTCTGCGCCGAGAGCATCGCCGACGAAATCGCCGGGAAGAGCGCGCCCATGAGAATGCCGAGAATGCCGATCACGACCAGCAGCTCGACGAGGGTAAATCCGTTCTTTTGCTTCTTCATTTTAACTGCTTCTTTCCTTTGGGTTTTGGGGGTTTCCTGTTTGTGGTGTGTATTATCTCATATTTTTCATTTTCGCGCAAGTGCCATCTTGAGGCTTGGCAGGTACGCGAGGGTGTACGTCCAGAAGCTCCAGAGGGTCAGCGCGACGAGCAGCGCCTCGACAGCGTAGCAGCTCCAGGTCCACGGCACCTGCCATGAATCGGGCGCGTAGCGGCGGAAGGCGAGGAACGCGTAGACCCAGCCGGCGCCGGGGAAGGAAAGCGCCGTCCTCACCTTGCCGAGCCACATCGCCGCCACATCCGCACCGAATGCCGCGCCCACCGCGCGGAGGAAGGTGACCCAGGTGTCGCGGAGCATGTAGAGGATGGTGAACGCCAGCATCGCGAGCGCGTGGAACTCGTTGCCGCCCTGGTGGAGAATCTGCCAGGAGAGGGTCGGAAACGCGACGATATAGAACGCCTTGTCCATCAGCGGGTCGGCCATCTTGCCCAGGGTCGACACCACCCCCCAGCGACGCGCGAGCATACCGTCCCAGAGGTCGGTGAGCCCGGCAAGAAGCATCGCGGCCGCGGCAAGGACCGCGAGCGCCAACGAACCGGTGAACTCCTGCCATACAGCAAGGGCCGCCCACCCGAGGATGAGCGGCACCCGCGCGAAGGTGATCGCGTTGACGATGCCGACTCTCAGCGAACGGCTCATCGGCCGGCGATGCCCTCCGCCACCACCTCCTGCATCACCCCGAGCGTCTCCTGCAGCTGCACCAGCCGCGCCTTGAGCGCAGCGATCTGCAGCTCCGCCTTCTGGAAGTTCCGGCGAGTGGCGAAAAGCTGCTTCAGGATCTCGCCCGGGTCGAGGTCGAGGTCGTTGAGCTCCATCCCCTCCGGGATCGGCACCAGCACCGTCTCGCCGCACTGCGAGCAGGCAACCTGCAGCCCTGCGCCGCGGTAGTCGATCACCATGCTGTTGCTGCAGTGCGGGCAGCTGAACTCGATGTCGGTGTCGCGGATGTCCGCGTCGTCGACGTCCCTGGCCTCGATGGCCGCTCCCGCGGCGTTTTCCTCGGCGATCTCTGCCATGTCTGTGTTCTCCGTGGTGTTCGTGGTTTTCGCTTGGTGACTGAATTATACCAAAAGCCGCCCCCTGCGCGCAAGTGCCGGCGATCAGGTCCGGCGGCGCGGCCGACGTCACCCCACCGTGCTGGCGGGGAAGAAGGTGCCGACGCTCTTGCCGGCGAAGATCGGCACCAGCGACGCGCGCCGTCCGTTCGCGATCCAGGTGTCGATTCCGCTCGCCACCGCCGCGCGCACCGCCTTGAGCTTGGACGACATTCCGCCGCGCGAAAGGTTGCCCTTCTCGCCGGGATGCACCAGCTTCGCGACGTTGCGGAAGCGCGAGATCTCGCGGATGCGCCGGCCGTCGGGGCCGAGCAGCCCGTCCACCGTGGTCAGCAGCACCAGCGCGTCGGCCCGCACCAGCTTGGCGATCAGGTAGGAAAGCCAGTCGTTGTCGCCGAAGGTCTGGCCCTTGAGCTCCTCGTCGGCGACGACGTCGTTCTCGTTCACGATCGGCACGATGCCGGACTCCAGCAGCCGCGCGATCGCCTGCTTTACGTTCTGCGCCCGCGCGTGGTCCTCGAAGTCGTAGTGGGTGAGCAGCAGCTGCCCGATCTTCACCCCGTGCTCGGCGAAGAGCTTCTCGTACTCGTAGATGAACCGCGCCTGCCCCACCGCCGCGCACATCTGCACGTCGTGGACCGAGGCGGGGCGGGACGAAAGCCCCAGCGCCTCCACGCCCGCCGCCACCGCGCCGGAGGAGACGAACACCACCTCGTGGCCGTCGCGCCGAAGCGCGCAGATCTGACCGACGAGACGCTTGAGCGCCGCGTAGTCGGGACGCCCCGACTTCGCGGCGATCGCGTGCGTGCCTACCTTGACAACCGTTCTCACCGTTTCACCGCCCTCAGAAAAGCGCCGCGGCGGCGTCAAGCCCCGCGAGGTCGGAGACGTTCGCCGTGGCGAGCGCGGGGTCGATCTTCTTGACCAGACCCGAAAGCACCTTGCCGGGGCCGAACTCCACGAACAGCTCCGCCCCCATCGAGCGCGCGCACTCCACGTCTGCCGCCCAGTTGGTGGTGCCGGTCACCTGCTCGAGCATCAGCGCCCTGATCGCCCCGCCGTCGGCGGGATGCGGCTTGCCGGTGACGTTGGAGAGGACCGGGAACCGCGGTGCGCGGAACTCGATTGTGTCGAGCACCGGAGCGAGCTTCTCGCGGGCGCTCGCCATGTACTTCGAATGGAACGCGCCGGCGGTCGCGAGCGGAATCGCGCGCTTGATGCCCAGCTCCTTCGCCGCGGCCACCGCCGCCGCGACCTCGTCCTTCGAGCCGCTCAGCACCTGCTGCGCCGCCGAGTTGACGTTCGCCACCGTGCAGCCGCTTTTCTCGCAGACCGCCGCGAGCTGGTCGGGCGTGGCGCCGACGACCGCGACCATCCCCGAGGGCGTCGCCTCACACGCCTCCTGCATGAAGCGCCCGCGCGCCTCGAGCACCTTCAGCGTCTCCTCGAAGTCGAGCGCTCCCGCCGCGCAGAGCGCCCCCCACTCGCCGAGCGAGAGGCCGGCGGCGACGGCGAACTCCGCCTTCGTGCGCTTCTGGAACGCCGTGTACGCGGCGTAGCTCGTCACGAAGATCGCGGGCTGGCAGACGTTGGACTTGGTGAGCTCCTCCGCCGGGCCCTCGAAGCAGACCTTCGTGAGGTCGAAGCCCAGCACGGCGTTCGCCTTCTCGAAGAACCCCATCGCCTCGGCGTCGGCCTCGGCGAAATCACGCCCCATGCCGGGGACCTGCGCCCCCTGGCCGGCGAACATGCAGCAACTCTTGGACATTTCCTGTTTCTCCTTTCAAAAATCAGAACTTGACGCTCTTGCCGTCCTTCGCGAGCCGCCCGCGCATCCGCGGGCGCGTCTTCCCCGCTAGCACCAGGTCGGCGAGCGGATCCTCCACATACTGCTGCACCACGCGCCTCAGCGGCCTCGCGCCGAGAGCGCTGTCGTAGCCCTTCTCGACCAAGAAGTCCTCGGCCTTGCGGTCGAGCGAAAGCTGGATGTGCTGGCCCTTGAGCCGCTCCTGCAGCTTCGCGAGCTCGAGCCTGAGGATCGCCTTCACGTCGTCGCGCTCGAGCCGGCGGAAGACCACCGTCTCGTCGAAGCGGTTGAGTAGCTCGGGACGAAACGCCCTCTTCGCCTCGTCCATCAGCTTGCGCTTCAGCACCTCGTGGCTCGAGGACGCCGTCTCGGTCGAGAAGCCGAGCGAGCGTCCCTCGCGCGCGAAGTCGAAGCCGAGGTTGGCGGTGCAGATGACGATGGTGTTGCGGAAGTCGACTATCCTGCCCTGGCCGTCGGTGAGCCGCCCCTCGTCGAGGATCTGCAGGAGCATGTTGCAGACGTCGGAGTTCGCCTTCTCGAACTCGTCGAAGAGCACCACCGAGTACGGACGCCGCCGCACCTTCTCGGTGAGCTGGCCGCCCTCGTCGTAGCCGACGTATCCCGGGGGCGCGCCGACGAGCCGCGAGGACGAGTACTTCTCCTGGTACTCCGACATGTCGAGCGCGACAAGCGCCTTGTCGTCCCCGTAGACGCGGTCGGCGAGCATCTTCGCGAGGTGGGTCTTGCCCACGCCGGTGGGGCCGAGGAACAGGAACGATCCGATCGGGCGCTTCGGGTCGGCCATCAGCGCCCGCGAGCGCCGGAGCGCGCGGGCAATCGCGCCGATCGCCTCCGACTGGCCGACCACCGCCTCGCCGAGCGTCTTCTCCATGCCCACCAGCCGCTCGGCGGTGGTGGCGCTGATCTTCTCCACCGGCACGCCGCTCATCGACGAGACGGTCTCGGCGACGTCGTTCTCGGTGGCGTCGATCGTCTCCTCGGCATGGTCGCGCCGCCAGTCCTCAAGCGCCTGGCGGAATGCGGCGGACGCATCGCGCAGCTCGTCGCGCACCTTCGCCGCGCCGTCGAAGTCGCCCGCCTCCACCGCGGCGTCCTTGCGCGCCCGGAGCGCGTCCAGTTCCTCCTGCATCGAGACGAGCTTCTTCGGGCGCGCGCTCGCGCCGGCGCGGAGCCTCGCGCCGGTCTCGTCGATCGCGTCGATCGCCTTGTCCGGCAGCTGCCGCGCGGGCAGGTAGCGGGCGGTGAGCTCGGCCGCCGCGCGCAGCGCCGCCGGCGAGTAGCGGACGGCGTGGAACTCGGAGTACTTGGGGGCGATGCCCTCGAGGATGGCCACGGTGTCGGCCACCGTCGGCTCCTCCACCATCACCGGCTGGAACCTGCGCTCGAGCGCGGCGTCCTTCTCGATCGACTTGTGGAACTCGCGGAGCGTGGTGGCGCCGACGCACTGCAGCTCGCCGCGCGCAAGCGCCGGCTTGAGGATGTTCGCCGCGTCCATCGCGCCCTCGGCGCCGCCGGCCCCGACCATGGTGTGGATCTCGTCCAGGAAGAGGATGATGTTGCCGGCGCGCTTCGTCTCGTCGATGATCTTCTTCAGCCGCTCCTCGAACTGGCCGCGGTACTGGGTGCCGGCGACCACCCGCGCCATGTCGAGCGCCACCACCCGCTTGCGCTGCATCTTCTCCGGCACCGTGCCGAGGTGGATCGCCTGCGCGAGGCCCTCGACCACGGCGGTCTTGCCCACGCCGGCCTCGCCCACCAGCACCGCGTTGTTCTTGGTGCGCCGCGAGAGCACCTGCATCAGGCGCTTCAGCTCCTTGTCGCGGCCGATTACCGGATCGAGCTTCCCTTGCCGCGCGAGGTCGGTGAGGTCGCGCCCGAAGGTGTTGACGGTCGGGGTCTTCTGCGCCTTGCCGTTCTCGCCGTGCTTCGCCTTGCCCTCGCCGTCCCCCTCGGCCTCGCCGGACTCGCCCTCGGCGGGCGCGGCTGCGTCCGCCTCGCCAGCGTTCGCCTGCGCGCCGGCGGCGACGAACGACTGCAAAGTGACGCCGGCGTTG
>Ga0256405_10010363_pt1 | contig 12343 bp, 12 predicted proteins | sample RumenRJG_02DNA_FD_189096 | JGI IMG/M metagenome (GOLD analysis project Ga0256405, IMG submission 189096) | Bovine rumen microbial communities from Lethbridge, Alberta, Canada - RJG_02 | ecosystem: Host-associated > Mammals > Digestive system > Stomach > Rumen | place: Canada: Alberta...
TTCGTGCTATCGATGGTGCATTCAAGGACTTCGTTGGTACTGTTGAGAAGGTTGACTATGAGAAGAACCGCTTAACTGTATCCATTGCAATCTTCGGTCGTGCAACCCCTGTAGAGCTTGACTTTACACAGGTTGAAAAAGATATCTAATTTTCTGATCTTTTAATGATCCTGTGAAAACCCTGATCGTAGTAGCGATCAGGGTTTTTATTTTTGATGGTTATTTTTTTTTCAGAATTCTTATCTGTTACTAATAAAGAACCTCTATAAATTGCCTCTATTTTAATCAAAATCTGCACTATTTGTTCTCTTTTTGCACTAATTGAAACATAATTGACTGATTGTCTACATAAATTGTTGAACTTACCTCATATGAACTGGATACTGAATATATCAATTCATGTTATGAGGAATATATTATGGGCGCAATGTCAATTTGGCACTGGTTAATTCTGTTACTGGTGGTTGCTTTAGTCTTTGGTACTTCTAAATTAAAAAATATCGGCAAAGATCTTGGTGGTGCAGTAAAGGGGTTTAAAGAAGGTATGAAAGAGGCATCTGAAGCAGCAAATGAAATTAAATCAACTGAAAAAGCTGATGTAGAGAATAAGTAATTATGCCCTTTATAAGCTTTAATGAGTTATGCATCATTTTAGTAATTGCGCTCATAGTTCTTGGACCGCAAAAGACATTTGCAGCAACTTTTGCAGCCGGAAAGTTATTCGCAAGAGCTAAAAAGTATGCCGTCAATCTGAAAAACGAGCTTGGAATTGACAAGATCGATGAAGTTAAAGCTGTCTATAAGGAAAACGATTTTTCTCAGTCGGTTAAATATTCTTCTCCTGTTAGAAAGGTTCATACAGATAAAAAGATGTGGACAGTAAGCAAGGAGGATTTTGCTTTAAATACTGAAAAGGACGATTCAGCATTATCTAATGGGAGTACTCTGGAAAACAGAATACTAAGACTTGAGAAAGAAATAGAACTTTTAAAAAGCAGATTAACAGGTGATAAGTCATGAGTGATTGTTCAGAAAAGTTAGATACTATGCCCTTGACATCTCATCTGCTTGAGTTGAGAAAAAGGGTAGTATATATATTTCTAGGGATGGTTTTATGTTTGATAGTGCTGTTCCCTTTTATGTCAACTCTCTTTAATTATGTCTCTGAGCCATTACTGGCAGTTCTCCCAAAAGGCACTCAGCTTCTTTCTGTAAGTGTTATTGCACCGGTTATGGGGCCGCTTAAGGTGCTGTTCTTTTCAGCATTTTCCTTATGTTTTCCTTTCATTATTTATCAGATCTGGGCTTTTGTGTCCCCCGGTCTGTACAAGAAAGAAAAAAAAATCGTTGTGCCGGTTGTACTGTCATCCATGCTAATGTTTTGCTGTGGTGTGGCTTACTGTTACTATGTGGTTTTTGATTTTCTATTTCAGTTTATTTCAAAATTTTCTCCAGAGTCAATTTCTTTTGCTCCTGATATCGATTCGTACATAAGTTTTGTTCTTCATATGTTTATTGCATTCGGTATAACTTTTGAGGTGCCTGTCATTGTATTTATTCTTAGAGCAATTCGCATTACCAGTTTGGAAAAATTAAAAAAATTCAGAAAATTTCTAATAGTCATAGCTTTTGCTGTTGCAGCTGTATTTACACCTCCTGATGTTGCATCTCAGCTTTTGCTTGCGCTTCCAATCATCGTTCTTTATGAAATAGGACTTTTAATATCATCTATTTTCATTAGAGACAAAAGATAAAAGAAAAATTTAGGAACATATAAGTTGTATTAGCGGAAGGTATTATAGGCCTTCCGCTTTTTTGTTGTGCTTTGCAGAAAATATAGTAAAAAAATGTTGTAACAAACACATAAATGATTGTAATTACATAATATATGTGGTAACTTAAACATATCAAATGGATTATAGTTGTTAGGTTACACAAAAGGAGCTTGATATGTCACTTAAATCAATTCTCTCAATGAACGCTTTCGATCCAAAAAACTTCGATTCTTTACCAGAAAATATTAAGCCGGAATGTAAAAGAAGACTTGATGTGTTTGGTTCTGCGTCAGTTCTCTTTTTTCAGGAACCTGTTGAAGTTGTAAAGGGAGAAGGCTGTTACCTTTTTGATGCCTCAGGTAATAAGTATCTTGATTGCTATAACAACGTTGCCTGTGTTGGTCACGGTCATCCAAAAGTTGCCGAGTATGTTGGAAAGCAGCTTGGTGTTGTAAACACACATACACGTTACATCAACAAATATGTAAATGATTATGCAGAAAAACTTCTTGCAACTTTCCCAGAACCTCTCAATAAAATTGCAATGACATGTACCGGTTCTGAAAGTAATGATTTGGCTCTTAGAGCAGCTTTTTATTTCACCGGAGGTAAGGGTGTAATTGTGACAAGTGGTGCCTACCATGGCAACTCTTATCTGACAACTATGGTTTCTCCTTCAAGCACTAAGGGAAAAGTTACTAGTGAATTTGTAAGAACTGTTCCAGCACCTGACAGCTATAGAGTTGGTATTGAAAATTTAGAAGAAAAATTTGCCAAAGATGTAGAAGATGCAATTTTAGATATGGAGAGCAAGGGTATTAAATTAGCAGCTATTCTATTTGATGATATTTTCTCTTCAGATGGTGTTTTTGCAGCACCACTTGGCTTTATCAAAAAAGCAGTAGATATTGTTCATGCTCATGGAGGTCTTTACATTGCTGATGAAGTACAGCCAGGTTTTGGAAGAACAGGAAAAATGTGGGGCTTTATGCACCATGGCGTTGTTCCTGATATTGTTACCATGGGTAAACCTATGGGTAATGGTTATCCAATGTCATCAATGATTACACGATCTGAGATTATTGACGCTCTTTCATCATCAACCGGATATTTCAATACATTTGGCGGCACTCCTGGTGCAGTAGCAGCTGGTACTGCAGTTCTTGAGGTATTACAGGAAGATAATCTGATAGAAAATGCTGCAGAAGTTGGAGAGTATTTAAGAGCTGGGCTTAGAAATCTTGAAAGTGAATTCTCATGCATTGGTGATGTTAGAGGTTTAGGTCTGTTTACTGGTCTTGAGATTGTAAAAGACAGGGATTCTAAACTTGAAGATCCAGAAACAGCAACTCTTTTAATCAACAGATTAAGATACAATGGCGTTCTTATTGGAGCAGCAGGTCCTTGTGGCAATATTCTCAAGATTCGTCCTCCTTTAAGATTCTTTAAGAAGGATGCTGACGTATTTATTGAAGCAATTAAGAAGTCATTTAAAGATTTAGGTCTATAAGATTAAAATTGCATCTTAAGGCTTCCTGATAGATTTCAGGAGGCCTTTTTTTGTCTGCCGATTAGTATTCAATCCTTAATTTCTTTAATTTTCCATAATTCAAATTTTAATTAAATCTTATTTTTATCAGGATTAGATAGGATAAGTTTAGAGGTGCATATTACAGTTGCCTTTTATTGTGAAAATTAAATTTCTTTAGCTTTGCTTGGACTGTTTAAATGTGAGCTTTAGACCAATTACGGCATGGTTCTGCGTTCTATTAAAGTGTAAGAACCATTATTATAAAATGCATAAATACTGAATTATTTGCTGATAAAAACATCATGAACGTACTGTGATCACAACAGCTATATGAAAGCATAGTTTGCTATCTTTCATAAAAACATCATGAACGTACTGTGATCACAACAGCTATATGAAAGCATAGTTTGCTATCTTTCATAAAAAAAGCCCTTCAAAAAAAAGCTTATGAAGGACTTTGGAATGTACTAGATTTTGGATTCTTTAAATCTTAACACGCTTGGCTTCAACCATAATGTCGTGGGCCTTATCGTAGTCAGGAACGATATCATAGGCTCTTGAACGGGTCATCTCTTCTTCAAGAGAATCCCACTGAATTGCGTCAAGCTCATCTGCTGTGAACAGGTCGAAACATTCTTTATTGCCCATTTGTGACACTGGATTGAATGTACCTTCAGCAAATGCAACTGTATGTGCAACTTCTGGTGTCTGTACATATTTGAGGAAATCTTCAGCAAGAGGTGTTGCTTCAGGATTATTAACAACAGAAGTGACTTCAACCCACATAAGGGCATCTTTTAATGGAGAAATTGCTCTGATATTGTCTAAACCTTCAGCTCTTGCTAGAGATGCTGTATAGGTGCCTCCAGAAATATAGGCATCAATATCACCATTTACAAGAGCCTGGTTAACAGCTGCAATATCACCGACAAATTTAGCATTACCAAAAATACGCTTACAGGTTTCTTCAAACTTGGCCATTTCATCTGGTGTGTGTTCCTTATATGGGTCAACTCCAGCAATAGTGAACATATGGGCAACATTCCAGTCATCGGCTTCATTGATAGCATACTTGCCCTTTAAACTGTCATCTTCCCATAATTTCCAACCTACTTCCTCAGCTGTTTTGCGGGAAATCTGATCTGTATTTACAACGAAATTGTATGGTCCGAATCTCTGAACCATGCCTAATAATTCGTTGCCGTCATCTGACATTGCCCACTCATAAGGGAATTTAAATGATGGAAGCATTTTATCGAAGTAAGGGGCAAAAGTTTCCTTGTTTAATGGCTTGATAAGATTCTGTGGATATAAAATCTTTCGTGCCCATGGGTTATTTACATTAATTAAATCCCAAATCTTGGTTTCACCGGCGCGAAGCTTATTTACCATTGTTGGATCATTTGTTGCTGATTCAGCTTTAACTGTGGCCCCCATCAGTCTTCGATAAGGATCAAGAACCTCAGATGAGTTATAACCTTCCCAGCAGAGAATGTTTAATTCCTTGTCTCTGCTGCCTGCAAATGCATTTGAAGATAATGCAATTGGTGTTGAAATAGAAGCTGCAGCTGCACCCATAGCCTTAAGAACGGAACGTCTTGTTAAATCACTCATAATGATCTCCTTTTGTGGAACTTAAAAACATAAAAAATGTTCTTTTCAAAGATAATACAGTAAAAATGTTGTACAAACAACATAAATAATAATATTTATTTTTAATTACAAAATATATTGACTGAAGAGCAACAAAGATATAGCTTATATACCATAAAGATTCACAAATAAGTTGTTAAGTCACACATTTTGATGAGGGATTTATATGAGTAAAGAATATGAGCCAGAAACAGTTGCTGATCTTACTGATATGGTAAATAGCAGTTTACATCTGTGGTATATGGGCCCTAAGGCTTCTGCAAGGCTGATTAACCTGTCAGAGAATGCGACTTTTATTGCTTCCGATCCTGATACTGGTAAAGAGATAGTTATTAGAGTTCAGCGAACTGGATATTCATCTGAAGAGGCTATTCGTTCAGAAATTACTTGGATTAAGGCCTTATGTGATGACAAAGTAATTGATACAGCTTCACCAATTTTGAATACAAATGGCGATTATGTTGCACAGACTGTATCAAAAAAGGGCGAACACAGAATGGTTGTTGCCTTTGAGAAACTTGCCGGCAGCGAGCCTAACCTTGAACTTGATGGTTTGGAACACTGGTTTGAAGTTTTAGGTGAAATTACCGCAAAAATGCACATTCAGTCAAGAAGCTGGAACCGTCCATACTGGTTTACAAGAAGAGTGTGGGACTATGACGGTATTGTAGGCAAAAATGCCTTCTGGGGCTCTTGGAGAGATTCAATCAATCTTTCAAATGAAGGTGCAGTCTATATTGAAAAGACTTTAGAAAAAGTTAAGTCAATTATGGATGAATACGGTATAGACAGCAAAAATTTTGGTGTAATTCATTCAGATCTTCGTGCCACAAATCTGCTGGTTGATGGAGATAAGCTTCATGTAATTGATTTTGATGACATGGGGTATAGCTGGTATTTATTTGACTTTGCTGCAGCTTTATCTTTCATGGAACAGGATGAAAGAGCACCATTATTGGCTAAATCTTGGGTAAAAGGTTATGAAAAAGTAACAAAGCTTTCAGATTATGAAAAATCGCTTCTTCCAACCTTATCAATTATGAGAAGAATTGAGATCACTGCCTGGTGTGCTTCACACTTTGAAATACCTTTCTGTCAGGAAAACGCTGCAAATGTAACAGAAAATACAGAACGTCTTTGCAGAGATTATTTAAATGGAAATTACTTAACTTCATGTGCGGGGTAAAAATATGTTTGAGTCATTAAAAGGTAAAACAGCGATAGTTACTGGCGCGGGTGCTGGTATTGGAAAGGCAATGGCCTTAACCTTTGCAAAGGAAGGTTGTAATGTTGTATGTATTGCCAGAAGAAAAAGCACTCTTGATGAAGTTGTGGCAGAAATAAAAAGTAGCGGAGGAGAAGCAATAGCTGTAAGTGCTGATGTATCAGATCTTGCAGCAATGAAGGCAGCTGCAAAAACTGCATATGAAAAGTATGGTTCAGTTGATATTCTTTTGTCAAATGCTGGTGTTATTCCACAGGTGCCTTTAAGTAAGATGACAGATGAAGATTACGACTATGTAATGGACATTAATGTTAAGGGAACCTTTCATGCTGTATGGTCTGTTATGGACTATATGAAAGCGAACAAATGGGGAAGAATTATTCTGACTTCATCAATTACAGGACCTAATACAGGTTTTCCTGGATGGTCTCATTATGGAGCAAGTAAAGCAGCACAGCTTGGATTTATGCATACTGCCGCCATGGAGCTTGCTCCATACGGTATTACAGTGAATGCTGTATCTCCAGGTAATGTAATGACTGAAGGCCTGGCGTCATTAGGTCAGGGATATGTAGATCAGATGAACAAATCTGTTCCTGTCGGTCAGCTTGGAAGTGGTTTTGAAATTGCAAATGGAGCATTGTTTCTGGCATCAAAAGAAGCTTGGTATATCAATGCACATAATCTGATTATAGACGGCGGTCAAATTTGGCCAGAATCTGCTGGTGCATTGGATGAAATGCGAAAGCTGTATGAGTCAGAAAAAAATAAACAATCATAGTAATTGGATGACCCGGTTTTTGCCGGGTCTTTTTTTTATGAAAGCCAGATATAAGCACTAATTAACACGCACAAAAAAAATATTAGGTGCCCGCAAAGACACTTATAAAAATCTGATAATTCAATGGATAACTATTCTTCATCAATTTTCGCCGATACTTATTAGCACCATATATAGAATCTCCATTCCATGTGTTGCCATCAATGGATGCCCTGGCAGAATTAAATCTGCTGCTCTGATATACCCCAACTATCAGATTTGAATGCACATCAATTCCTATGGCTGATTGATTCATTGCATGAAATGTAGCTAGTTTTTCCTGAGGAAAATGATTTATGCTCATAGTACCTCCTTCCTAAAATTTAGGATGAGTTGTTTTAAATCAATGATGGCATCTTATACAACGGCCCAGCTACTGAAACTATGATTGCTTCAGCCAATGACTGAAGTATCGCGTTTTTTTTATGCTAGATCTCTTTGGGGAAAGAGTCGTCAAGCCGATGTACGGGAGCAGCGCCTGCCATAGTTTTTATACGGAGTCAGAAGCTCTCAAAAAAAGCCACATGGACTAAGGTGCCATCACTTGTCCTCATTTTAAGCTTAGATAATTATGAGAAGGATTTAAAGCTTAACCTCTCTGAACACACTTTCATACAGCCGATGTGATTACTGCGCGATCATGATGTTTTTTTGCAGAGTCAAAACAATATCGTGGATGCATAAATATTTATGGTGCAGTAATTCTTTTAGTTTTCTTTTTTCAGCATATATATAGGAATTGTCTTGGTGTCCATTTTTGGGCATTTTTTCATTTTTGGTGAATTGTTAAAATCAAAATTAAAAATGTTGCAGTTGTCACATAAAAGTTGTAACTTGAAATAAAGGTTGCAAAGATCAACATTCAATGTTTGTTTATTTGCGGTAGATACAACGTCAAAATGAGAAGGATTAACATGAACAAGACAATTTCATCTTCAAATGGATCTCAAGTAGAACTGGATATTAAACCTGATCAGCCTCTTTTAAATCTTGTTAATGTATGCCGTGATTTTGATAATGTAAAAGTTATCAAGAAAGTAAATCTGGTAGTAAAAAAGAATGAGTTCTTTACTCTTGTAGGTCCATCAGGATCAGGCAAAACTACAATTCTCAAGATGCTGGCGGGTATGGATCAGCCAACTTCAGGTGATATTGTTTTAAGAGCAGAAAGTATTTCAGCATTGCCTCCAGACAAAAGACCTACCTGCATGGTGTTTCAGTTTTTAGCTTTATTCCCTCATATGACTGTAGGCCAGAACATCGAATTTCCAATGAGAGTGAAAGGATTAAGTCGAGAAGAATGTGTGGAAAAGGCTCAGAAGCTTTTAAGCCTGGTTCATTTACCAGAAGACTATTACAACAAAAATGTTATGAAGTGTTCAGGTGGTGAGCGTCAACGTGTTGCGATTGCAAGAGCTTTAGCTTATGACTCAGAAATTATTCTTTTTGATGAGCCTCTGTCAGCGATCGATGCAAAATTAAGAAAAACACTGCAGAAGGAGCTCAAAGAGCTTCACCATAAGTCAGGAAAAACTTTTATATACATTACTCATTCTTTAGAAGAAGCAATGTTTATGTCAGACCGCGTAGGTGTTTTATGCAAGGGCGAATTAAAGCAGGTTGGCACACCCGAAGAGATTTATGCTCGACCAGTATCACGCTTTGTAGCTGAATTTATTGGTGACGTAAATATTTTTCCTGTAAGAGTAAAGCCAACTGGTGGCTGGAAGAGTCCTGATTTCCCTAATAAGAATCTGATTGTTGAACCTCATGATGATGATCTTGAAGGATTCATTATTGTTAGACCTGAAGCATTAAAGCTCGTTAAGGACGAGTCAGAGGCAGATAACGTTATTGAATGTAAAGTTATCAATCAGTTCTCTTTAGGTTCACGTTATCAGGTGCAGTTAGCCTTCGGTAAAAAAGAAATAACTCTTGAAATTCCTAGATCTGAGGCAAAAGAAAGTACTGCCGGAACCTCCATTAAAATTGGCTGGGATGCTAAAGATGCTATCTTCGTAACGGAGTAATTCATATGAAAAGTCTGTCAGTTTTAAAAATAAGAGATGTTTTGCAGGATATGATCCGCTCTAAAGGCAGTTTATGTGCAATGCCAGTTTATATTCTGCTGCTTATGGGATTTGTGGCACCATTACTTATGGTTTTAGGCTTTTCATTTGCGTCACCGCATTCGTTTTCAGCCTTTACATCATTTTCGCTTGATAATTTTATAAGCATATTTGATGGATCCACATCTGTATGGAGATCTTTTGGCTGGTCAATTGGTCTGGCTGCCTTTGTAACTGCGATTCTGGCTGTAGTATGTTATCCGGTAGCAGTTGGAATGGTTAGAGTATACGGACCTAGAACTTCAACTTTTATCAGTATTCTGTTTGTTTTTCCATTATTTGTTTCTGAAAATGTTCGTTTATATGGATGGATTCTGTTTTTTGGTAAAAATGGTGTACTAGACGGAATAATGAAAATGCTGGGTATGCATGGACCTGATGTTCTGTTTACCCCGGGAATGACAGCAATGGGATTAGTATATTCATTTCTTCCATATATGCTGTTTCCTGTAATTATGGGCGTTTCTCTTGTTCCTAAGGATCTGATAACAGCTGCAAGAGATCTCGGCGCTTCAAGACTGAGAACATGGTGGCAGATTGAATTACCTCTTTCTATGCCTGGTGTACTTATAGGAATGTTGCTCACTTTCGTTCTGGCAACCGGCTCCATGTCTGAATCAAAAATTCTTGGTGGTCAGTCAATTATCGTAATTACAAATGATATTGATGTGTCGTTTACATTCTCTCAGAACTGGCCTCAGGGTGCTGCTTTAGCGGTGGTTTTAACTCTAATTATTGGTTCGCTCACTATGTACGCCTTCAAGAAAATCAACCTTGATAAGCTGATGGGCCGTTAAAGGAGATTAATCATGGAATATACAAAACAAGGAAAACGTAATAGAAGTTTTATAATCTTCTGGACCTGTCTGGTGATTGGATTTATATATCTTCCAGTTATCTGTGATGCCTTATCATCACTTTCAAAAGGTAGATATTTCATGTTTCCAATTAAAAAGTGGGGCATGGATTGGTGGACAAAAACATCTGGATCAATGGAGATTGGAGAACTTGTTTCAAACTCACTTTTGATTGCATTTGTTGTTACAATCATAAGTACTCTGATAGCGTTTGCTGGCGCCCTTGCATTTGCCAGATACAAATGGAAAGGCAAGAATATGTTTCAGAAGATTATTCTTCTGCCGGTATTTTTCCCTCAGCCTGTACTGGGTTTGGCTCTTCTGCTGTGGTTTAATTCAATTGGTATTTCACTGTCATGGCAAACTGCGGTATTTGCTCATGTAGTATGGATTACCCCTGTAGTAACATTGGTTATTGCAATTCAAGTATATGGCTTTGATCCTACATTAGAGGATGCCGCAAAAGATTTAGGTGCAACTCCTTTTCAGATATTCTGGAGAATTACTCTGCCTCTATTATGGCCTGGTGTATGGTCAGGAATGCTGTTTGCCTTCCTGCTGTCATGGGGTAACTTTCCACTATCACTGTATACAACAGGTGTTGATAACACCGTTCCAAAATGGCTGTATTCGAAAATGGTTGCAGGCTATACCCCGATGGTCCCAACTCTTGGCACTATGTCAACAATTGGTGCGGCAGGTTTAATGGCGCTTGGAGCTTTAACTGTATATATGATGAAACGTAGACAGGGTCGAGTATAGACTCTACATACTAGAAAAAAAATATGGCGCAATTTATAATACTCTTATCATAAATATGCGCCATTTATTTTAAGTGGCAATTAGGAGTAGCAGATGAAAATCAGTAAATTATCAAAAAGTCAAAGGCAGCAGCTGATTGTAGATAAACTTAAGGAATTTCCTGCTATTCGTGTTTCAGAGTTGTCTCGTGATATTAATGTTTCAACAGAAACCATAAGAAGAGATTTAGATGAACTTGAATCTCAGGGCCTTATAAGCAGAACTTATGGTGGCGCTACACCGGCAATGAACCATGAGCCTACTTTCAGACAGCGTCAGCAGATGCATCCTCATCAGTACGATTTAATCGCCAGGTCAGCATCTGAAATTGTAAAAAATGGAGAGGTTCTTATTATTGGAAGCTCTGTTACTACATTGCAGCTGGCAGTCAGATTAGCTGCAGAGAAAAAGGATCTGTGTGTATTTACTGATTCATATGCCATCGCTTCAGCTTTGTCATCAAATCCATCTTTTAAAATTCATGTGTGTCCAGGTTTATATAATGACGATGAAAGTTCAGTATATGGTCCTGAGACGATTAATTATTTAAACAGAATTTACGTCGACAGGACTATTTTAGGAGCCTCAGGTTTAACACTTGAAGGTGTTGCAAATGCAGATCTTGAAATTGGTGAAACCTATAGGACTATGATAAAGCGTGCATCAAGCACAATGATTGTTGCAGACCATTCCAAGATTTCAAGAAATGCAATTACAACCTATGCAACATGGAATGAAATCTCAACGCTTGTTATTGATGAGGCTCCATATGATGAGGAGCTTCTCATAGGATTGAAACATGGCAATGTTGAGGTAATCGTGGCAGGAAAAGGTGGATTCAATAATTCTCTTGTTCAGTCTTAATATCTGGTTTTCCATCATAAAAATGCAGTTATAGAAAGAGGAAGACTAAAAAGTTCCGATTTTGGTTTTTTCTAAAAAATAATTTATTGATATTTTGATAAAAATTTTAGATATTTTCCCAAAATGTAGCTTTTTAGTCACCCTCTAATCAGTTTTGACTGAAATATACAAATTTTCATTTCAAATAATTAATCCGCATCAAATAAACTTTGATTTTTAATGTGTTACAAAGATTAATTCTTTGTCTTTAAAGGCGTTAGGATTAATATCTCAAAAAAGCAAATTAATATATTATTTTTTGTTGATCGCCTTCAAAGATTTGTGTATAATCATTCAGCTATTTTATCCGTAAAGTAGTAACTAGGTCGAAGGACCAAGGGAAGCCCGTAAAATCGGGCGATATCACCCACTTTTATTAATAGAGGAAAACCTCAAATGGCAAAGAAAGTTTCTGCCTATATCAAATTACAGGTTGGTGCTGGTAACGCAAACCCAGCTCCTCCAGTTGGCCCAGCATTAGGTCAGCACGGTGTTAACATCATGGAGTTCTGTAAGGCATTCAATGCTAAGACAGCAAACATGGAAAAGGGCTTACCAGTTCCTGTTATCATCACCGTATACTCAGATAAGTCATTCACCTTCGTTTCTAAGTCTACCCCAGCTTCTTACTTAATTAAGAAGACCTTAG
>Ga0256405_10010364_pt1 | contig 12343 bp, 15 predicted proteins | sample RumenRJG_02DNA_FD_189096 | JGI IMG/M metagenome (GOLD analysis project Ga0256405, IMG submission 189096) | Bovine rumen microbial communities from Lethbridge, Alberta, Canada - RJG_02 | ecosystem: Host-associated > Mammals > Digestive system > Stomach > Rumen | place: Canada: Alberta...
CAGGCATTTTGAAATTATCCAAGTCTGAATTAATCAATATGGAGAAATGGTCAAGGAATGTTTCGTCTACAAACGCTCCAATCAATGCAATATCAATATAGGTATCCATATGAGCAATCTCATGCCTGTTTAATATTCCATACAATTCAAACATTAATGTATCATTGAAATGAATTGAATTTGAGAAAAATTCTTCAATAGCTTTTTTATCAATCAACTTATACATGTCAAGGATTCTCTGGTCAGCAACTGCCTGGCTTCTTGATTTTGGAATGATTTCAATGGAATTGCCCTGTTCATTATTTAATGAATATATTATCAGGCAGGTTCCGTCAAGCTTTTCCTGGCAATGATATATGATTTGACCTTCATCTTCTTTGAGTTTATGTCTTTTATCCCAATAGTGGATTTTGGGAAATGACTGGACGAACTGTTCTGTATCATAGCTTTTTCCATTTTTTTCAGTGATGTGAGTTATTATCATTGACCCCAAATACCTGTTGGGTTTTCTTGAAATATAACCTTTAATCAGATTTCCATTTGGTGTTTTTGCTTCAAATTCCCTTAAATGCTTAGGTTTAACGGTATTGTTAAAATATTTTTCACAAAATTTTTCTTTCATTATTGAACCACCTTAATGATTATTAATTTTGTTTCAAATAATGTGCAGTTAAATACTTGTTTCCAATTATTTTTGATTATATGCACTCTTGATATTCTAATATGGCATGCAAAGTATTTAAAATAAGCAGTTATACGTTAAAGCAATTTTTAGAGGAAAAAACAATTTTTCACGCTCAGACAACTTTTCTTTAAAAAAACAATTGGAGCGATTTTAAACATCAGTTACAGTTATGATGATTTGAAAAATATTTAAAAAATGAAATAGTTAGGAAAAATAATAGAAATTAAAATAAAAACAAATTACAAAGCATTTAACTTTTGCTTCATTAAAAAATAAGGATTATGGATTGCAGGCTTCATCAGCCGCACCCATAACAACGGTCACTTCATCTGATAAGTTTATTTCTGAGATTTTCTTTTCAGATTCATATTTAGCAGTATAATATGCTTGAGCAAAATTCATTGTAACAAAATGAACTTCCTTAAAATCAATTATAAAATCATTTTCGGGGATTTTATTTAAAATATCAATTAATTCAATTGCATCATCACTTGATTCCAAATGAGAGCCAAATTCGGCTCCGAGATTAATCATCATATTTTTCACCTAAATTATTATTTGGAATTGTTAATATATTAATTAATATGAAATGTCCCTACTGCAAAAGAGAATTGGTCAAAGTTTTTCACGGCGAACCTGATGATGAACTTGCCGAGGAGTCATTAACCAATAGCATCATTATTGGAAATTGCTGCGAATCAAGTTACAATTATTATTGCGAATATTGTGATGAGTTTTTTCGCTTATAACCCTAAAACATCCTTATCAGGATTTGAATTTTTGAACAGGTTAATCTTAACGTCCCTATTCCAGGTGAATTTCAAAAGCCCTTCATGAATTAAGTTCAAATCATCATCTGAAAAGCCGTCAAGATAGTAGATTTTTCCCCTGACATTAACGTTCATTAGAAATCTTATCATATGCCTGTACACCATAATGGAATGAGGCTCATATACAATGATATCGTCTGTAATGTATTCTATTAGCTGTTCAATTTCAAATATTCCGGGAGTCATTACTTCAACATCACATTTTGGGAATTTTTCACGAATTATTGTTTCATAATCCATAACATCACCTAACAATTAATATTTTTTCATTTAATCATATTAAAATTATTTCTGAAAATTCATCCCCCTGCAAGAAAATCTTTTGATAACAAAGAATTGCTTTGAAAGTAAAAAATTGTAATAACCTTGTAAAATTGATTTAAAGCTTTAATATTTATTTAATTTATAACTTAACCATTTATAAAGAATGAAAACAAATATAGAGAATACAAATTAAATTTTAGAAGGTTTAATTATGAATCAGAAAAAATTTGAAGAACAACTTGAAATAATTAAAGAAAAGTTCAATGACCCAAGAAAAATTAAATGCATCACTCCTGACCATGATCGCAGGGTCGATGAAGGAGTTCACAAAGGAGGCGATATTTTCACCACTGAAAATGGCGAATTCATTGATTTAGAGTACCAATTAGTTGATTTTGATGAAGTTGAACTTGCAAAATACATCGAATTGGCTGAAAACCTTTATGAAAAACATAAAAAACGAGTTTGCATTTACCTCATATGCCCTAGGACAATAGATGTCACTGTCAGTGAATGCCCAATAAAATCAGAATCTGATTTTTCAATTAAACTCTATTGCAGCCAGGACGATCCGTGCGAGGTCATCCTTGAAGGTATTAAAAGTAAAATAAGGAACAATACCTTTTTAACCAGAAAAGACATTCATGAACTTGAGATGCTTCCGGTATTATGCAATAAAAAAGACAGGAACTATTACAGGGTGGAATCATTAAGAATAATCAATAGAATCATCTACTGATTATTTATTCCATTTCAGAATAGTTTTGCCGAACTGTGAAATATAGTCCTTATCGAATGCCTCTTTCAAATCGTTCAGGGAGTTTATTTCACATATGTTTGCGATTAATTTTTCAAGGTGCTCGAATAGTTGAGGATTCTGCTTAAGGGTTTCAACTACCCCGATAAAATCCTCTCTTTCAGATCTGCTGTTTCCTTGAATTGTTAATCCTTTCTCCAAGACCATACGAGTATTAATCGGCACAGGATATTCACTTACGCCAAAGAGATTTATTGTACCTTGGGGATTGATCAAATCTATAATTTGCTCTATTGCTGACTGTGATGCGCTTGATCCGACACATTCAAATGCATGGTCAATTGCCAAATCATCCGGGACATTATGAATTTGATAAATTTCATCGGCAAATGAGAACAGATTCAGGTTTTCAAAATGTTTTCCGAAAATTATCACTTTTGAATCAGGATATTTCACTTTTAAAAGCAGTGCTGTTATAAATCCTAGGTTCCCATCTCCCCAGACACCTAAATTGTCTTTTGGAGTGACTGCAACATCTGAAAACTTGACTATTCCCTGATATGCGACACTGATTAATTCGATGAATGCTGATACGAATGGATCAAAATCATCTGGGATTTTAACTAACCTGTCATGTTCCATTTTGATTAAATCTGATGTGAATCCGTCAAATCCGCTTCCTCTGAATTTTGACTTGTAGGAGTAATTGGCCCGGCAGACATCTTCTCCATTGGGAGTGTTTGGTATCATTACCACTTTATCTCCGGCTTTGAATTCACCTGCATTGTCAAAGACCACTTCCCCAATCCCTTCATGGATTAATGCCATCGGCAGTTTTTTCTCCAGAACTTCTGCAGGTCTTGATCCTTGGTAGTATCTTTGGTCTGCCTGACAAATTGACAGATAGGTTGGCCTTACAATTACGCCATCCAGTTCTATTTCGTCAATTGCCTCTTCAAAGAATTTCGGAGATTTCAATCTGTATACAATGTTAATCATGATTATCCTCTAGGATTGTATTGGCTAGTTTCAGGTCATACGGATATGTAATTTTAATATTTGTCACTTCACCCTTGACCAGATGTACATCTTCCTCTTTAAGTGTGAATATTTTGCATGCATCTGTAAGTATATTGGTTTCAGCCTCGGTTAAACTGTTGATTAAGTTAAAAAGTTTCTTTATATTGAAGCTCTGAGGAGTTTGGCCTTGGTAATAATAATCCCTCACAGGGATGCTTTCAATAGTTTCACCATTGACGCTTTCAACAATAGTGTCTGTTGCCGGAATGACTGTGTCGCATGCACCATATTTTCTTGCAGCATCAATATTGTCCCTAATTATCCTATGAGTAACAAATGGACGCACAGAGTCATGAGTGAGGATAATTGACTCGTCATCAATACCGTAATTTTCATCAATGTAATTGATACTGTTCATCAAGGTGTCGTTTCTAGTTTTCCCACCTTCAACAACAATAATGTCATCGTTATCACCAATAAACTCTTTAATTAAACTTTTAGTATGATTGATGAAATTTTTAGGTGTTAAAACAATAGTTTTATCAATATTTTCATTAATAACAAATTTTTCAATAGTATGAATGATAACAGGCTTATTGCCTAATGTCAAAAATTGCTTTGGAGTGTCGGTGCCACCCATTCTGGAACCTATTCCTCCTGCAAGTATTGCTGCAAAAATCATTTAAATTTACTCCTTTTCAAACATTATTAAAAAGTGAGATTTACCCTCTGTAGTATCCTCACCGATTTCAACATTCAAATACTCTTTTTCAAATCCATGCTTTTCAAAAACATTTTCAATTTCTACATGAGAACATCTGATTTCCATGGGAGGGCCAAATTCCATTTCAATTGGTTTAAAATCAACAATAGCCAATTTTCCTCCAGTCTTTAAAAGTTTTTTTAAGTTTAAAGCAACTTCATCCATCTCATCAGATGCCTTGAATCCATGGAAAACATTAATCATCAATATAACATCGACAGACTCATCATTAATCCCCGGAATATCCTTGGTGATATCCGCCTGAATGTTAATTAAATTGGATATGTTGTTTTTGTTTTTATATTCATCCATTCCAATTATTGCCTCATCATAAACATCAACGGCATACACCATACCGTCAGGAAGCCGTCCAATCGCCTCTTTTGAAATATATCCATCACCGCATCCGGCATCCATGAAAGTTTCATCACCTTTTAAATTGAGTTCGGACAATATTTCACCTGCATTAAAAAATTTCGCACTTGATTTTCCATGATGTTTATGTTCCATAGTTTTCACCAAAAAAAATTTTATAAATAATAATCTTTAAAAAATAGTATTTAATAATTTTCAAAAATAGGAATATTGGAGTTTTGACAACTCCATTAATGATTTAAAAAATTAATTTTTACTAAACATTATTAAAAAGTGAGATTTGCCTTCCGGAATATCTTCACCAATTTCCTCATTGAGATAAGTCATTTTAAGGCCATGACTATTGAATAATTTTTCCAAATCTTCAGGTGATGATCTGTATTGTGTAGGCGGTCCTTTTGGAACATCCCATGGTTTATAATCCATAATGGCGATTTTACCATCTTTTTTAACTATTCTTGCTAGTTCCTCAACAGCTTCATCAAGTTTCCTTGATGCCTTAAACCCATGGAACACGTTAACCATTAAAACAACATCAATTGATTCATCATCAACACCTGGAATGCCTTCAGTAATGTCGGCTTCGATATTAATCAGATTTTCAACATTATTTTCAGCCTTATACTTATTCATGTCCTCAATTGAGGCATCATAAATATCAACCGCATAAACCAATCCTGTATGATTATAATCTTCAAGGATTTTAATTGCATTGTGACCGTCGCCACATCCGGCATCCATGAATGTTTCATCGCCTTTTAAATCCAATTCCTGAATAATTTCATCGGAATCAAGGAAAAAAGCGCTTGAAAATCCATGAGCCCTATGACCATTTTCTGGCTCCATCATATATTATCACCTAAATAATAGTTATTTAAAAAATAGTATATAATAATTTTCAATATGATGAATAATTCACAACAGTTAAAAAATAGTTAAAAATAAGAAAAAAAAGTTATAAGAGGATTATTTTTTCCAAGTTTGTTTAACTCCTCTTCCTCTTTTACTACCAGGTTTAGTATAACTTCTTTTTTGTCTGGTTCTTCTGTTAGTTCCTTTAACTTTTGCCATATTTTCCCCTCCTTAAAAATTTATCATTACAAAATTAGAATTAAATCTATAACAAAAAAGTATTTGTTTTTAAATATATTTAAAGGTTTTCTTTAAGTGGTGTATTCTGCATTAATTTTCACATAATCATATGTTAAATCACAGCCCCATGCAGTAGCCTCACCATCACCCAAATCCATGTCAATGTTGACAGTAACATTTTTGGACTGCATGATTTTTTCAGCTCTTTCAAGATATGGTGTATCTTCAAATGCTAAAATTTCACCGTTTTTAACAAGATCAACATCATCAACATCATCAGCAATTGAAATAGTCACAATATCCGGGTTTAAATCACAACCGGAATAACCAATAGCAGACACTATTCTTCCCCAATTCGGATCACCGCCAAAGACTGCTGACTTGAATAAGCTGGATGAAATAATGGATTTAGCAGCCAATCTTGCATCGTCTGATGTTTTGGCACCATAAACATTAGCTTCAATGAATTTAGTAGCACCTTCACCATCACGAGCCATTTTCTTAGCCAAATCTATACATAAATAATTTAATGCTTCCTGGAAATTGGAATCCAATTTGCCATCATCAATAACTTCAATTCCGGATGAACCATTAGCCATCATCAGGCAGGTGTCGTTAGTACTTTCATCACCGTCAACGACAATCATGTTAAAACTGACATCTGCAGCTTTTTTCAATACCTTTTTAATCTCACCGGCAGGAATTACTGCATCAGTTACAATGAAAGACAGCATTGTACCCATATTTGGCGCAATCATACCGCTTCCTTTGGTAATTCCAGCAATCCTAACGGTTTCACCATTTGTCAATGTAACTTCCACTGCACATTCCTTTGGGAAAGTATCAGTTGTCATTATTGCCTTGGCAGCAGCCAGGGAATTTTCAGGTTTATTATCTAATTTAGATAATGACTCATAAGCTACCTTGGAAATGGTGTCGATTGGCATTTCACGACCAATAACTCCCGTTGATGCAATTGCAATTTCATCTGCAGGAATCTTTAAGTCTTTAGACACTAAACCAACCAATGTTTCACAATCCTTTAATCCTTGATTGCCTGTAAAACAATTAGCATTCCCACTGTTGACGAAAACAGCAGAAACTATGCCCTTCTTAAGCATGTTCTTAGTGTACTTAACAGGAGCTGCAACAACCTTATTGGAAGTGAAAACCGCTGATGCAGTACTGTTTGGAGATACAATAACAGTTACTCCAAATTTACCATCACGAGCCCCTGATACTTTAAGATTTTCAATAACTGAAAATCCGCCATCAAGTTCTTTAATAAAATCCATAAAAATCACAAAAAGTTAATTTTCAATATACTGAGTCTGAACATCCAACTGTGAAGTATCATTCTGATTATAATCTACATCATCAGTGGTTTTATCAAAATAAACCTCTTCGGTACTATTTAAATTAGAGGTCATCTCTTTTGTAACATTTTCATAATGAGGCCCTTCATCAACAGTCTCTTCTTCAAAAGTCAATGAAACACCAATTCCAGCACCGATTACAAAAGCAATTAATGCTACTATCATGACGAAAACCAATTTTCCATTAGATTTCTTTTTACGCTTTGGATTTCTTGGTTTTCTAGAATTCACAGGATAAGAACGAGCATTATTTCTATTTTGTCTTCTAGGCAATAATTTACGACCAGTTCTCTTTCTTTGCATTGAATTTTGCTGTCGACCATTACCTGATCTTAAAACTCTCTTATCATCTTTACTTCGTTTCATACTTTTTCTCTTTTTAATTTAATCATACCACTAGTGCATAAACTAGTGCTAAAATAACACCAATAAAACTGAACATTCCCAAACCTAAAATGGACATTATATATGCAAATATGAATACAAATGCAAATACTCCAATTAGTTTAGGTTTTTCGTTTTCAACTAAATTAATTAATGTCCTTGTAAATTCAGAAGGAATATTATAAGCATATAACCCATTAGCCAATTCAAAAATAACTAATGACAATGGAGAAGTTGAATCCAAATCATCAACCATTTGAGCTCTCTCACCAGCTTCACGTCTACTTCTTCCGATACCTGCACGGATTTTAGCCCCATTATCCAATGCAAACCATGCGGCATCCAATCCCGCACGAATTGCAAGGTCTTTTGATGGGAATCTTGCAATAAAATCATCTCCACCTTCACGATATCCTTCCAGTTCACCGTCACACTCGGTTTCAATGAAGTTCTTAATGCCAGTCATTAATTCAACCAACTGGTTTCTACCATTCTTATTAATGAATTTGGTTGAATCGATTAAATCAATGAACAAATAATTTTCCAAATCAACAGGTCTTGATTCCTTAAGCAGGAAGGGTGAATCAAATACAAGAGCATATTCTCCACCTAATTTTGTAAATGCGATTCCTGGAAAACTACCTACATTTTGAGTATAGTGAATTGCACGCTCGATTGAAGCGGCCCCTGTCATTCCCACTGCAGATATGACTTGAATACCTTCAGATAATCCGATACCAATTAATTCAATAGCAACTCTTATTGCATCATTTTTGCTTAACATTCTTGCAACAAGTTCGGTAGCGGTTTTTTCCACAATCTCTCCTTTCTCATTTTCAATTATTTTAACAAAAATATCGATTAAACGGGACGGATGTGGAAGTTCAATGTAAAAGTAACGGTCACTTCCCATAATAATATTACTTACTAATGCATATTCTTCTATTTTATTTTCTGCAGGTTTTAATTCATGGAAAGTGTAATCCTTTGGAAGATTTTCTGCACCGACATCACGAACAAGATTTTGTAAGATGGTGTCTGAAGTGATTTCAGCCTTTTCCAGTTCAAAAAGAATAGTTTGAGTATAATTAAATAACTCTACATATTCTGTTTCAAGAGAATTTGTTGGAAAAAACTTTGTTCCCACCGCAATAGGATTAAGTTTAGTAGTTAGTCTAATGAAAGACTTAGTTAATCCATTAGTCATCTAATCCACTTCCTTTTTCCAATTCAATTTCAAATTGTCCAGGTTTTTCTAAAAGCATGTCCGGCTTTACAGATACGAATGGGAATTTCCATGATCCTAGTCTTCCAGCTATGGTACTTGCAATATTTCTTGAATTCTTTTTAATGAATACTTCATCATGCTCGCTTACACGAACTAAAACATTATATGGTGCTGATTGAGTCACTTCATCAGCCAAAAGAATATTCAATTCAAAAGTACCTGGTTTTGTGAATAAATCATTACGAACTGCAATTAAAGGTTTCTTTTCAAGACCTAATCTATCTGCAACGGTAACTGAGATGTTACCTGCATTTTTTACAGCTATTTTATAATCTTTAGGATGAACTAATACAAAAATAACATATGGAGCGGCGATTTCCACATCATCAACCATTTCCACAATCTTATTGAACATTGGTATTTTTGCAAAGATATTTTCCAATTTTGATTCGGCATTATTCTCATTGTCAATACGTATGATAGCCTGTTTTGCAATATTTAATGGGGAAATTTCTAATCCTTCCTTACCAGTGTATATTTCCCACTTTTTAAAGTTTAATTCCTTAATTATTTCATCACAGATATGTTGAAGAATGTTTTTATCTTTTTTAGGTTTTTTCGGTTTTCCAAATGTTAATCTGCCATTATCGATAATGAATGGTATTCTCATGGAAGAGATGTTTCTGAATTCAGCTGCATAATCTCTGAATTTATCATTAGACAATATTTTAGCTCTTTCACGTGTAGCAATATCCAATATAAAATGATCTGCATCGTTTCCTGCTGGAACTTCCTCTACATTTTCACTTTCCAGTAATTTTAAAAATTTCTCTTTGTCGTCAATGTCATGACGTAGTGATGCATCGGCAATAATTACAAATTCATCTTCACTTTCTTCTAATGCTTTTACAGCAGCAAGAATATTTGACATTTGTGGTTGCCCATTTTCGTTTTTTTTATGATGGGCTACATTAGAAGCATCTACAACAACTTTCATAATATCACCTAAAAAATAATAATTTTGAATCAGTATAATATATTTATTTTATTAAATATTTAAATTTAATTTATAAAACATTCCTTGGATATTTTCCGAATAGAAATTTCTCGCCATTTATTTCATGGAGGAATATTTCAATTTCACTTTCAGTTATGTTATAAACATTATAGGAATTCTTAATTTTCCCCCTTAGCTTGGTGGAGCATAATGATCCGGCATTTACAATTAATGTACTGTTTAATTTCCAGATATTTGGAACGTGCTTGTGTCCGGATAAAACCAAATCAACTTCATGGGTTGTTAATGTTTTTAAAATATCTCCTGCATCAGACAATACATTACGTTCACGTCCTGTTTGAGGAATGGGAACAATATGATGGTGCAAAGCCACAATAGAAAAATTATCATTAATCACACATTCATCCAACTGATGTTCCAGCCACATGTGCTGAGGTGTTCCGACATGACCTCTGTTGTCATCAGGTATGCTGCTGTCAAGCCCAATTACTGTAAAATCATCATCCATGGTCAATTTCCAGCTTCTCTCACCAACCAACTCCTCAAAGGTTTGGTAACCGAGGTTACGGGCATCATGGTTTCCCGGAACTGCAAATAAGGGTGCTTCAAACATTGTCAAGTATCTTGTTGCCTGTTCAAATTCCTTATAGTAACCATGATTGGTTAAATCACCAGTTAAAACAATCATGTCCGGTTTTAAATTATTTATTTCATTTACAGCTTCCATAAATACGGATTCATCGAAATCTGAAGCTGAAACATGCAAATCGGAAATATGTGCAATTAAAGTCATAGTATCTATTGGTTTAATTTCATAATAGCTTCTGCCAAATCACCTTTGCATTCTTCAAGAGCTGCCCTTGCTTCATCTGCACTGACGTTAGCAGTATTGGCCACCATTTCAACATCTTCATCAGGAATTTCAATTTCATATTCCACTTCTACTTCACGAGCTTTACCTTCAATTTGGTAAGTTTCTTGTCCCATCACATTCATTAAACTTACACTTGGCTCATCGATGATTAATTCTTTATCTTCAAAACGGATAATTACTTCTAAGGCTCCTGGAAGGTCTTCCATTTTCATGCCCATTTTTTTCATTTGTCTTTCCATCTGTTTCATTTGTTTTTTATTCATACCAGGTATCATAATAATCCTCTTATATAAACTAACTATTTATAAATATATTAGTTAATATTATTAAAAGTTACTTAATTTTGAAATCCGTAAATTTCTGTTTCAAAAGTTTCAGCAACATCCTTTAAAACATCAGGAATCTTGATGGCCTGAGGGCATTCCTCAATACATGCTTCACATTCAATGCAGTCTGAAGCAATTCCAACATCCGGAAGCTTGGTATAATTCAAATAAGCGTTACCGAATTGTGTCCATTCATCAGTTTTAAGCATTTTGTGCTTATTGTACAAATCGAATATTTTAGCAATGTCAATATCCTCTGTACATGCATCTACACAGTATCTGCACTTTGTACAGTCAACGGTAATGTTGCTGTTGATAATTTCAGTTACCTTGTTTATAATTTCCATTTCCCCATCATTCAACGGTTCGGCATTTTTGAATTCATCGATATTGCTTTCAAGTTGTTCAAGAGTGCTTGCACCGGTCAATACAACATCAATATCCTCAATGTTTGCTACAAATCTCATAGCCCATGAAACAATGGATCTGTCAGGGTTATATTCCTTCATGATTTTTTCCACTTCTTCAGGAACATCGGCAAGGAAACCTCCTTTATAAGGCTCCATAATCATTATTTTTTTATTATATTTTCTTGCAACTTCCCAACATTTCTTTGCATCTATTCCTTCATCTTCCCAGTCAAGATAATTGATTTGTAAAAGGACAAATTCCAATTCAGGATGGTCAAATAAGATCTCTTCTAAAAACTCGGCATCCCCATGAGTGGATATTCCAATGTGCTTTATTAATCCGTCCTGTTTTTTCTGTTCGATAAATGAATATAAATCAACGTTTTTCCATGCGTTTTCAGTAAAACCGCTTACATTGTGCAACATGAAATAATCAATGTAATCCACACCGCAGTTTTCAAGCTGTTGAGCGAATATCGGTTCAAGTTGAGATTCTTCGGTAATTACAAACAACGGCAATTTTGTTGCAATCTTAAATGAATCCCTTGGATATCTGTCAACTACGGTCTTTTTGAAGGTGGATTCCCCAACACCCTCATGATATACGAAAGCAGTGTCAAAATAGTTAAATCCGCTTTCCATGTACGTGTCCACCATCTTAGTTACCTGTTCCATATCAATGCTTGTCTGGTCATTTTCATCCAATAAAGGAAGTCTCATCATCCCAAAACCTAATTCTGTCATCTTTCAATCTCCTCTTTGTTAAATTATTAACTTGATATTTATTTTATAGTTAATATTTAAACTATTTTTTGTTTCAGTGTTCACTGTACTATGAAAATTCAACCGTGTTAATTTAAGGATTTGTTTGTGAAAAATATTTTTTTTATTCTCCTCTTTTTTGTCCTGGAGGGTATTTGTTTGTTGGATCTTTTATTATC
>Ga0256405_10010365_pt1 | contig 12343 bp, 13 predicted proteins | sample RumenRJG_02DNA_FD_189096 | JGI IMG/M metagenome (GOLD analysis project Ga0256405, IMG submission 189096) | Bovine rumen microbial communities from Lethbridge, Alberta, Canada - RJG_02 | ecosystem: Host-associated > Mammals > Digestive system > Stomach > Rumen | place: Canada: Alberta...
ATTGTTATAAGCTTGACCGGCAAGAGATTTTTCATCATTAACAATCGGTTCACCCTTGTTGGTTGATGTAATAATACCTGTATCTTCAGGGATTATTCCGATTAATTCCGCCGAAAGTATTTCTACAACATCGTCAACACTCATCATATCATTTGATTTAATAAGGTTTGGACGAACTCTATTTAATAGCAGTTTATACGATTTTATTTCTTCTTTAGCTTCCAAAAGTCCAATAATTCTGTCAGCATCACGCACTGCAGACATCTCCGGCGTTGTGACTACAATCGCTTCGGAAGCTCCAGCAACTGCGTTTTGAAATCCTTGTTCAATACCCGCAGGACAGTCAACAAGAATAAAATCAAAATCTTTTTGTAATTTTTCACAAATATTTTTTAATTGTTCTTCTGTAACCGCAGATTTGTCACGTGTTTGTGCTGCAGCCAAAAGACAAAGGTTCGGATTCTTTTTATCTTTTACCAAAGCTTGTTTTAATTTGCATCTTTCTTCTACTACATCAACTATTGTATAGACTATTCTGTTTTCCAAGCCTAGCAGCAAATCTAAATTTCTTAATCCCAAGTCAGTATCAATCATGACAACTTTTTTACCGGCTTTCGCCAGAGCAGTACCAATATTGGCATTCGTTGTAGTCTTGCCGACACCGCCCTTTCCGGATGTAATTACGATAACTCTACCGCTCATTATTTCTCCTTTTATTCATGCATTTTATTTATAATTATTTGTTTTTTCCTTATACTTGCTTCTTCAGGCACAAAAGTATCAGTTTTTTGAATATACGGAATATTTATACTATCAGGACGTCTGGCGAATGTATCACCAATACGAAGTTGAATAGCATTCATCTTTAGTGCTCTTATCCTTGCATATTGATTACCTTGAGAACCGGCGTGAGCAATACCGCCCAATACACCCCATACAGTGATATCACCTTTTGCAATAACTTCTGAGCCGGGATTTACATCCCCTATAATGACAATATTACCTTCGGAAGTTATACTTTGACCGGAACGTAAAGTTCTTTGAATATACAAAGTAGGAAGTTTTTCAGTTTCTCTTAATGATTTTCTTAAATCATCCAGGTTATAATCAATATCTTGAATATCCAAACCTTCATTTTCATTTGCACTATCAAGTACTGCATTAAAATCTTCTATTAAAGACAGTTCATCTGAGCTGACTTTTGCATCTTCAACAATAGATGAAGTTTCATATGTTTCTTGAATTTGAGCATTTGAACTTATTGTATCCACATCTGTATTTTGAGTAGTTTCAATCTCAGCCGCTGCCTGTTTTAACTCTTTTAAATCCTTTTCTTGAGCAAAAGTCTTAATCTCAACATTTTCATCGCCAAAAATTTTGTCTAAAGCTTTTTCAAGCTCTTTGTTAACCTTTTCTTGATCTGCATTAAATTCAGGAGTCGGAACTTTATTTTCCAATACAGAAACTTCTACCCCCAATTCTTCTGCAGATTTTGCTGTAATATTTGAACTTGTACTTACAAATTCAATTTCCGAATTCATAGATTCTACGAGCGCTTTAATACTTGTTAATTCTGTTGAAGATAAATCTACAGCACCTAATTTTATGCAAACCTTTTTGCTCTGTGCATCAGGCAAATCTAAAATTCTTGATAATTCATAAATAATTTCAGAAGTCTTATTAGCATTACTTACGTCAACAATAAAGCCGTTCTCAATATATCCCTTATCCATTTTTGAACCTTTCCGAAAAAACCATCAACAAATCCATGAATACATGAAAATTTCGGAACATCAATGAAATATTTAGAATTGTAATATTTTATTAAAATTTAAACAAAATACGATACATCAACACGTTTATTTTTAAGCCGCTCGGCTAAATCGCTTTTTGTAATTTTACCATCATTATTTACATCCAAACCTTGATTTTGTTCATAATATTTTAATAATTTACCTGTTTTGGGATTTACTTCTCCTTCCTTGCAAAGTACGTTATTACCTGCCCGCCCCGGTAAAAATATCAAAGCATATAATGTTCCCGCACTTAAATGACTACCTTCAGGTATTCCAGCGATTTTCATATTCATTTTCAAGGCATTTTCGACAAGAGTTAATTGTTCTATTGCAGACATTTTGGTAATCTGCTCTTTAGTCAATTTGGGATTTGGTTTGTACGTCTTATTATATTGATCAATTGTAGGTTTTGTAAATTGGATTAGTCCAACAGCTCCAATTCCATTGCTTTTGTATGGATTTAAAGAACATTCACTATTTATAACAGCCAACAGATCATTATAATCACAATTCAATCTTTTTGCTGTTTGTTTTAACTTGTTCAAAAAACCTTTTCCAAGCTTTTTTGCAGCCGCTTTTAAGGGTATATCCTCACTATTAGCTGCATTAACACCCTCTGAGTTTCCAATAAAATGACAATTAAGCATCTCTTGCCAACCGACATTTTGCTCATCTTCGTCTTTTGTTTTAGGAAAATTAATATTTATTGGCAAAGATATTTTCAACTTATGGCTTTTATCATCGGTCACTATTTGTGACAAATTAAAAAATGATACTTTATCTGGTTCTATTGTCATAATACACCTCTCTATAAATATAAAATTTTTTTAAACATCATAATTCCACAAAAAATTAAAAATGTTACTTCTCTTAACAATTTGATTTATAAAAATTTTAAATTTGTTTTGTTCACAAAGAAAATATTATAAAACAATACCATTATTTATCGACAAATCTGTTGCATTTAATCATAATAAGCTATAATTTAGTTTTGAAATTTTATTATTTTACAAAATTTTTATATGCAAAATCGTGATCTTTAGTTACACGATTTTGCCATCCTTTTTTAAACTTGGCATTTGTATCAACAGCAATTCTATTGTAATAAGCTCTTCTTACTTCTTCAAATTTTTCAGGTGTAGGATTGCTGCCACATTGAGCTAATAACTTTTTGCCTCTACCAATACCGCTTCCCCAATCTGCTGAGAATACATAGAACGCTAATATCGGATCACTTACTTTGCTTGCTCCGCCATCTTCCCAAAAATGTTCAATTATCTCTGTAAATTCATTGTCAGTCATAAGTTCTACTGACTGCTTAGGAAGTCCTTTTCTTTTTCTGTAACTGTCATATGTAAAATGTGTAACGCCATGTTTGGTTGCTCCGCCTTTATCTCCTTTAACATTTGCAAAGCCGCCTTCAACATTTTTTAAATATTTTTTTAGTATTTCTATACGTTCATTTTTAGATAAAAGTACAGCTTTGCCTGTTGTACTTTTTAGTGTCAATTTTTGAAGTGCATTCATATTAAATTGCGGAAATTGATTTTTGTTGTCATACATATTTTTAAACATATTTTGATAATTAAATATAGATAAATTATTATTGAAAAAATTTTGACAATTATTCTGGAACAAACTGTTATTTAATATTTGTCCAGTAAGTTTCTGCATTTTGTACATATAAAGTAAACTAGCATTTAACTGAGTCATTAACATATCAGTTGAACAACCCGTTAATGAATATATACTATAATTAGGTATCATAAAATCTGTCATAAATTTCCCCGTTATATATATAAAAAATTTTATGCTTAAATTATTTCCTTTTTATATACTAATGTTAAGTTTTTTTAACAATCAATTACAATCAACTGATGTTGTTTTATATTTTTATTATATTATAGGTCTTAGGATGAGATATTTTTATGATTTTTAATGAAACAAAAACACACGAAATTACTGTTGACGTTGTAATAGTTACCTTGAAGCATGACGCGCTGCATGTTCTACTGGTTAAGCGTGCTAATGAGCCATTCAAAGATAAATGGGCTATTCCCGGAGGATATGTCAGATTATCCGAAAACCTTGACCAAGCTGCTTTAAGGGTTTTGAAAGAACGAACAAACGTTGATAATATTTATTTGGAACAGTTATATACGTTTGGAGATCCTCTCAGACACCCTAATGCAAGAGTTATTACCTGTGCCTATTTTGCACTTGTAAGAGCTGAAGATATCAAAATTGTAACAACACCGGAACTTGGCTGGCATAAGATTTCGGACTTACCGCCATTAGCATTTGACCATAAAGAAATCATTGAGTATTCACTAAAAAGAACCAGAGAAAGACTGGAACTTTGCCCCGTTGCATATCAGTTATTAAATGAAAAATTCACTCTAACCGAAATGCAAAGAGCATATGAACTTATAATGGGTAAAAAACTTGATAAAAGAAACTTTAGAAAAAAAGCAATATCAACAGATGGTCTTATTGAACTTGACGAATATACAAAATCTTCGTCAAAAAGACCTGCAAGATTATATACTTTTGAAAATATTAAATTAAACTCTAAAAGAGCTCATTTCATTAAAAAGGAGAAAAAATAATGCTATTAAATATTGTATGGGCTGTACAAATAATTTCAGCACTGCTTTTGATAATTTTAATCTTATTACATTCACCAAAAGGTGATGGAATTGCAGGAATTGGCGGTGCGTCACACGTATTTGCATCACAAAAAAGTGCAGAAAAAGGATTGAACAAATTAACAGGCATAATATCTCTAATATTTTTAATTTGCACATTTCTTTTAGGATTTGGAATAATTAAATAAAAGTGTCTGGAGCCTTCAACATTTTGAGCTGCTTTGTTCAGGATGACAAGTAATATAAGCTGAAGAATCTCGTAAATGAATATACTTATTACAGGTGCATCAAAAGGAATAGGAAAAGAAATTGCCAATGAATTAAAAAATATCGGCAATATTTTTATTACAGGAAGAAACGAATCAGCATTGAAAGAAATAGGCGCATCAGCTTATTGTGTATGTGATTTATCCGGAAATATTGAACAATTAAAACACTTTATCATTGATAATCAAATTGACATTTTAATAAATAATGCCGGAGAATACATTTATGGCGGACTGGAAACATTATCAGATACTAATATTCAAAGATTATATAAAACGAATTTAATTTCTCCTGCGGAACTTTGTGCTTGTTCAATACCATATATGAAAACTAAAAAATGGGGTAGAATTATTAACATCGGATCAATTTCCGGAGTTATGGGAGAGGCATACGCAAGTATTTATTCGTCGTCAAAAGCCGGTCTTATAGGACTTACAAAAGCACTGGCATTAGAGTTGGCTGAATATAATATTACAGTCAATACAATTAACCCGGGTTGGGTAGAAACAGAGCTTGGACTCAACTCAATAGAAGAAAGTGATTTTTCAAAAGAAGAAATCATCGACTGTATCCCGCAAAAACGATTTGTAAAACCGCAAGAAATAGCAGCATTATGCAAATACCTGATTTCCGAAAATTCCAAGGGAATCACAGGCCAATCAATAAACGTATGTGCAGGTCTTAGTATTGGAGTATAGTATTCGCTTTTTTATGCAATTTTATAAAAAAGTTTTTATCTATATCTTTTATAATTTTTATAAATTTTTCTTCGCTATTAACACCTGAATTAAAACTAAAGCAATCTACTTTTTCAAATTTTGGGAATACTTTTATAAGAAATTTTCTTAATATTCCAACAGGTTTTACCTTTTCAAATACTAATCCGTAATTTTTTCCTTTTAATGCAGATTTACTTTGAAACATTTGTAAATTGACATTTGCATTATATTTTTTACCAAAATTTTGTATTGCTTTTGAATCCAATATTGCATTTGTGATTTGTTCTGATATAACAGCTCGATCCGGAATTTTAATCATACCAAAATTCGGAGAATATAACTTTACATTATTTGTTTTCATACATTATCCTTTCTACATTAGAAGATAAAAATTAAACAAGATTTTTTTGAACATCAAGAGCCGTAATTTTTAAGCAATGTAAAGCTTCACATGTAGTTTGACGATGTTTCCAAAGGCAGGGTTTTATAGGACAATTATCATTTGCTTTTATTGGAACTATCAATTCAGATTGAGGAATAAGTTTTTTATCATCTGTAGGTCCAAAAATTACATATGTTTTTGTTTTCATAGCAACAGCAATATGCAAAGGTGCAGAATCCGAACACAAAAACTGTTCGGCCTTACCTATCAAAATTGCTAAATCCCTTATATTTTTGGTTTTACCATAATAATTTTCGAAATTTGAATTGTTAATATCTACAGAAGAAATTATTGTTTTAATACATTCTTCATCATCAGGACCGCCGGCAAGAATAACGTGCTTATTACTTTTTAAGAGAAGATTGACCACTTCTGCCCAGGTTTCAGGCGTAATAGTTTTTATCATACCTTTTTGAATACTCATTTTACTGACACCCGGATGAATAAGAACGGAGTTGGGAATTTTTTCCTGTTTTTCAACATTTATTTCCGGCAAATATGTTTTTTTATCAGTAATTGGGGTTATCAAATCGTGATACATATCACAAGCATATTGATTTTTGTTTAATTCAACAGCATCCGTCAAAAGTATTTGACTTAATTTTCCTGTATTATAGCCATATCGTTTTTTTATGCCTGTCAACCACAACAAAACACTTATTAATTTATTTCCACCTGAGGAAATTACCATATCAAAATGACCTTTTCGAGCCAAATATAAAAGCTTTAAAAGCTCAAAATATTTATTTTTACCTTTAACATCAATCAAAAATAAATCATCAATTATATCTGTCAAATCTTTTACACTCTTGCTTCTGGGCTCTAATGCCAAAGTAATTTTACTGTTAGGGAATTCTTTTTTTAAAGATATTAAAGTCGGAAGAAAAAATATTTCATCCCCAATTCCGCCAAAATTTATAGTCAAAATATTCATAGGGTTATTATACAACAAAATAGTAAATTTGTTGTATAATAAACTTATGGTTAATAAAGTTACTACTGCAACTGTTATTGGATTAAATGCTTATGAAGTTTCTGTTGAAACAGATGTTTTGAATGGTCTTCCGTCTTTCGCTATCGTAGGCCTGCCTGATACTGCAATTACAGAAGCCAGAGATAGAGTTCGTTCGGCAATTAAAAATTCCGGATTTACTTTTCCGGCCAAAAAAGTGGTTATTAACCTTGCTCCTGCAGATTTAAAAAAGGAAGGTTCAAATTTTGACCTCCCAATTGCTATTGGACTTCTAACAGAAGAAGAAGTCATTTCAGAAGAAAAAACTAAAGATTATGCTTTTATTGGCGAATTATCTTTAGATGGTACTATTAGAGGTATTACAGGAGTTTTGCCTCTGGTTTTAGGATTGAAAGATAATGGCATAAAAAACATATTTGTTCCTAAAATCAATTCTTTTGAAGCAGCTCTGGCAGGAGATGTGAATATATTTGGTGCTGAGTGTCTTTCTGATGTCGTAAATCATTTTACAGATTCACCATTACCCAAAACAATAATAGACATAAATAAATATTTAACAGATAAGTCTGCACAAGAATATATTTACGATTTTAAAGATGTAAAAGGACAGCAAAAAGCCAAAAGAGCATTGGAAATTGCGGCAGCAGGCGGACACAATATACTTATGACAGGTTCGCCAGGCTCCGGTAAAACACTTATGGCAAAGTGCTTTGCATCTATTTTACCTCCTCTGGAGCTTCAAGAAGCACTTGAACTTACTAAAATATACAGTATATCAGGTCTTTTATCGCCGGATGAGCCATTAATGACAAAACGACCATTCAGACCCATACACCATACTGCTTCAGCAAATGGTATTATTGGAGGCGGACAAACTCCAAAACCAGGAGAAATAACACTTGCACACAGAGGTGTTTTGTTTTTGGATGAAATGATTGAATTTCCAAGAAATGTGTTAGAAGTATTAAGACAGCCATTGGAAGATGGTGAAATAGTTATATCAAGAGCAAAACATTCAATAAAATATCCGGCACAATTTATGCTTTTGGGAGCAATGAATCCTTGTCCTTGCGGTTATCTTGGCGACAAAGAAAAACAATGTACCTGTTCGGAATTCCAAATAAACAGGTATCAATCAAGATTATCCGGTCCATTACTTGATAGAATTGATTTACAAGTTGAAGTTCCAAGATTAACGGCTGAAGAACTGATGAATTCATCACAAGAAGCAGAATCATCCGCTACAATCAGAAAAAGAGTAATTAATGCACGAAAAATTCAAATAGAAAGATATAAAAATGACGATATTTTGACTAATTCCGAACTAACTTCTAAATTAATTAAAAAGTATTGCCAATTAGATAAAGCAAGCACCGAAATATTAAAAATCGCCTCCATTAAATATCAACTGTCAGGGCGAAGATATGACAGAATTTTAAAACTATCACGTACAATAGCCGATCTTGAAAATTCGAAAGATATTAAACAAACTCATATTATGCAAGCTCTACAATATCGAATGTCTATGCAGTCAAATTAAAAAATCCTGCTAACAAACCAACAACACCTGATACCAACAAATAAAATAAAGGCTCACGCTTTTCTGTCAAACTGGCAAAAAATAAACCACCTAAAAGAAACATTCCTAAAAGATTTATGTTATTGACAAACATATCAACGCCGACTGCCGCCAGCAATCCACATCCTGCAGGTTTTAACGTATAAATAACAGATTGAACATATTTATTTTCTTTAAATTTTTTTAATAATTTTGAAACTATTAAAACAATAATTAATGATGGCAAAATAACGGAAAATGTAGCTATAAAAGCTCCTTCAATTCCGGCCGTTGTAAATCCGGCAAATGTTGCAACATTTACCCCAACGGGCCCAGGAGTAACAGAAGAAAGCGCTATCATATCAGATAATTGCTTTGTTGAATACCATTTTTGAACATCTGCAATATGATACAAAAAAGGCAAAGTAGCATATCCGCCACCAAAAGAAAAAAGGCCAATATGAAAAAATTCAAGAAACAATTTTAAATATATTGTCATTTTTCTTTATCTCCAAATTCTATTTTTTTTGCAAATTGAATCCATAAACCAATGAAAGCCGCCATAATAATCAAAACTGCAGGTGGAGCTTTAAAACAAGCTGATAAAATAAAAGTCAGAAAAAATATCCAACAAGAAAATTTATCGACAACGCTCTTTTTCCAAATTTCTTTGACAGCAAGAAAAATAAGCATCAAAACACCAATGCCCACACCCCAAAATATACTTTGTACAAATTTGAAATGAATTACTTCTGTCATAATTCTTGCTAATATCAAAATAGCAATTAATGCGGGTAAAATAACACCTAAAATCGCAGCTACAGCACCAAATGTTTTTCTTAAGCTATAACCAACAAATATTGAAACATTTGCAGCAATAATACCCGGAATACTTTGACTTATTGCAAAATATTCACATAACTCTTCATCACTTATCCAATGTTTTTTATCAACAAGTTCAGATTGCAAAAGAGGTAAAATAACATAACCACCACCTAATAGCAAAGTGCCGACTTTAAAAAATGTTTTAAAAATTTGATATAATGATTTTTCCATAATTTATTGGTTCAATGTTGCTTTTAATCTTGCTAAAGCTCTTGCAATTGCAGCTTCTGCTCGTTTTGCATCTAAATTTGCATCAGCCTCGGATAATCTTGCTTTCGCACGTTTTAAGGCATCTTTTGCACGAACTACATCTATTTCACTACCATCTTCTGCCGTAGGGGTTAAAATTAAAGCTTCATTATTATGAAATTGTAAAACTCCGCCCATTGTCGTAAAATATTTAGCATCATTAGATTTTACAGCTTTTGTAACTCCAATTTCCAACGCTGCCATTATAGGAACATGATTTTTTAATATACCAATTTCACCATCTACAGTTTTTGTATATATTTCATCAACTTCATCATCAAAAACAACTTTTTCATGAGTAATTATTTTTAAATGCATAATTTTTTCGGGAATAGTAAGTTGTGCGTAGTGAACAATCCATTTTTTCGATAAAAAATTTTTTGAAGTACCAGAACCACTCAAAACTCACTACTCATCTTATAATCCTTTCGCTTTTTCTACCGCTTCTTCAATAGTCCCTACCATATAAAAGGCTTGTTCCGGTAAATCATCATGCTTGCCTTCTATAATTTCTTTAAATCCTTTAATTGTATCCTCTATTTTTACATATTTTCCTTTTATACCGGAAAATTGTTCAGCAACAAAGAACGGCTGAGACAAAAATCTTTGAATTTTTCTTGCCCTGTTTACAGTTTCCTTGTCTTCCTCAGATAATTCATCCATACCCAATATTGCTATAATATCCTGTAAATCTTTATATTTTTGAAGAATTTCAAGAACTTTTCTCGTTACGTTATAATGTTCTTCACCTATTACATTCGGATCCAGCGCACGAGAATTTGATTCCAAAGGATCAACCGCAGGATAAATTCCCAATGATGCAATATCTCTTGATAATACGGTAGATGCATCAAGATGAGAAAATGTCGTTGCAGGTGCCGGATCAGTTAAGTCATCTGCAGGAACATAAATTGCCTGAACTGATGTAATTGAACCATCTTTTGTTGATGTGATTCTTTCTTGCAATTCACCCATTTCATTTGCAAGCGTAGGTTGATATCCAACTGCAGAAGGCATACGCCCCAATAACGCGGATACTTCAGAACCTGCCTGTGTAAATCTGAATATATTATCAACAAATAACAAAACATCCTGTTTTGAAAAATCTCTAAAATATTCGGCTGCAGTAAGAGCTGAAAGTCCAACTCTCATACGAGCTCCCGGCGGTTCATTCATTTGTCCGTATATCAAAGCAACTTTGTCTATAACCCCCGATTCCTTCATTTCATTCCAAAGATCATTACCTTCACGAGTTCTTTCCCCGACGCCGCCAAAAACAGAAACACCTGAATGCTCCTGAGCAATATTATGAATAAGTTCCATTATTAAAACAGTTTTACCAACTCCGGCACCGCCAAAAAGACCAATTTTACCCCCTTTTTGATAAGGTTGCAAAAGATCAATAGCCTTAATACCTGTTTCCAAAATTTCTACATTTGTATTTTGATCGACAAGACTCGGAGATTCCCTATGAATCGGAAGATATGTATCAGTTTCAATAGAACCCATCTCGTCAACAGGATCACCCGTTACATTCAAAATTCTACCCAAAATACCTTTACCTACAGGAATTTTAATAGGTTCTCCGGTATTAACGACTTTCATTCCTCTTTTCAAGCCATCAGTTGATGCCATTGCAACAGTTCTTACAATATTTGAACCAAGCATTTGTTCGACTTCAGCAACAACATAGGAACCATCATCTTTATATATTCGCAATGCCGTATAGATTTCCGGCAACTCACCATCCTGAAACTCAACGTCAATAACCGGCCCGATAATTTTTGTGATTAAACCTTCTTGTTTTGATAAAGTTTCCATATCCTCTCCTTAGTATAATAATTATATTACAAGAAAATTTTTTTGGCAAAATACTTAAGAAATAATTAAGTATTTAAGATTTTTCAATATTTCATATTATTATATTATTTAGGAGAATACTATGGAATACAAAGACTATTATGAAATATTGGGTGTAAAAAGAGATGCTACTGATTCCGAAATAAAATCAGCATACAGAAAACTTGCTAGAAAATATCATCCGGACGTTAATAAAACCAAAGAGGCTGAAAGCAAATTTAAAGATATAAATGAAGCATATGAAGTTCTAGGCGATAAGCAAAAAAGACAAAGATATGATAGTTTAGGTTCAAACTGGCAAGGCGGCCAAAGTTACACTCCCCCTCCGGGTTTTGAAAATTTTGGATTTGGAGGAGGACAAAATTATCAAAGTTTTAGCTTTAACGGTCAAGATTTTGGCGGATTTTCAGACTTTTTCAGCTCATTATTCGGAGATATGATGGGAGGAACAAGAGCCTCTCAAGGATTTGGCGGTTTTGATTTTGGGGGCGCACAACAAACAAGAAGACAAAAAGCATCCCCGCCAAGTGAAAACCTTGATGTAACCAAAACCTTAAACGTAACAGCAAAAGATATTTTTGACAAAAAACCTATCAAAGTTACATACAACAATATGGAACGATGCACTCAATGTCATGGAGGCGGATATTGTTCAAACTGCGGAGGTACCGGAATTAAAACCGAGCCTAAAACAATAAAAGTAAAACTTCCGCCTGATGTTGAAGAAGGTAAAAAAGTCCGCATCAAAGGAGAAGGTCAAACAGATGCTTATGGCAGAAAAGGTGATTTGTATCTTGTAATAAATTTCAAAGACAATGAATACGAAATTTCCGGCTCAGATTTAACAAAAGAAGTCGAAATCACTCCACCAGAGGCTGTTTTGGGCTGTAAAAAGGATATTCAAACACTTCATGGTAAAATCGGAATAAAAATACCACCAAAAACA
>Ga0256405_10010366_pt1 | contig 12342 bp, 12 predicted proteins | sample RumenRJG_02DNA_FD_189096 | JGI IMG/M metagenome (GOLD analysis project Ga0256405, IMG submission 189096) | Bovine rumen microbial communities from Lethbridge, Alberta, Canada - RJG_02 | ecosystem: Host-associated > Mammals > Digestive system > Stomach > Rumen | place: Canada: Alberta...
AACACTACAAAGATACAAATAAAATGTTAAATAGCCAAGCAAAAACGATATTATTTTCTGATTATCAGAACGTTACATTTATTCAGTGAACACTAAATAATTTGACTGCACATGCTCAGGAAAAAAGTCGCTGAGCCATGGCTTCTCAAAAAGTGACCGCATATACTCCGGAATAATGGCTTTTTCGCTTTGTTTTGGCACATTTTCACTCATTCTAGGCTTGAAAATGAGTGGCCAAGCACCACCAAAATGCAATATTGTAAAGAGTTTTCATTCAACTCCTAACGTTAAAAACTGACCGCACTTGCTCCGGAATGCGTATCTACAGTCTTTGACAGAGAGAAGCATATCAGCTTTATGTTCATAAACAAGTAAGGCCTCCATGTACATACTGAAAGCGGCTATAGCGTTATGACAATTGACTTTGCTGATACGAATAAGGATGAAGTGTTCTTTTCTGATAGCTTCCCGGAGGACATGATAGCTAAATTCCAGCAAAGAATAGATTATATGCGGTTAATTGGGCGCAACATGAATGAGTTTAAGTCTTTCATGGATAACTCTCAATCTTTCGTTGCTCCTAAACTTGGCTATAATGCTCTTGTCGGATCACAAATTAGTTTCAACGCAGGTTCCGTAACTGCAGTCCTTGATGATGGCTGTGAAGTAACTATTGCCGAAGGTAATAGTTGGAGACTCGATGATCTTGGCTTGCCGTATATGCTTAGCCTTGGAGCAAAAATGGGAGAAGCCTAACCATACAAGCCCGTACTTTTCGGTATGGGCTTGTTTCCTATTACGGATTTTATTTTTTTAAAGGTAATTCTACTGCGATTTTGTAAAAACCTCTAAACCCTTTTATTGAAGTAGAGTCCTTTATTAACTCTTGTGAAGGGTCAAATTTTAATGTGTCTCCTATGGCTGGAGCATTATCATCATGAGTAAATGGATATATTATAAGGCAGTCAGGCTCTTTGTTTTTGTCCATTCCTTTTGTGATAAGTGTGTCTCTTGCATATCCACTTATTTCACGAATATCATCAATCATGCCTCTGTTCCCATTTCCATATCGAGGTTTATATTTAGTGTCCATTATCAAATTTTGTGATGGTATGACAAAATCGGCAGCTGTATTATAATGCCCTGGAACTTGGAACTTAATTTCTTCTCCATATTTTTCAAAGAATTTGCTGTAAACATATACCTCATAAAGTCTTGACATATCAATCCAAAACGGTGGAGTTTTTGATGTTTCCGAAATATTGTCTATAGAGTTGTCATATCTCTTGAGAATTAATTTTGCTAACGGAACAGCTTCCTTATAATACATAAAAAGTTTATTGTATTTTAAGTTCCTTACACTATATAACTCCACATTGTCAGATACGCCTTCAAATTTGGAGACGCACTTTCTTAGTTCTGCTTGAACTTTAAACAGATCTTTAGAAGGAAGAAAAGAAAGGGCTCGAATTGAAAATTTTAGTGCTCTTTTTAGGAGACGATTTATAGGGATGTCCTTTGTCAGCTCTTGATAACGACACATTGTGTACTCTTTTCTGTGTGGTATAATGTTGTGTGAGATATGTCTAGATATAGAGATTTTCCCTTTTACCTTTCCCTTTAAATTTTCTTCATTGATTACATAATCCTTTATTAGCCCATGCTTTATTAGTTTTTTCATAACATAAAGGTAATGGGTTATTATAAGTGGCGTTAGAATCGCATTTGCCTGAGGATAAAGGATGAGAGGCTCGTTGATCCTTATTCCGTAGAATTTATTGAAATAATCTGACGCAGGTGCAAAGCTAAGCACTTCAACAAACATCTTGTTGAAGTCAATATTTGGCACTTTAGGAAGTACTGCAATTGCTTTGTCTCCCTTTTTCAGCCACTCTATGCCTATGTAATAACTAGTCCATAAATCATAATTGATACCTAAATATTTGGGGATACCCTCATATTCAGTTTCAGATAAGTCCAAATTCAAGTTTCGGATATATTCTATGGTATCTGTATCTTGAATTTGGACTTGTTCTGACAAGGTTATTACGGACCCGACGGATTTCAAGCTAGCAACTTGTCCCATTCTTCCTTTTTACTATCGAACTTCTCTTTAGAAACCATTATTATTCCATCTGCAACATACTCTTCCAAAAGAGGAATGATTTCATATTCAAACTGTATCTTGAGATCATCAATATTATCAGCCATAAAATAGCTATGACCGACCATAAGGTCTTCTACGTCCATATCTGGCTTTGAATCAGATATGAATTTCTTGATATCCTCGAATAAAGTTTTCTCCTTCTGCTTCAAATCATCTGGAGCATTTTTGTTGCTCATGATGACATCTTCGCTTGCATGGATTGTTTCAAAAGCGAACCTACGTCTAAGTGCGTAGTCCAGACTGCCAACACTTCTGTCTGTAGTGTTCATTGTGCCAAGAATATACAGGTTGCTTGGTACAAAGAAATCTTTGCCAGAATAAGGAAGGCTTACAGACAATTCATGAGGCTGTCCATGTCTCTTGTCGCTCTCTAAGAGAGTTATAAGTTCCCCGAATATTTTAGATATGTTTCCTCTATTGATTTCATCAATGATCAATACATAATCTTTATCAGGGTTGTCCAGAGCATCCTTACATATTTTCTTGAAAACTCCGTCCTTAGGGGCATAGTTAATTCCTTTTCTGCCATCGCCTAAATCTACTTGCTGAGCTCTTAGCCCTTCCACAAAGTCTTCATAGTCCATGGACTGATGAAACGTCACAAAACGTATTCTATGATCTTGTGATAAAGAATTGTATGATGTCATCACGGCACTGTCATCCGTGTAGTCAATTTGCTCATTGCTAATGAGCTTTACTGCTAATCTAGCAGTATTGTAAGTCTTTCCTACACCTGGTGCACCCTGGAGTATAAGATTTTTCTTCTTTCTCCAGATTCTTATAGTGTTATCTAGGGCTGAATTCGTATCCATTTCCTCTTGATTGATAATTCTTATGTAGGCCACAGGATTCTTTTGGGCGGCCATGCTTCCTTTATATGTTACAAATTGGTCGTAGTTGAATTGCTTATCTTGTGGAATGGCTTCAAACTTATCCATTAAGAACACAATTTTCGCATATTGACGTCGCGTTCCTCTGCCATCGGCTTCATATTGACTCCAGTCATCCCCGAATCCGCATGGCTTAAGTTTTTCCCATTCTTCCTTAATACTATCATACTCTTTTTCCAATGAAAATGCTACTACATTGGCCTTATACTTAGCAACACTTTGACAAACTATGTATACAAGGAAACTGCCATCTTGATTGATAAGTTCTTTTAGAGATAATCCTACACCGTTATTATAGTTGGTTGGTAATGTGTCTTTCCACATGATACCATATTTCCCACCTTGCATTTCTTTAACAAGATCATCACGCCAGTTGCTATTATTGTCATACCAACTATTATCTCTAATGATAAGACCTTTTATATTTGTCGTTAGATACCATTCGTCTTTGTCATTATAAAGCATGTTGGTATAGATATATGACTTATTCTCCGGATTTGCAATCGTTATTTGCAATCCATCAAAAAAATCGAATAGTTGCTGATTAAAAGAATCAGGGTCGTAATATCCCCAAATAGAATTGGCAATCCATTCTCTATGTACTGAACTAATGATAGGAAAGCTATTTGCAGGATTATGTATATACTGCATTAATCTGCGTATTGGCTCTGTGCATTGTGTCTTGTCTATTTTCCATTTAATCAATTGAGGGATCCATGTATTTTGCCGAATATTGGCTTGACAAATTACTCTATTTTGGGGTAATGTGTTACGAGTTGTCTTTTCTCTTGCATGAGCATCACACATAGAAACAAGATTATAAATCTTTTCCCGTAAATTTATAATCTCTTCATCTTCAGAAGCATTTATCTCGTCATATGACATAGATAGCATTTTATTAAGAATCTCCCCGGGAAGTTCAAGCTCTTCCCATGAAACAAGTTGCTTTCTTGCTTTTTCAAAGAGAAATTCTTTTTCTGAAGCTTCAACTTTGAAGTCTTTGAATTGTTCTAAAAGTTTGTTCTTATCTATCATTTGCGGAACAGATATTAGTTGTTAGTAATTGGTTACAAATATACGCATAAACTTTTAATACAGTTAAATGAATAATGGAATTTTACGCATGTTTAACAGTAACTTTGTATTACTTGTTATAAACTTCTTTAGTCTTGTTAATCCAATGTTCCAATTCTTTATTAACACATTGAGGGCTTAAAACCTTTATCATATTTCCAAAGCTCAACAACTTCATATAAAAATCATAAGTCGGTCTTAATGTTACTTCAAAATCAGCATAATCGTCAGTCGTGTTAATTTCTTTCTGACTTGAATGCAAAGGAAGTGTCCTCATATAGTATTTATGCCATTTGTCGGCTCTGAGAACAATTCTTTGCAACGGAACTTTGTCGTCAATGTAGATTCCATAGTACTCTGAGAAGAAATCTTTCGCATTAAAGTTGCTTGGCAAATTAAATGTTTGCTTTGTTATTTTAATGTCTTGTATTCTGTCTAACGAGTATAATAGAAGTTTGTCCTTTGCTATGTTCCTGGCAAGTAAATACCAACGCTGTCCGAACATCTTTACACAATAAGGCTCTACAGTTGATTCTGTGGACTCTTTATTGCCAAAAGATTGATGAACAATCTTTATGACATTGTTAGTTCTCATAGCATTCAGTATCGTTGACAAGTATTTTTGACTTGATGGCACTTCTTCTGTAAGGATTCTGTCGTGAAGGCTTATGTTGTTAGACAACGTTTCTGCTGTTCCGTAAGTGTCCAAGAGCCATTTTCGTAATTCTCCGTTTTCAAGAACTTGTGGATTTTCAATGTAATATTTGTATCCACCACGTCTTTCGCATTCTATAACGATGCCAAATAAATCCAAGATAGAACCTTTCCAACGGTCAAATGTCTGACGTGGTAAGTCCATGCCTCCGCTAAGGTCAACGTTGGCTTTCCATTTTTCGTTCAGTTCCTTTAGAGTTATCTTGCCTGAATTTAAAATGGTATTGATAATCCAAATATATTTTGATATTTGTGGCATACTTGTTATTTATTTGTCCCAATAAAATTTTGCTCCAATTCCCTCTAACACGGTATACTTCCAGTCTTCTTTGTCAAAGTTTGGAGTGTATCGTGCCTTTAGAGCCTTGAACTTCTTGTCTTCTTCTGTATCGAATGCATAGTTGAACGTTCCGGCACGCTGCCACATCGTCAATGGCAAATCACATTGCGATAGCTGATAGAATACGGTTCCTACTCTTGTAAGTTTTAGTTTTCTGTCTTTGCAATCACTGAGTAGAAGGAAGTGGTTGTCAAGAGGAAATCCGTAATCAATGTCGTTGTATGAGGCAAGTGCCAGAGGATTCTTGAATCCGTCATCCGGTTCTACATTGATAACGTCTCCTGTGTAAATATATTGCCCTTTTGTGTCCTTATAATTTGTCTGTACACCGGCGTATATGGCTCTGTGACAGTATCCTCGTTGTTCGCACTCATCATGGAAGAAGTCCTCTACAACATCTTGATTGTGGTCTTCGGCAAATTTGTCATCTGTTTCCCATACGTATAGACCTCCGTCATCCCAAAAGAAGAAGTCTCCGAAGTTCTTGTAGCCGAATTTGCCGTTGTCCAAGACATAACGGATCTTAATCTTTGGAAGATACTCCTTTAGGCTTGCTCCTATCTCATAGAGATGCTTAATGCATAGCTCATTAAGGATGTCTTCATTGATTACTGATGGTGCTTCCTCATACAGGTCTGCATCGGGTGTTTTGCAACCTTCAAAGGCATCGGGCATCATGCATATATACCACATCTTATTTGGTGATGTTACATTTAACAGAAATGTCGTGTCTCGAAACAAAGGTGCAAGGTTCTTATAATTGTGCGCTCCTTGCTCGCAGCCCATAAGCGTAAGCAGAAATCGGTTCTCCTTATGTGTCTTGGCATATTCAACAAACTCTTTAATATAGGGCTCTATTTCGTATAACTGTAGTCCTACGGTCGGAATAGCATAGCATTGTCCTGTGGGACCATTTGAAACGCCCCATTCTGCTCCGAATTTCTCGTATGCGATTTTAGCTACTCCGCCTTTATGCTCTCCTTTGATATTTGCGCCGAAAACGAGTATCTCGCATTTTGACAAATGTGTCAATGGGTTTGGAGTGAGGTAATTATTTCTTATCTTCATAGCCTTATTTTTTTAATTCTGATGCAAAGATAAATATAATATGTCTCATTTTGCGTGACAGGTTTCAAGAATCTTAATATTTTCTTTTAATATTATGCTTTTTAAAAGTTGGACACATTTTTTCATGCACGCTGTACCATCTGTTCCAAAATCGTTAAATTACTATTAAACTTACTGATAATCAATGTATTATATTTTTGTTGTATTTTATAGTGATGGTACAAAATCTTCATATATGCCACTAGATGGTACAACTTCTTAGTTTTAGGATAAAAGTAGATGGTACATTCCATTTTGGAGTTAAGTGCTAGAAAGCCAATGATGTCACTGTTGGTACACATGGTACATAGCTTTTTCGGCGAATCTGAAACGGTTCTACTTTTAGAGATATATAGTAAGCGTCTCGGCATTACCGTATTTCAGCCTCGCTTAAAAGTCCGTACCTTTGCGCGCACAAATTATTATGAATATGGCAAGCAAAGACAAGTACAAGAGTCTGCTTGAACGATACAAGCAGGCTCTTATCAAGAATCCCAAGCTGAACCTATCGGCTTATTGCCGGTTAAATGGCGTCAGCGTCTCCGGCATGCATCATTACATTGAGGATATCGGTCAGTCGGTCAAGTCCATCCGGGATGCTGCTCTGAAGGCTACTGAGCATCAGGATTGCGAAGCGTTCGTACCGTTTACGGCTGACAGCCCGCACGTTGGCTTTGGCCAGTTGGACATCACATCGGAAGGCGCCTATTCCAGACTACTCTTTGCGCGGATGGCTTAAAGAACCGCATCTGAGAGTGAAAGGTAATGCAATAGTAGCTCCAATCATGTTGTATATACCAACTGACGACAAAGAATATGACAATGTCTACTTTGTGACATCACTTGGTAATTATTATAAGCAGGAGTTTGCAAATGCCCAACGACTCCATGAGATTGATACTCATGCTGTTTCTTATGAGTCTTATCCAAAATATGAAACAATAGCATAATCTCTTCCCGACCACAGACAAAAAATATAAACAAAATTTAATGATCAAAATTATTGGAAAATTCGGCGGAATCAATTAGCAAGTGCAAATTTAGTGATTGATGTCTGCAAATTTACTCAAAGTATTTGATTTTTCAAAATAAACTCTACTTCTTTCTGACATTTTGGACAGATACTCATTCTGCCTTCTAAAGTTATTACAAATTTGGGAATATTCTTTGAGCATCTTACCCATTTAAGATCTTCTGATAATGTGCCGCAATTCATACAAAACATGTGCCCCTTATGATATCCATTATCTTTAATAAGTAAATTTGTTCGGGTAAGAGGTTGACTTCCTGCATTAATATATATTCCCTCCATGTTTAGCCCCCAGTTAGATGGCTGTCTGGTGATTCTGTCTATTTTGCCTTCTTGATTTACACGGCATAGAATAAGCGATCTTCTATAACCTTTGGTATAATGTTCAACGATAGTACCATAGCGAGGTGTTGGAATATAATTCACTTGGTCTTTAATTTTTTTCTTGCTTAAAATATCAAACTTATTCGCCAGTAACTTTATAACTTCTTTCTTGCCTTGAACTGGCTTCAAAAGGCAGTCAATGAAGTAAACATCTTCATCTAACAATGGCTCTATAATCTGTGTATCTCTTTGTTTGATAGACATATAAATGGCCTTATATGCCACTGCAGGTTCATGCATTTTAGTGGTTAGAAGTTTGTATTCTTCTATCGTTCTTAAAAAGCGCTTTGCAGGCATATACCCATTAATAGTTGCCTTGGAACAATTTTGTTCGGATTGTTCTATATCTTTTTCGATACCTTCTCCAAAGAAGAGAAAGTATGCCAACATATATAAGGCTTTAGTGTTTCCTTGTTTGGCAGATCTTTTCAGATATGATACTATCTTTATGGCATCAAAATCCTTAGAAGCATTCAGAATTCGTGCGTATGCATATTGTGCAGACGCATCTCCTTCGTCAGCTAATATTCTTATACCCTTAATATCTGATTCTGTAAGTTGTTTCATTGAAATCATATTACAACTCATGTAAATTGTATTTCCTTATCAAATCAGCAATTTCTTCCTCTCCGTGTAAATTTGTATACATGAAAAGTGGTCTATTTAGGTCGTATTTCTTTAGCAATTTACCTTGAAGTTCTGCAATCTTGTAGAGGTTGTAAAAACTTTCAATCTTTGGAGCATAATATTCCTTACAAGTATTCTCTAAATATTTGTTTAAAAGGTAGCCGATGTGGTCGTTCCTATTATATTTCTTTAAAAAGCTTTCTTTATTTTGCTTTTCTAGCACTTTTGCTTTTTCTTTGAATTTTATCCAATCTTCAGTAGGACAAAGCCTGTATGCCTCTGAATATCCGTGACCTTCAAATAATAATACAGAATATAAAGGGAGTAATGTCTCTATGTAGCTGTCTATCCTTTCATCTTTTTGCGTCTTCAAAAAAACTTCTAAGCTATCATCTCCTCCAATTTTATTATATGCTTTACTATCAATATAAACATGATAACTATCGACTATTGACTTGAGGTCACAAGAATCTACATATTTTGTTAGTTCTTTTATTTTACTTTCAATTATTTCCTTACATTTATCTGAAGGGAATAAATTAGATCTTAATCTCAAGTGAGAATTATCTCTTCTTAAGCAAAGTATACTAATAAAATCATGTAGTGTTTTATTTTCATTAACTTTCAGTTCTTGTATTTCTCTATCTATTCTGTTATTAGCAGAAGATAAATAGCTAAAATAAAATTTGGGGCTAATATCCTCAATTGGGCTACTAGTAAACAATCCATATTCTTGAAATGTTTCCTTTATGGTCTTATTGATTATTTCTTTTATCCCATCATAATTGTTGTCATATTCATATTGACTAAATGGAACATTGAAGAAAACATTTTCTTTTCTAATTGGTTTACATTCTTTTACCCTTATATCATCAGCTACATCTGTTCTATAAAATATGGGAGTAATTTCTAAATTTATTTCGATGAAATCGTCAACACCATTATAGTTTAAATCTACTTTCCGAGGGGTAATATGAACTCCTTTTTTTACTTGTGCATCATATCTGTGTGCAGATATGAAGTAGCATAAAGTACGTTTTTCCGTTGATATGAAATTAACAATAGAACCTGTTGGTTTTTTATTTGTATCAACGATGTAAGAAGAACCAAGGACAAAGCCTAATTTGAAGCGTTTTGCTTCTAATTCTTTTGCTTTTCTTCTTGCTTCCTCTCTTTTTTCTTTGTCTAAAGAATCCAAGTATGAATTTACTTTGTCTATCAATTCTTTGTCCATTTTCTTATCGCTTTGTGATTAATAATGCATCACTGAGAGAGACTCTGTCATTAATTGGCAGGTACAGATGCTTGTATTGAGTATTCCTGTATTCATTCACCTTGATGACAGCATTCCAGTAGCCGATATTAGTCTTGGGCAGATCTGGGTCTAGACAGTAAATCTCGGAAAGTCCCCCATCGCTATTAGTGTCGTAGCCTATGGCAACCAATGCGTGTCCATCCTTATTGTTGAAATATATGCCTATAATTATTGGTATGTTGTCATCAATGGAACCTTTTATCCTGTCAAGTATATTGTCTTCATCAATATACTCAGAAGTAACTACTTTCAGGAAACTGGATTGTAACAATGATTTTAGTTCCTCAAACTCAAATCCGTTTACGACTAGTCCGTGATTATCCAGAAACTCATGGAGTAATCTTCCTTTGGACTTTCGTCCATCAGCTTTCTTTCTAATTGTTACGTCAGAACGATTAATTGTTCTTATTAAAATTAGATCCATCATGAGTGAATAAACAGAGCATGCACCATCCATATCTCCTTGCGAAAGGAGAATAGGACACCATTTACCATTCTTCCCTTTGGCTTCAAGGCCTTGCTCTGATATTCTAAGATTGCTTATAACTTTCATTCTTTTTGCTTTTTGATTAGGGCGGAGTCAATTAGCAAGTGCAAATTTACGAAGTCTTTTTGTAAACGACTTCATCTGGAGTGAGGAAATTTAATTTTTTCCTTGGTCTTGCGTTAATTTTTCTTTGTATCATCTTTATTCTCTGTTGACTTACGTCCTTAAAATCAGTACTTTTAGGAATGTATGCCGTATGAGTCCATTGGTGTTTTCTATTCCGCCTTTCTGCCAAGGCGCATGAGGGTCGGCAAAGTACACCTTAGCGCCTATTTTTTGGCTATGTACTCATGACGGAAGAACTCTGATCCGTTGTCTGTTGTGATGGTCTCTATCCATTTACGGTAAGGTTCCAACAGATGTACTATCGTCTTGGCCGCCTCCGTTGCATCTTTGCCATGAGGCAGCTTTCTCATAAGCAGCCAGTCTGTGCTTCTGTCTATTATAGTCACGATTGCCCCTTTATTGTTTTTACCAACTATGGTATCCATTTCCATGTATCAAGTTTATCAACAATACTGAATAAGTTTATTAAAAACTTCTACCACCCATAGAACTTTCCACCTTCATCGCACATCTTTTCCCAATCGGACTTACTGGTGTAGGTCCGACGGCGGCGTTTCTTCTGCTTGTTCTTGCCTCCCCGCCAGATGAGCAGGATGAGGACGAGGATAAGTATGACTCCCATGTTATGTTACTTGTTTGTTAGTTGCGTGGTGATGTATTCAAGAATGAGCGCCGGGTCAAAGTATTTCCCTTTGTTAGCTCCCCAGCGGCATGAGACGTGAAGATGCGGACCTGTAGTGTTGCGCCCACTGTTTCCACTAACGGCTATCGGCTGCCCTGCGCTGACACGCTGCCCTGCACCGACCAGTATCTTGGAGAGATGGAGGTAAGAGCAGACGAAGAAACCGTGGTTGATCGTCACATAATAACCGCCCTTGATGGAGTAGGATGCGGTGGCGACGGTTCCGGGCAACATCGAGAGCACCGGTTCGTAATGCGCCCTCAAGTCCAATCCGCTGTGCATCCTTCTTCTGCGCCTGTCCATCGGATCCATGCGTAACCCGAAGGGCGAGCTGACGATGATACGCTTGAGCGGAAGAGCCACCTTCGGCAGATAAGCCCTCAGACTGTCGGCAGGCGGCAGCATGACATCGGCATCATCGATGGTGTCACCCAGCTCATCATTCTCTGGTTCGCCAGGTTCTATCATCTTTGTAGGATGCTTTCTGAAGTCCTCACCAATCGTATTGAAGGGAGAGGTTTTACCAGTCTGCGCATGGCCGTCGACTGCCATCAGCCAACCAGCCAAAACGAGTGTGCACATCCCTGACTTATATTGCAAAGATACGAAAAATCTGTTGATTCTCAAAATTTTACGACCAATATTTGAAGTACTTTTGCGCATTTTATCACCTTGTAACTACATCCTTATAAATGCTCTTGACCATCCTTGCCAGTTTGACGATATACCGTGGGTCTTCGGCATAGCCAATCCTTTTGAGGAACTGGAAGTAGTTGCCACCCTTGTACCTGTATTGTATCATCCGCTGATACGCCACCACGCTGTCCTCCCATCTGCTGAACCGGAAATATTCTCTGTTCTTACTGTCGTACAATCCAAAGAGATTGTTGTACTCCTTGCAGACGTTAGAGGAGAAATTGCCGGTCTCCAACAGAGCCTGGGCAAGGACGATCAGCCCATTTGACAAGCCCACTTCCCTGATGACCTCCAAAAGGTTGAACATCGTCAGCTCCCTTTCTTTCCAATTTCTGTAACTGCGCGTCCTCGGAGCCTTCTTTGCCGTTGCTGCTGGCTTTGGCATCTCCGTTTTTGCTTTCTCTGTTGGAGGGTCAGGCGGCTCCGAACTTTCTGCTGCCAAAGTATCACACGACATGGGCATTTCTACATGGGCAGCAACAACCTTTCCATGCCGTTCGCCTTCGCCAATGGTATGGAAATAACCCGATGCTGTCTGTGCCCGGCAGGGGACAAGACAAGTCATCAGAAAAACAATTTTGAGCGTGGTTCTTATGATCATGCCACAAAGATAGCACACAAGAGAGGCTTGAAAAGAATTACACGCTGACAACCCGTACTATTGCACCGTTATTAGCTGGATTGGTTCGATTTAGTATTCTGT
>Ga0256405_10010367_pt1 | contig 12340 bp, 17 predicted proteins | sample RumenRJG_02DNA_FD_189096 | JGI IMG/M metagenome (GOLD analysis project Ga0256405, IMG submission 189096) | Bovine rumen microbial communities from Lethbridge, Alberta, Canada - RJG_02 | ecosystem: Host-associated > Mammals > Digestive system > Stomach > Rumen | place: Canada: Alberta...
CCTGCAAAGGTACGAATAAGTGAGCAAAATACCAAGAGAAAACATGTTTTTTTGCATAGAAACAGACCACCCAAGGTATTAAATCATATCTTGAGTGGCCTTTAATAGGTCGGGATGAGGCGACTCCGAATAGGGGAATCATAGTAAATTATAGAAAACGCATGTTTCATAACTTATGCTGATTTTCAGCGATTTACGATATTTAATCAGCAACTTCCGTAATCTTAAATAACCTTAAATTTCCATTATCACGGGAAAAAGGCGGGAAAAATATTCGTATTCCCGTGGCTTTTTTCGTACCTTTGTCGCCGAGTTTCAATGTGTCAATATTTAAAAGTTCGCTTTTATATTTGGTGCAAAGGTACATATTTCGTTTGATATTAACAAGCAAATTAGAATATTTTTACGAATAATGTCTGACATTGATGGCACAGATTGAGTTACGCATATCAAGTAAAATACAAAAAGTGACAGGAAAGAGTGAGATAATGATCCGCTTCTTTCAAGGTACTTCGTTTGACCTCTACGCCAAGAGCGAGGTGTATGTTAGCCCAGAGTATTTCGAGTATTACATCAATCGCGAGAAGACAGAGAAGGCTGGGGTGAAAGTTCCTGGGAATACAATTACGGTCTCTGTCGATAAGGCAAAGAAGAATGGCTACTTTCTTCGCAAGAGTGGAACCATCGTTTTCAAGCAGCGCCTTGAAACGCCGGATGTGAAGTACCACCGCCAACAAGTTGAACGCCTGGAGAAACTAAAGAAATACATTCTTGATCAGTTTGAATCTGCAGACAAAGGGAGTTTGTCAAGCGACTGGCTTAAAGAAGTAGTTGATAGGTTCAATCATCCTGAGAAGTATAGTGTCAATCCTGAAAGCAAGTCATTCTACGATCTCGTGGAACTATATATTAGCCGCCGTCAGCTGGCTCCTTCCCACTTTAAGGACTTTTATGTCCTATCACGTGCTATTTCCAGATATGAGGGATTCATTCGAGCCACTGACACGTCAAGAAAGGCATTCACATTTGAAATAAATACGGTTACACGTAACGACATCGAGGAACTGGCCGACTATTTGCGCCACGAGAAGGCTCTTTCAGACCAATACCCCAATATCTTTGCAAAGCTTATAGAGGATTACCCTGCGTCATTGAAGAAAAGGCGAAATAAGGTCGAGCCACGTGGCGAGAACACCATCATCAAGATGCTGACCAGGCTTAAGACAATATTCAAATATGCGATTGATGAGGGTTATACCACCAATCGTCCCTTTGACGGCTTTAAGATAGGTACCGCTGTTGAGAGTACACCTATTTATATTACTATAGAGGAGAGAAACATAATTGCAGACTGCGACCTCGAAAAGAAATGGTCAGAGGCGGATGAACAGTACCGCAAGGACTGTGAGCTGCCTATCAAGACCATCCTCATGTGCCGTGACGTCTTCATTTTCCAGTGTTTTATCGGTTGCCGTGTTGGCGACCTGGTAAAATTAACACCCCAGCACATTGAGAACGGCATCCTTGTTTACACACCACATAAGACCAAGGACGGCAAGGAAGCCGTGCAAGCACGCGTACCGCTCCATGCCAAGGCCTTGGAGCTGATAGAGAGATACGAGGGACAGGATGAGAAAGGCCGGTTATTTCCTTTTATCTCTTCACAGAAGTACAATGACGCCATTAAGATTATTTTCACGCTTGCTGGGATTACGAGGAATGTTGAGGTGCTTAACACCCTCACCAATGAGTTTGAGTTACATCCCATTAACGAGATTGCGTCAAGTCACCTCGCCAGACGTACTTTCATCGGTAATGCCTATTTCAAAGTTACCGATCCTAACCTGATAGGAAAAATGTCTGGTCACGTTGATGGCTCCAGAGCGTTCAAGCGATACCGCAAGATAGAGGACGAGACCTTGAAGAATGTGATAGATCTTATTGGTTAAGATATTATTATCACGCTATCATTAAGAGGGAGCAATTAACTCTCTCTTAATTCTTATAATAATATACTATTTCTGAAGTTGTTTCTCTAAATCAAGTATTTTTGTTTTTAACTGATCGTTTTCAATCAACAAAGCATTGTATTTTTCCAATAGAATATCATATTTTAAAGTTTTATCCTGTAGAATTACTTTAGGATTATTATAAAAATCCTCAAAAAAGTTATGATTGAAAATATAGCATAAATCTACAAGTTTCCCTGTATCTATCGAGTTTTTTTTAAGCATTTTACTTATACCTGCCTGTTGCATCCCCATTTTTTCAGCAAGATCTGCTTGTGACAGGCTTATAGACTTCATGTATAGCTCTATAGCCTTGCCTACATGGTAATAATATAAAGTATCACCAGAATCCTCTGGATTCCAATCGCTACAGTACCATGAAAAGAAATTTATGCCTAATTTCTTCGAAATATCATATAACAAGGAAGTTTCAATAGTTCGATTTTGTAATATTCTGTCGACCTTAGACTCACTTACACCAAGGAGTTCTGCAAAATGACCTCGGGTTATATCATTTGATTTAATTGATCTTCTAATTCTGTCACCGATGTGAATATCATTAACGGATACCAATAAATCATCCATATATATTAAAATACGTTAAAAAAGCGTTATAAATGAACTAAAATACAAAAGTTTTACTACCTTTGCATCGGTATAGGAATAATATTCCGCTTTCAATGCTTCGGGTTCAAAAGTTTCACGTTGCAAAAGTACAAAAAAAATGGAACTAATAATATGAAAGTATATAATTTTAAATAATAAAAGGTATGGTTAACAATCAATTAAATCAAGGTATCCCGTCTACACAGCAGACGTTAGACATGGATTTTGAGCGACAGTTACTTGCAAGTAAACTGGTATCGGAAGTTCACCGGAGTCCTAATCATGTCTCGGTGACTCTTACTGGCGATGGTGTCCTCGCATTTGTAAAGGCCATGCAAAATTTTGCGATCGAAGAAGGTGCAACACTAAAACTTGATCATTATTCGCGTAGGGGGTTATTCCCTGAACAGAATGAAGATATGATAGCCAAAAAAGACGTTGTAGAAGGTCTGGGGGTTAGTCACACTACACTTTGGAAATGGGAAAAATCTGGTTATCTGGTTCCCGTAAAGGTGGGTAAGCGAGTGTATTATAAGCGAGACGACTTGGAAAAGCTCGCTAAATAAAAAAGAAAGGTCCCGAGCGTAAGCCCGGGATAATCTTCGCAGATGTTTACCCTTCCATCTCTCCAGGTGCAAAGGTACGAATTTTCTGTGAAACTTCCAAATAAAAATGAGAAAAAATAACAAAATAGCAGAAAATTATGGCTCGACCACATAAGAAAGAACTTTTTTATTTCACTCTCGATGTCGCTTTTTACAGAGATATTAAGATCAGAATGCTATTACGGTATTCTGGAGGCCCTTCTGCTTTAGGAGTATTGATTGCCATTTTTTCGAGGATATATGAGTCTGGCTATTATCTTGAATGGAACAACGAACAATGTTTTACAATTTCAACAGATATCTTCTCGGAAGACCGCTATGTAGCAGAGATTGTAGAGAAGTGTCTTGAATATGGTATATTTGATAAGAAACTATATGAAGAGCATCATATACTGACGAGTCATGATATACAAGAAAGATATCTTAATGCCACAATACGAAGGACAGAAAAACCCACAAAATACATCTACAACGATTTAATTAAGAAACCCAAAATGCATACAGAAACTGAGTTATTGCATACAGAAACTGAGTTATTGCATACAGAAACTGAGTTATTGCATACAGAAAGTACACAAAGAAAAGAAAAGAAAAGAAAAGTAAAGCACTCTTCGAGTGCGGAAACGCGCGCGCGCAAGGAAGAGAAAGCTGAGGAGTTGGTGGATGAAGAGCAGCCGGAGATAGGGAATGGGGCTGCTGATGAGGTTGTCGATGAGGATGACACCAAGTATACAGCTATGCTTGTCGCAGAGGTAGATGCAGAGATAAATGCACTGTTGACCGATGCCGAATGGAAAAAACAGGTATTCGAACGTTTCAAGTTTTTAAATTACGATGAGAAGACACTACAAGACATTCTTCTACGCTGGGCAGGGGAGGTTAAGATGCGAAACCGAGGTCATACAGATCTCACCGACGCCAAGGAACATTTTAAAAACTGGCTGGTAATACAAGAAGACAAGTTTAACCCAAATTTAAATAAAAATGGAACAGACAATAACAACGGCTATCGCTCAAGCGAAGAAATCTATGAAGGAGCAGCAAGCATTATCAGAAAGCTCCGCACAGAAGGAACTGCAAAATATACTACACCGTTACCCGAAGTTTGAAGACTTTGCGGTGATGGTTAATCCTGATACGCAGTTATCTTGTGCATCTGACGAGCGTAAAACCATTATGGGTAATTACGCTACCCTTGACATGCTTGATAAGGCTTATGGTTCCGGGGCAGCTTCCTCCTGGCTTGTACCTGCTATTGCCAACTTGAACACCTTCACTGGCAGCAAGAATATGAATGATGACCAGACTGAGAAGCTGGCCACTCTGATAGCGCAGGAATACAAGGATATGAAGTATTCCGTCATGCAGCTCTTCTTCTATCGTTTCAAGTGTGGTCACTTCGGCAAGTTCTACGGCAAGGTTGACCCGATGGTCATTATCTGTGCCTTGAAGGATTTTGCTGATGAGTGTGAGCAGAAACGTGAAGAATACCAGACTGAGGAGTACTTAAATAAGGTGGATGATGAAGACACGTTCCGTAAGGATGTATATCGGTACTGGTATAACCTCTGCCAAGAATTATTTTCTCTGGTTAATCCTGAAGACAAGGATACCCTAACAAGTATTGATGTAGCGGAAATATACACCGAAGATAAGTGCTTAGAGATCTCTCTCACAAAGCAGCAATACGAGCTATTGACTGGTACTTACAAAGATTTATTCAGTACCCTGAAGAAAAAATACTTCTCAAATATAGTAAAGCTGCTGCGGTATAAGTTAAACTAAAAACTCGATAACAATGGGACAAGACAACAACCGTAACGGCAACTACAGCCGTAGACAACAGTCTGTAGACAATACGTATGCACATGTACAGCCACAGGCAACAGAGATAGAACGTGCAGTATTAGGAGCCTTAATGATTGATAAGGAAGCCTTTACAGTCGTTTGTGATAGACTGTCGCCAGCGAGTTTCTATGAGCCTCGCAATCAGAAAGTGTATCGAGCCATCACAGAGCTGGTACGGAATGATTCTCCTATCGACCTTTATACTGTGACTGAGCAGCTGGCGAAGCAGGGCGACTTGGAAGATGTTGGTGGTCCTGGCTATGTGGCAGAAATCTCCAGCCGTGTAGCTTCATCAGCCAGCATCGATTATCATAGTCGAATTGTTGCCCAGAAATCGTTGGCCCGTCAACTCATTACCTATGCAAGCAACATAGAGACGAAGGCCTTTGATGATACCACAGATCTCGATGATTTGATGCAGGAGGCAGAAGCAAGTCTATTTGAGTTAGGTCAACAGAACATAAAGAAAGATTATACTCAGGTAGATCCTGTTGTCAAGAGTGCCATTAATGCCATTCAGGAAGCTGCTGGTAATAAAGACGGTCTGACTGGTGTACCTTCGGGATTTTACAAGCTCGATGACATCATCTCGGGATGGCAGAAGAGCGACTTAATCATAATTGCCGGACGTCCAGCCATGGGCAAGACGTCATTTGCACTGTCGATGGCCAAGAATATTGCTACAGAACACAAAGTTCCTATGGCTTTTTTCTCGCTGGAGATGTCGAACGTTCAGCTGGTAAACCGAATAATATCTAACCTTTGTGAGATTCAAGGCTCCAAAATTTTAAACGGACAGTTACAGCCAGACGAATGGGATCGTATAGATAAACGAGTTAACAAACTGCTGGGGGCACCGTTGTATGTGGATGATACGCCTGGTCTGTCGGTGTTTGAACTACGCACCAAGGCACGTCGTCTGGTACGTGAACATGGGGTGAAAATCATTATGATTGACTATCTGCAGCTGATGAATGCCAACGGCATGCGCTTCTCGTCCCGTCAGGAGGAGGTTAGCGTTATCTCGCGTTCGCTGAAGAACTTGGCGAAGGAACTGGACATCCCCATCATTGCGCTCAGTCAGCTCAACCGTGGTGTGGAGAGTCGTGATGGATTGGAAGGTAAGCGCCCTCAGTTGTCAGACCTGCGTGAGTCGGGAGCCATCGAGCAGGATGCTGATTTGGTGCTGCTTGTCCATCGTCCAGAATATTATCGGATCTATGAAGACGACAAGGGACACGACCTGCGCGGTATGGCACAGATTATCATTGCCAAACACCGCAAGGGTGCAACGGATGATGTGTTGCTCAATTTCCGTGGCGAGTTTACGCGCTTCGAGAATCCTGAGGACAAACGCTTGGGCATGAGACCCCAGGAAAGTCACAATATAATAATAGAGGAGAGCATACCTCCTGCTTTCTGATATTAGCGTATAAGAGCGAAAATAAGCCCCGTGACGCAAAAAAAGCCCAATGGTGAACAACTACCAAGCCATGCCCCTAAAACGCGCTCAGAGCGGAAATAAACAAGAAAATTGATGATTTTTAAATACAGATGACGATGAATACAATTGAAAAGTTACAGAAGCAGACAGCCCAGTATGCTATAGAGTATATAACGGGTAAAGGGATGCACACAGGCATTGCCTGGTTCAGAGACTCGTTCAACGAGCTGTGCGACGCCATGGGTGCCAATGAGTTCGATCCTGATGATATCGGTTTTGAAATGGATGACCTTGTAGAGAACCTTAAGAAAGCTCCATGGGTAGCTGAGATTGCCGGTAAGCCAGCCAACAGTCGAACAACGGAGGATATCGACCGTGTTGTCAATAGCTTCATATGTGAGTATTGGTTGACACGACCAGAAGAGGTGACAACCAAGGATGTCGCCGACGTATTGAAAGTAGCAGATCCCCTGAGCAAGCGTCACCTCATAGGCCAGAAGGTGGCCATCGACTGCATTTACGCGCTCAATCAAGAGCAGTTGCGCCGTCTCGATGCTGTCCTGAATGACATTGAGAAGAATCCAGACCTTGGTAAATCCAAGGGGATTGGACGTTAAAAACGCTATCCTTATGTAGTTTACTAATTTAGTTCTAAACGTACAATTATAAAATGAGTATGAATAACTTAATTATTTCCTTTGGTGCCCTGAAAGGAGGTACCGGTAAGACCACACTCTGTACCTTGTTTGCAACTTATGCAGTTGAGCAGGGATTTCCCGTTGCCGTCATGGACGCTGACACTCAGCGGTCAATAAGCAATAACCGCTTCGACGACTTAGGCATTAGCAATCCCCCAACTCCTTGGCGGGTCTGGCCTTTACATGTTGATGACGAAATTAAGGACAGGATGAGCAAGCTTAAAAAAGTCCCAGGACTTGTTGTGATTGATTGCCCTGGCTCAGTCGACAATGACAATTTAAAATATGTCTATCATTCTTCAGATGTCATCATCATCCCCTTCCGCTTTGACAGGATGAACGTCCGTGAGGCAGCTACCTTCGCTGAGACAGTCCGAAAGATCAGCAAGGCAAAGCTGCTGTTCTTGCCGAACATGGTAACCCAATATGATGACCAACGTGAGGAACTGGTTAAGGCTATGGAACGTGCCAATACCGACCTTGGTAAGTATGGACGTATTCTTCCATGCCTCCCGGATCGCTTAGCCATCAGGGTGTCAAACACTCTGGGCATGAATTATAAGCAGCGTCAGGCAGTAAGAGAGTCCTTTAACGCTATCATTGAAATTATTAACCCTTTAAATAATAAGTAATATGGCAAAGAAGTATAGCAATTCACTGGACGATTTTAACATGGCCAGTGTTGTAAGTGGAGATGAAGCCACAAATACATCCAAAAAAGAAGTGGCAAAGACAAAGAAAGAGAAGACTGTAAAGGTTGACAATAGTGTGAAGTTAACCAATAGTGAAAGAGCTACTACCGGTGCATCTCGTGGTTGTAAGCCTGGTTACACCCGTCACACGTATGTCCTACCCCAACAGATGATCGACCAGATAAAGGCAGTGTCACAGTTCTTCTGTTGTTCAGAGGTATCTGCTGCAGAGCAGCTCATTCAGAAGGGACTGGATGACATCCGGAAGAAACACGGCAAGAAAGCACTAACGTTACAAAAGACACAAAGTTTGTTTGATTAGTGTAAGCTGTAATCGCCGCTATATGTAATGTAATAGTAAATATAGTTAAGTTAGTAAAGTGATTGTAATATGACAGCAGATAACGTTAATATTGGAGTAAGGGTGAGGACTGTGATAGCCGAGAAAGGCATTTCTCAGGCTGAGCTGGGACGTAAATTAGGAAAGTCGCCAATATACATCACCCGCCTGTTAAAGAGAAAAACTATTGATACGACCACTTTGAACAGTCTCTGTATGGCGACTGGATATAACTTCTTCATGGATTTCAGTCTTGGGACTGAGAATAGAGAAAAGTTTAACTTAACCCATCCTCATGTCGGGAATCTTATTTCTGCAAAGCTGAAGGAAGATAAGGTAATGCAAGTCGAACTTGGAGATTACTTGGGCGTTTCACATCAGGAAGTAAGCAGACTATTAAAAAACAATTCAATTGATACAGGTAAATTGGTCTTAATATCCAATTTTTTAAAATACAATTTTTTCAGCGATTTCTACCGTTATACCACGTCTGATAGAGAAAAAATCATATGTCCTTTTATAGAGTTCCTTACGGCATCGGTAATAGAGACAGGGTTTTCTAATGACTATATACGTTCCGTCATTAGAGATTACTTAAATGAAGTTGAAACAAAATAATGTATATATTATGGAAATAAGTGGAAGAAAAGTTGATTATCAAGGGAAACAAACGTTTGTATTTGATCTTATCCGGAAGTGTCCACAGTGGGTATATGACAACATATACGATACACTGGAACCTTCTGAAAAAGAAATATTTGATGCAATAACACAAAAGTATCCTTCAACCGATATTCGTATTGTGGAAGAAGATTTTATGAATACCCTCCTCCCATACATGATGAATGAACCTATTTTTCAGGAACCTCTTTTGGCAAAATTGGTAGATGAACTGATGTCAAGAATAGAGAAGTATAACAAAAGTCTTGGTTGTTGGGGGTCTGGTTATCCATATGAAAATTATGGATTAGACTCAGCAGCACCAATAGTTCCTAATATCAATATCCATTCTTTCTGTTTTACTTTAAAAAATAAATTACAGTATTTGAAACAGAAATATAAAAAAGGAAAACAGCCTTCTACTGATATGTGTCAATCTGCCGAAAAAGTTCTTGAAAACATTCCTGCCATAGAAGAACAGATGAAGGAGCACGCAGTGAAATATGGCGAATTATTAAAGGGGTTCTTCGAGGATTTTAATAAATGGTATAAGAAAAGAGAGGAAGCAGAATGGGATCTGAGGAGATTTGACCATCGTTACCATCAACGTGGAACTATGACTTTCGGCAAGTACTCCGGCAGAGCCATTAGCTATGTTATAAAGAGGGATCTTGGCTATATAGAATGGGCACTTAGGAACAAGAGGGATTTCACCTTGGAAGGTGATGACCTTGAAGAGTTCATCGAGAAGGCAGGGTACAATCCGGTTGTTCTTAATAAAGAGTCCTGCAGTATTGTACAGTTAACTGAGTTAATAGAAATAATGGACTATTTAGTGGGCACTAATTCCTATTGCCTTCATTCCATTATTCTTGAAGTAGGAAAACTTCCAGAAACAAAGGATATCATGGAGGTTAATACCAAATATCCTGGGCTGGCATTCTCCTTTGAAAAGAGGGGAGAGAAGATGTTTATGGGTGTAAAAGGAAATCTCGATGGTATTACAGCAGATAAGGCAGATGACGACCCGGCACCTATAGAAAAGAGTCCTACCGACGACGAGAATCAATCAGAAAGCTATACAGTATTATAATCAATGATAATTTAGCTATAATATGGAAGTAAAGGTATTAACGATTACGGAACAATTGACAGCACTGGTCTTTGTTCCGAGAACGAGAGAAGATCTGCAGATGGCTGTTGAAATTTTCATCAGCGTAGTGGCTAACCATTTCTGTGTGGAACTGATGGTAGACGAACCAACTCCAGAGGACGAAGAAAGAATGTATGCTTCGAAAGAAGTACAGTTCATCTATAACCATGAGAAGAGAGAGTTAAAATCACTCATCATAATGGAGAGTTAGAATATGTCACAAAATCAACCCCAAGAAGAGAAGAGACAACGACGGGTGAGCGAAGAACAGCTTCGTACCACAAAGTGTTACAAGTGTATTCACTGCAAGGATGAAGATGACATGCGAAAGATGTCATTCATGAAATCACTGTGCGGTATCACTGGCCGATGGGGGAGTCAGAAAAGAGCCTACTGGTGCATAGACTTTGAGACTCCTAATTATTCCAGCGATACTACAGAGTACCACGGCCACAGGATAAGGAATCGCCAGTATGAAGACTGGAGAACGAAAAACCAATGGCTTGAAGCTGGGTATTATGTAAAAACAGGCGAACAGCCGACAATGATGTTCAAAGACTTTAGATCTGCAGAAGATAATAATCCTGGTGGACTGTTCGGCTATTATCTTCCAGAACAGGTAGAAAGGAGACGTTAATAATAAATAGTAAGTTATGGCAAAGGAACAGATTATTGACAACGGGCGAATGCCTGTTGAAAGATGGAAGGAAGCTGTAAAGGCAGGGTCTAACGATGCCAATTACAGGCGTGAGAAAGGTTATACCATGACAAGGGATGATTTCTTTGTCGATGGTGTGCAGTGGGCAGATGAACACCCACGTAAAGGACTGGTTGATTTAGACGCAATCTGGCACGATGTCAGCGAGGAAGCCGACCTGTCAAAGCCAGTGTTGCTGTATGATGTCGAGGGAGGCTGGATGAGTCCACCAAGCAAATTTATGCTCAAAGACATGCCGGGTTTTGTGTATGCAATGAACAGGAAGTATGGTGCCAACTATACGAAATGGGTTTATATGGAGGATATTTTACCGAGTAAAAAGGAGGATTAATTATGGCAAGAATAATAAGTGTTACAGACAAACCTCACTTCTGTACGTTAAATGTTGGTACAAAAGAGATCCCAGAAGTGCAAGCGTATTTATATAATAAGACTGTGTTCATCGAAGATAATGGAAAGTTATTAGAATGTTACACAGACAGTCAGTGTTTAATGCCAAATTTTCCATGTGTTACAGTCGATGATATTTTGGAAGAGAACCGTGATAAAGGTATGGAGGTAGGTGAAATCGCAGTCATCGATATGAAAAGAATTATGGCAATAATTAAAACAAGAGAAAAGAGTGCCGGGCCAACATTAATGAACAAGATTCTATTACTCGTTGACGAAATGGAAAAAGGAGGCATTGATATAAAATTTTTATTAAGTCGTGTTCTTTGCGATTTACACAAGTGTGTACAGGAAGGTCGCATAACGGTAGAGGACATTAATATTGAAAAAGGAATATAATAACTTTGTTATTTATATTATGGCAAGACGAAGTATCAAACAATTTGTGAAAGAGAACTATGTTCTGGACTTTACCGTTCAAGGATCATGTAACGGGAAAGACTATAAAGATGTTCCTGTCAATGTGTACCGCCCAAAGCTTATGAAGGAACTGCCTGAAGAAATAAAGGAATACGTCACTGGTGTCTCACTCGGATGCTACGACGATAGAGGATATCCAAGTTGGGATTGCGGTAATCCGGACTACGGAAGATGGGATGCTATGGTTGTTTTTCGATACCTTTCAACCAGGACAGACGTGTATGTCTGTTCCATTCTGCGCCGTCCTTTCACGGAGGAGCAGCGCAAGTTCTACGAGAAGCATTGTACCTTCATCATGGCACCATACCGCATCTATGCACCTTGGGACTCTGCCGTTGACTCTCCCGAGTTAAGAGCTGCTGTTAAAAAGTATATGAAAGATAATCCTAAAAGTTTATATTGATAATGTAACAAAATCAAAATTATGACAAAGAAAATAGTAATTGACAGCTTCGAGAAAGCGGTTCAGAAGTTAGGTGAGAATCACCCGTGTGTCTTACAATGGAGAATGTTCGAACAATCAAACATTGGCTCGGCAATGCCAGATGTAGAAGCATATGTTAAGTTAAGGGTGATTATTGCAGCTATCAAAGGAGATTGGAGACCTACAAGAGGTTTCACTGGAGAAGAAAATCTATGGATGCCTGTCTTCAATATATATCCGAAGGAAGCAGCTTTAGATGAAGCAGCGGAAGAA
>Ga0256405_10010368_pt1 | contig 12340 bp, 9 predicted proteins | sample RumenRJG_02DNA_FD_189096 | JGI IMG/M metagenome (GOLD analysis project Ga0256405, IMG submission 189096) | Bovine rumen microbial communities from Lethbridge, Alberta, Canada - RJG_02 | ecosystem: Host-associated > Mammals > Digestive system > Stomach > Rumen | place: Canada: Alberta | collected...
AGTAAGTTCCGCTTCTTCGCATGGTGGCCTTATCCACGCAAACACACCCGTGACCTCCGGGCAAATCGTTATCCATGGTCTCTGCGGCATCGCCATAGTCTCTACTCCACCAATGTTGTCCATCTAACCGCCGTTCACCTTTTCTTTCTTTTATGATTTCGCCTTTTGCTTGAATCTATTTCCTTTATCCGATTACGAAGCATATTGGCTATATCTCCAGCTTGATTTGCCAATGCAATATCCAACGCAGTTCTACCAGAACAAGTCCTTTTCTTAGGATTCACACCTTCCGTTAATAATACTGGCACGACGGATTTGCAGTTATGTTCAGCCGCAACCATTAATGCAGAATAACCTCTATTGTCTTCTACGCAGACGTTGGCCCCTGCATCAATTAGAAGTTTCAGGCATTCAACATTATCATATCGAACCGCATATAACACTGGTGTAACACCATTAGCATTCGCCAATTCAGTATCGGCACCATATTTCAGCAACAATCTTACACCTTCCAAAAAGCCATTTGCTACAGCAAGTAACAGCAATGTCCAGCCTGGCGGGAACTGCACATTAATTGAAGACGTGGCTTTTATAATAATTTCCAAATCCGTATCGTCTTGAACATTCATTCGCCATAGTATTAATGAATGACCCTTCTCTCTCAACAAGCGGTCTTGCATAGCATATAACAAACATTTCTCCTTTGACAAAACATGTTTACCATTGAAAAATTCTTTGTCATTACGACAAAGCCACTGATACGCCTCCCAATATTTATATGCCTCTTTAAAACTTAAATAATACTCTCTCCTATTTCCAACTTGGGGTTGCCAGTCTATTCGTAGCAACGGCTCTCCACATTGATTAATTGTCGTATGTGACGAAATACAGCCCTTCTCTTCATATTTCAGATCTTGATCTTTAATTTTCTTTGCTTTCTCGACCTGAATCTGACAAGGTGAGAAATCCAACGACAATCTCTTGTCGCCCCCATTCGTCACCAATGCTGAGTACAAATCTAAAATGGCATTATATTCCGCATAATCAGAGTATTTTTTTAACACCCCTGACATTCGCTTATCCGCTCTTTGGACAAAAAGAACTATAAATGAGGCCAACCAAGTGACGGGAAGCGCCCATGGGCCATCATAAAATACTACAAACAATACGATTCCAGCAAGTGAAACAAAACACATCAACGTAGCCGTTTTCAACAACACCATGGCCAGCATGGAATTCTTGGGCAAGCCCAAGCCCTTTGACTCATCCTCCGTTCGGCGAGAAAACCACCCATCAATATACGTTGATATCGCCATCCCCGTCAAGCATCCTAAAACCAGCAACAAAACCAACCACCAACGACTTACATCCTGATAAGCCGTTCCCGAGACAATATCCGGATAACGCCATATCAATACGCCCAAAGAACCGACACAGAATCCTATCGGCAAAAAATCCTTATTCACATATTTTTCATGCCAACGTCCAACTACAAAGATCAAGCACCAACACAACGATGCCAATACTCGCACGAACATCTTAGCACTTACAAACTTGATTGGAAGCGAAGCACCGCCAATCGACAGTTCAACACCATCCATCAATACCACATGAGACGACACCGCCAAAAGGACAGTGATTGCCAGCAACGCCCAGCAACTTATTGCATAAACACGTTCTGAAAATATTTTCTGCGACACTATGATTCTCCGCGATAGAAGTTTGGTGTCTCTCCCACCTCTGACACACGCTTACCAAATTTTATATCCTTGATGATGTTTTGTACTTGTTTCAGATCGGTAATCTTTGATAGTTCTGGATCAATCAGAAGCTTTGTAACTGCATCCCTAAGTATGTGTTGTGCACCAAGAAGTTCTTCTTCGGAAATGGTTTCTGCAGCACCATGCGCCACGGCAGACCTCTTTTTAGATCAGGCGGGGACAGACCCCAAGAAACCCTTATTTTTCAGCCCTTTCGCGGGGGTTGTCCCCAAAATTTCGTCGTAGGTGAATCTCGCGGCTCCTCCCTTCTGTCGTCGTGAATTATGCGACATTAGTGTGTCACTGGTACTGTGTCACAGGGGTCAGCAACTGTTGACACACCTTACCATGTCAACAGTTATTGCCCTCCCGTTTTGACATTCTCCATCATGCCAAAGAGCTTCGGAAGATATTTCTCGCCACCTTCTTCAAGGAAAAGTATGTGCTTATTCTCCTCTATCCAAGTTTGCAATGGTCGTGGTATCCATGTCATTCCGTTATATGGTGTTGGCGTAAGTATAAAGCTATTCAAGATCATATTTGCATCCCCCAATCGTTTCTCAATGTCCTTGATCTTATTGCAGAATTTTACCTTGTCGCTTTCGGCATCTTCGTGCATCATTCCATGCGGCTCGACAAATGTAATGTACTGCTTCTCGCCTTGAATCACCCACAAGATGAAGTCAGGGTGAAAATTTGACGCCCCGCGAAGCCCACGCCTTTGCCACGGCTCAGGTTACGAAGCAGAAATATCTCATGTCCCTTACCCTGAATCTCGGCCGTATGCGCCTTTATGTAATTATACAGGTCGACAACAAACTGAAATTCACTTTCGTTGAGCGAAAGCGGGACGATCTCCACCTTCCCCTGTTTCTTAAGCCGAAACAACGGTTGGAAAAGATGTACGCCAAAATTAATCGCGTTTGCAACACCGTATCCAGTAATCAATTTGTCTTTCTTGTCGGCAAGATCATTTTTGAGCGATTGTATCTGATTGATCAATGTCGCGTCATCGGCATCAACGCTGAAAATGTATTCATCGGTCTTCGGCATGTTGTCATCGTCTTCAGTTAAATCCCTATACTCAAGACGAGGCTCGATGAACATCTGCTTAGAATACCGATAGAGCTTCTCTGCGTATTTTTTGAGCAATTCCGCTGCAACGTCGCGAACCAGTCGCACCCCAGCGAATGTCGTAGGCCTCAAGAAAGCCTCTGGAATGTACAACTCATACCAATCCGACGACGCAAGAACCTTCTTAAGCCCGTTCTCGGTAACGTCAAGGTTGTACCAGGTCCGCTCTCTCTTGAATCTTTCTATCGAAAGATAGAGTTCCATCCAATCTACAAGGCCAAGTTGATCCGACCCGAACTGTGCCCTGTTCTTCTTCTCAGCTTCCCCCTCCTGCTTTTCTGACGAAATTCGCTGAACACGCGGATAGTAATCAAGTACAACCTTGTTATCCTTGATGTAGTTCGGGACGTCGGCTTCAAAACTCGGCACCGGGGCATCTCGCTTGAAGTCATACTCTTTGCCATCGGACGCCTTCTTCTTCGGCCTGATAACCTTGAGTTTCTTGCCAAAGTCGTATGTGACGTTGAGCGGGATCTTTTCAAAATGACGTTTTTCGTTTCCCGGCAGACCTTCGCTTTCAAGATAACCTTTGAATCTCTGCATGAAATCCGCCTGAATGCCGAATACGTTCAGCAATTCCAGTTCCTGAATCCAATTCGGATGCACAGGTGCTTTTGAATGGTTGCTGCGCTTAAGGCTCCACTCCCACCCTTTGAGACGCACGCCGCGTCCGAAGAGCTGGATGATCTGCGCGCCCTCGCTTCTTCCAACATGCATGAGACCAAGCGTGCTTACGCGCCAGCAGTCCCATCCTTCGACGAACTTCTTCGATCCAATTAGCAGGTTGATGGGTGAACTTGACTCCCGTACTGTCTGAAAGATCGCGTCGGAGATATCGCTGTCCTCTGCAAAAACGATGTTTTCCGCGAGACACGGTAGTGTCTTAAGATGATCGCAAAGTTCCTTTGGCGAACCCACGTTGATAAGTCCGAACGGCCTTTGCTCCTCGGAAAGCGGCGCACGGAGAAGAATCTCTCCCGAATTACCCTTCAAGCGCTCAACCTGCAATTTGCCAGACGCAGACCCATTGAACACACGGCGCAGTATGTCCTTGTAAAACTCTGCAACCTTCTTCATGTCGCCCTGCATTTCTTGAGCAAGATATTCGAACGCCCCTTCAAAGAAGTCGTTGCCATTTGCGTCCAACATGCCTGTCTGTACGCCAGACTTGAGAAGCAAGTCTGCTATCGTCTGTGTTGCCTTGGTATCGTCCGATAGAAATTCGCCGATAAATGCCAGTATCTGTGCAACATCCGATGCCGCAAGGACATTCTCCCCCTCGAATCTCAGCCGCTTGGTTTTCTTGTCCCTCTTGACACCACTTACCGTGCTGCCGACAAAAACCCAAAGCGGTTTCTCCAGATTGAACCCTGCAAAACCCGCCTTACATTCCTCATAGATCCTCAGCTGCTGGTAGTACTTCAAGAGGCATCCCGTCAAATAGACAAACTCCGTAGTCGCGAATGTCTTTGGTATGTTGTAAATCTGGTAGTCCTTGCCGTATCCGTCCTTGTAGAACCATTTGTATGAATAATCGAAAAGTACGGCTTTCGCATACTCGTCTTCGTGTGATGTTCCCGAAACCGCCTGCTCGAATGTCGCAGAGTACTCAAATGAAAAACCCTTCTCGCACAATTGGGCGCGATACCCCATCCACGTTGCATCTTCGTCGCCGGAAAGTCCTGCGTGCCCTTCGTCAACGAAAAGGAGGTTGTTGTCGCCGAAGTTCCGAACAGCAAAAGTCTCGGGGCCGTCCTCCTTCTGAATCTTCTGTATCTCAAGCGTGTAGAGGAATTCACCAAGTTCCCCTCCCGCGCCTTTTGTGAAAGGGACGCCGCTGATTCCACTTGCAGCAAGTTCATTTCTGTGCTGCACTGAAAGGCCGCTGTTTGGTGTGATGAGAAATGGGAAGTTTATCGTTCCATCCTTGTTCGCTTTTTTCGCGTAGAACCAGAACTGCTTGAGATTGACGTGCATCAGAAGCGTTTTGCCGGAACCCGTTGCATTCTGCAGGCAAACCTTGTTGAGATCGTCCTCTTTGTATTCGGCAATCGGCTGATAGTCCGAATACCTCGCATTGAATTCTGTGACGAAATTGTTAAGGTCAGCAAGAAGCGCCGCACGGTCACGGAAATAGCGGTCGAGGTATGCCTCGGAAAAAATCAGCGAAAGCCACTGGAAATACTTCCACCTGATCTGCCTGTCTTGTGGACGCCGAGCATTGATTGCGGCAGTATGCGCAACGACATTCTCCTCATACGACTGTAACTCCGCCCCCGTTATTCCCACTCTTTTGAAGAGAAAGAATCCCGCATCTTTCAACACATGGTAGAAATGGTGGTGTCCATCGCTATCAAGCCCTTCCGGTGCATTGCGCAAATCGATGACAAGTCTGTCGAACGGCTTTTCGTCGACTGGCCGCGCGTATTCGAGCGGATTGATGCCGAACAGAGATATCAGCCACTGGTTCAGCACCAGCTTCTGCGAGAAAGGGAGCTTCGGCAATGCCTTCGAACGCCTTTTGCTACGAGAGGCCATCACACACCCTCCCACATGCGTGCAAGGAAATCCTCTTCGATGAGGCGCACGTTCCACGAATCGCCGTCCTTTTGCAGAAGCGGGACGTTGTTCGAGCCGTTCACGTATACGATGTCACATCCACCGCTAAGCTGGGCAGAAGCAGCGCCCTGGAGATAGGCATTGAGAACGGCGTTGTCCTTCTCGATGTCTCCCGTGAGCGTCCTCCAGACGACAAGCACGCGCTCCTTCGCTCCGTCGTCTGGCGTAGCACGATTCTTGGGCATCCAGCCCTCGACCATCTGGAATTTCCAGACGGTGCCGTCACCGGCTTCCGCCGCACGCAACTCCTTGACCGTCAGCTTCGTATGCGCATCCTCCGGCAACTCCGGGTCTGGCTTGCGCTCAAACTCTGCGGCGAACGTCTGCGGCTCCGCAACATGCTGGACACGCAATCCAATAAGGTAATTGAACGTCTCGATCAGATCGACCGTACGCTCCTCACGTTCCTCACTGCCAGGCTTCTTGACGGACAACTTGTAGTTGAAAGGATTGGCAAACTGCGCGACATTTAAGAGCGACGGACTTCCCTTCGTCTCGACATCGAGCATATACTTAAAGAAGTAATCCCCAATGCCGGCATACGCCTTGCCTTTCTCGCCGTCAACGACGAGATTGTTCAACGTGTCTTCGTATGACTCAAGCCGCATGTACTTGAAGCAGTGTGAAATTCCCTTGTCAAATGTCTTGGGCTTGCCATCCTTCCATTCCGGCGAATAAACGACCTTTTCAATACGCGGCTTCAACACGGTGTCAAAATGATCACCCATCTCAATGAGTATGTATTTGCGCTTGCCACCATCTTGCCGATTCAAATCAATCACCGCATGCGCTGTCGTGCCGGAACCAGCGAAGAAATCAAGGACTACAGTATTCTTTGATGCGCCCCCGCCCACCCAAACTGCGTCTTCTACAAGATAAATTGATTTAGGAAAATCAAAAATAGTCTTATCATTGAACAAGGACTTTATTACAGATGTTCCATGTTCGGTAGCAGAATATCTAGCATCAAACCAAGCAGACACAGCTACCACCCCATCTTCATGCGGACGCCGCTTGACATAAACATAGTCATCCCCGGATCCGTTTTTACGAATTGCCAACTGATCATTGCATTCTACCACTTTTTTCCATTCCCAGCGCCATGTTTTCTCATTCCCAGAATCATCGTTTGGCCACACACTAACTTCACCATCAGAGCATGGCTCTTTCACATCCCAAGATCTTTTAGCTTCATCCCAATCCATCTTAGGTACACGAATGCGATTAGGTAATTTTATGTATATTGGGTAATACAACATAGGGCGCGCAATTCTATCGGAATTAGATCCTTCCCTGCGAAGATTGCGCCACTCAAAAACGCCAAGCTCATCACGTTGATTAAACCTAGCTTTTTGTTCATCTGTCGGCAACATCCTACCAATCTTTGCCTTTGGAGTCTTACCAAATACAAGCGAATACTCGTGAGAAACAGAATATCCGCTTTGCATCGGACGCCCAGATGGATTAGCCCTAACGCAGAAAGTTCCTAAATAATTGCCAAAAACCTCGTTGCCAATATAAGACAACTCTTTATGCTGAACATCATCAATTGCTAGGGAGCATGTCCCATTCTCAGCAAGCAAAGCACTTGCTTCAATCAGCCTATCATACATTAAGGAAGTCCAAGACGACGATTTATACCCGTTTTTGTAAAGAATAGCACTTGCATCCGAATTATATGGCGGATCAGCATACTCGCAACCAATGCAACCATTAAACCGAGCTAGAAGAAATTTCAACCCCTGGAAATTCTCAGAATGGACAAGAAGTCCGTCGCACTTTTCGTCAAGGTCTGGGATCGAGGCCAGAAGCCGAGCCTTGAACGATTCATCAAAGAATTTTGTATCGACCATTCGCGCGTCAATTGCGGTCTGACTTGTCTCTTTCGGATCGTCGGCAGTTTCATGCTTCTTCCATTCCGCCTGCTGTGCCGCATTCGCCAGCACTTCCGCCTTCATGTCATCCGGGATCTGATCCATCGTGATGCAGTAGTCGCATTGAACGACGAACTTCTTCTTGAGCCAGAGTTTCTTTTGGAAGTCCTCCAGTTGCGCCAGGAACGTGATGATCTCCTCCGCGATCTTTCTGAACACCTGGAGCTTAACGAGCCACTTTGCCACCGCCTCCGGCGTTGCAGCTGTTACGTCATCAAGAATCATCAGGTCGTTCTTGATGTAGAAGTCAAGTTCGCGACGCAGGAATCCGCCAAGGTCTTTGTGGATAAAATAGTCCTCCGTGTTGCGCGCGGTGAAGCGCTCGATATAGCGCTCAAGCACGTTGCGCGTCGGGTTCTTCTCTGTTGGACACGCCGTGGACAACATTCTGATATAGGCGTTGATTGGGTGTGTCGCATATTCATCCGCTAACGATCCGGCAAAGTCCGCAAGCCAGTTCAGCGTAAACTCCGCCGCCTCTTTGCACCTCTTTGCCTGCCATTTACCCGTCGTTCCCTCCTTTTCAGGATCGGCACGATACTCGAAATAGACGGTCAGTTCCGCATCCTGAGCATCTGGGATGTCAAAAGCCTTCTCCTTATGGATAATGAAGAAGCGATCCGCGCCCGGCTTGACATTGCCATGTTCGCCTTCTTCCGCATCGATAATCTTGAAGTGGACGCGCATCGGTCGATTGGGGAGATTGAGCGCCATGCGCTCCATCTCGTCCTTCTTCTTGAATTCGGGCGCTTCCGATAGGTCGAATGTGTACGAACTGAAGTTCTCGCTCGTCTTGATGTAGTACTGGTCGGCGTTTGCCCAGTGGAGCATCACCTCTTCGCCTGCATACGGAATCGCGTATGGCTTTGCCTTGCGATCCGTCTCGCGCGTCAGATAGCGAAGCGACACGAAGTCTCCCTTGTCGTAGTAGCGCTCGAAGAAGTGGTAGAGATGATCATAGATGTCGGTAGCGGCTCCGGCGCTCGCCGTTCCCTCATCGAACGCCTTCTTCGCCGCAAGATACTGCACCGCCAGAGGCGTGGCCGCAAATGTTGGATTTATCGAGCCATCGGCGTTCAGCGCGGTCGGACCAAGAGCAGCAAGCAAAGCGTTCTTCGCTGTGTCAAGATCGGTTTTGAGTTTGGAATTGCCGATGTCTGCGAAAGAAGTTTCAATGATTTTGGGCAGTTTCTCGTCAAGAAACTCCGAAACCTCCTTCCGCTTGGCATGCATTACGCGATAAAAGCCAAAATCGAGATCAGGCAGGTCAAGCTGGAAGAGTTCCTTGAGCTTCGCCTGAAGCTTCTGCTGCATTTCTGTCATCGTTGCCATAAATCATCCTCCTTCTGGATTTCAGATACTCATTTTTGCGTCCGAATCAACACGCACATACGGCCGAACAATCTCGTTCGGCTTATTGACGACAATCTGGTTCTTGCTCGATCCCATTCTATAAGGCCTTTTGGTCAATTAGTATATCAAATTTAGGTGCAAGTTGGGCGTTTCAATTCGTCTCATTGTTAGAATCCATAGCACCGTCTTTGACAGATGTTGCGCCTTCCCACTTCCCTGCCAATCCGAAATCGGCATTTTCGCTTCTCCCAGCCAATAGGCTCAACGCGACCAACACCGCAACCAGCAACATTCTCTTTTTCATTTTCTTCAATGTCCTGTATAATCATCTATCACCTTTCAGAATGCCTACGCCGGATTCTATACGACGTGCAATCTGCATACAACGTCTACTCCAACTCCATGACCGGCAACCCTGGCATACAACGACGTGCGTTCACATAAGCAAGTGCCTCACCAATTGATGTCAACTCGAAGCTATGATTCAGGCTTGCCAACCACATTTTAAATTGTTTTAGTGCGTCATACTCCATCATCTTGCCCGCAAATGTGAGTTTTACTTTCTGCAAAAGGGCAGAATCTTTTGAATACAGATTTATGACTTTTCGAAGACCGTCCTTATGTTTTTCTGTGGGCGTCATTGTAAAAAGTTTTGGTATATTTTGAATTGCAACGGGCAACATTGACAGATCATCCAAATGCACCATGGGCAACCGCATATACTCTGGCAATAAATCATTCTGAATGAGCATATCCGAACCGACTCCACATTCATTCAGAATCTTCAAGGATTCGAGATGTTCTGCGGAACCTTTTGCTATCCCAACACAAACTATGCCGTTTGCATATTCGCCATAGTAATCTTCCATTTTCTTGAATGGGAACAGATGATTGATTTCCACACAATCTAGAATACCAAGGTGCCGAAGCCATCTAAATCCATTCGGCAAATTAGAATTTGATAATATTATCGAGAAATTCTCATTTAAAGCACCAAGATATTGTTCAAGATGCATGGCATACCTATTATTGATACGATATCTGCCATAAAACAACAAGACTGTCAATGCCGTCAACTCTTCCACTTCCAACTCAGGCACAATCTCTATTGCTTTTCTTATGCCTGTCTTGGTTGCCCGTTTTATACTGCCGTTCATCCTGGCCAGCAATAATTCAGCCAAAGTTTCTATATCCTCTTTGCGCTCTGAAACAGCGGCTGATTCTTGCGCTATGCGTACATTCTGCAAAAAGCTAGGATCGCTAAATGAAGACAAATCTTTCTCGCATTTTTTGACTCGCGCCATAAGTTCCGAAAAAAGATCCGACATCCTTTTTGTAGCAACATCCTGTGCTTCGACCGCTAGGGCTCTCATCAGACAAGCCATTTCTGACGCGAATATTTCCCGCGCCCTCTGCTCTGTTATACCATTATTGACTATAACAGTTCCCGCCTGAATCAGGGTAGAATCATTGCCACCTTTTTGAGTCTGCTTCAACTCATCCATGATGATTTTCTCCTATCTGCGTCATACTCGCATTGTCGCCGCCCTTTTGCGTCTGCTTGATGTTCTTGTTGACACCAATTTTAACACCAATAAACCCGCCAACCAACAACGAGCCTACAATCTTTGCCACTTCAAGTATTATCTGTTCAATTGTCATTGCATGCTCCTTTAACAGTGATGCTTTTTAGTGTAAGTACCAGCCACGCATTTTCTCCGTCGTGAATATGGAACTTGTGATTTTTCGATTACCTCTGTCAAATTCGTCCTTTACGTATCGTTCGACAATCCTATCCGCTTCTGCCATTCGATTAATCATGCTCCGGGGTGCAGTAGTAGCATAGAAACTACCTTTGCTGAAATTGTCATTGCATCTATAACGACGCTGTAAATAATCAATTGCTTTTCGCTGCCGATCATAGAAGTAGGGAATTTGTCATCTACATTCAAGTTCATCGTCACAGTCAAAACGATACCAAAAAAAGCCTCTTCCGAGCAATCTGTCATGCATCTTAGAAAGAAATTGTGCACTGTTCTGATATTGCATAGCATACTCTACTGACGCACGCACTTCCTTGTGAATTGCAAACAAAACATCCACAACACTATTGAACATCTCAAAGAGATTTAGTTCTGATTTGCCGTCGATGTACTTGCTCAAGCTCTTCCGTGTTGATTTCTGCAACTTATCCTTGTTCTTCTTCATTTCGTCCGCATCGGCAGACACAGAGAATGAACACATTTTCTCGCCACATGCACAAGCACTTCCACCCCAGCTAATATTGATACCTACAGTAGAAATATGTTGTATGTAATTCCGCACAGCTTTGCAAACTTCAAAACGATCATCACTAAACTTATCCGTCGGTATTGAAAACGGCGATGACCCCCTTTGGGGATGCAGATAATCTTGATACATCTCAAGTGATGTCAGGAAAGTTGCCGCACATTGGTTGATGCGAACACGAAACAATTCATTGTCCAATACATCGTCTTCGGCAATACGTCCTTGATCGGCTCGTTGAAAAATCAGACAGTTAAATTCCAGCAACGAAGACATGATCATGTGAAAGATCTCTTCCACACGATAAATGCGCATCACATACTGTGCGGCCTCATCTACCCGATTGAGGTCATCTTCGGACACGGTTTCCGTAGCAATGACCTTGCCGTCCTTTTCTTTATAGAAAACATAGTTCATCTCATCCCCGCGATTTCGACTTGCCTTTGCCGTATTCTCGCCGTTCAGACGTCGCCTTGCGGATAGAAGCAAGAAGGCCGGGGATTACCTCCGCACCCATCTTCGCGGCGGCAACGAATCGACTGCACCATGTCATTTCGCACCTCCATTCCTTTCCGTGAATGGCAATTGTCCAAGTGGTGCTTGGACAATTTCTTTTCGCGTCCATGCGTCTGCGAACTGCCTCATATACATGCGATTGGAGCGTGACCACCCAATTGCGTCTTACTTGCCGCGAACCTTCCATGCGAACTACCGAGAAATCCTCGGTAGTTGATTCACGTACCAATTCTCCCGCAGCATAGACATTCTTCAGATGTAAACCTATATTGTCTGAACTACATCCAAACAATGTCGCCATCTGACTTTGCGACAGCCAAACCGTCTCGTTTTCAAGACGCACGTCCAACCGGACGGTTTCGTTCGGTTGATAGACAACAATTTGGTTCTCGTTCGCGGTCATTTGGCATTGCCTTTCATGCGTATATTATACCAAATACTACTCATTAAACGACGGGAGATTGCGGCGCGGCGAATTTGCCGCGAAAAGCGGTGCGCACGGAACCTAAGGCGGCGCGGCGGATTTGCCGCGCCGCCGCAGATGCTACGAAAAGAAACGCGCCTTGTGGAAGGTGAGGCAAGGGACGAGGGGGCGAGTGCCGAAACAACAGAAACAACAGGGTCAGACTTGATTGCCACAGATATAATGGGAACAATTCTTTTTCAAGCCGTACCAGGCTTGCGGAGAGGGATTGTTCTTTGACAACCGAGAGTGTAAGATAGACGACTTGCAAACAG
>Ga0256405_10010369_pt1 | contig 12339 bp, 11 predicted proteins | sample RumenRJG_02DNA_FD_189096 | JGI IMG/M metagenome (GOLD analysis project Ga0256405, IMG submission 189096) | Bovine rumen microbial communities from Lethbridge, Alberta, Canada - RJG_02 | ecosystem: Host-associated > Mammals > Digestive system > Stomach > Rumen | place: Canada: Alberta...
GCGCCGTCGCGTGGTACGCATCGGACGATTCGCCCACACCCCTCAGGCGCACGCCCGCGCCGCCCAGTTCCAGCACGAAGAGCGCCACCGCCTCGCCGAGGTTGATGCCGTCGCGGTCGGGCGCGAGCGGGCGGCAGCGCCCGGCCGACAGCGCGCCGAGCGCCTGAAAGCCGTTCATCGCGAACCGGCAGCGGCCGTCCACGCCGCCCGTCACCACCGCGTCGCACAGGCCGCGGTCGAGGAGCCGCCGCGCCGCGCCGAACGCCTTCGCCGCGCTCGAACAGGCGGTCGAGACCGTGTAGGCCGGCCCCGTCGTCCCGAGCAGCTCCTGGAGATAGAGCGACGGCGTGCCAAGCTCGATCATCGAAAAGTCGAGCGCGTCGGGTTTCGCGCCCGTGTCGAGCCATCCGTCGACGTACCGCTGCGCCTCGTCGATGCCCGTGTTGCTCGCGCCGAGGACGATGCCGATGCGGTCGGCCGCGACGCGCGCGCGCAACTCGTCGAGCTCCGCCCGCAGCCCCGCCGCCGCCAGCTTCAGCAGGCGGCACGCGCGCATATTCCATTTCGCCTCCGTGATCGCGGGCAGCTCCGCGTCGATGCAGCCGAAGAAGAGCGAGCGCCCCGGGATGTCGCCGGCGATCTCGCGCATCCCCGGCGCCGTGCCACGCTGAAGGTTCAGCAGCGTTTCCGCGTTGCCCGTGCCGAGCGCCGACGCCGTCCAGAAGCTCGTGATCGTCGCCGCCATCACCTGTCCGCCAGAAACCGCGTCGCGTCGGCCATCGCGCGGTCGGTCAGCGCCGACAGCGCCCAGGTCTGCATCACGCCGGCGTCGGTCGCGTCCGCGGCGGCCGGGCTGAAGATCGGGATCGGCCCCCAGACGGCGGCGGCGTACTTCTGGGAATAGTCGCGGTGCAGGAGGAGACGTCCCGTCGCGGCCTCCGTGATCCGCAGGCGCGCCGACCACGTCTGCGCGCTGTAGTCGCCCGAGAGGAGCGAGCAGACGAGCCACAGGAATTCGGCGGTGCGGTCGCCGTCGGTCACGGCCGGGCCCGTGAAGCGCACCTCGACGCGATAGGCGGCGTTCGTCAGGCCGACGGCGAATCCGGCGTTCTCCAGCGCATCCTGCGCCCGCTCGATGAACGCCGGCGTCAGGTGCGCCTGCGGAATGTAGGTCGTCGTCGAATAGGTCGCGGGATAGAGCCCGCCGTCGCGGAACCGGCCGTGGCGGTCGCGGTACGCATGCTCGCGCCAGACCGTCTCGTAGCCGTAGACCGGCAGGTACGAGACGACCGTCGCCTCGAAGCCCGCGAGCTGGACGGCGATCTCGCGGCCCTCGGGCGCGCGGCTCATCGTCACTTCGGGATACGCGCTCTGATGCACCGTGAAGCAGCCCGCGCCGAGCGCCGCCAGCGCCGCCGCCATGATGATCCGTTTCATTTTCGCAGTTCCTCCGCCCTTTTCTTCGCCTGCTCCGCCACCTTCCGGTCGCCGAGCATCAGCTGGCATTTGCCGTATTCCTCGATTGCCGCCGCATCCGTCGGCCGGATCGCGATCATCGCCTCGTAGCAGTGCGCCGCCGCCTTGACGTTGCCGACGTTCATGAACGTCGCCGCGTTGACCGCGAGGCTGTGCAGCCGCCCCAGGAGCAGCGTGTCGTGCGGATTGCTCCGCATCGCCGCCGCCCACTTGTCGAACGCCTCCGCCAGCCGGCCGTGGTCGTGCGCGATGATGTTGCCCTCGAGCGCCGTCCGCCGGTCGAACTGCAGGCTGTGGAAGCGCTGGCCGATCATCTCGTTGATGTCCGCGTCCACGTCGCCCGGATCGATCCAGCCGATTGTCGGAATCTCGGCGGGGACGAGAAACTCGGGCTGGATCTCCGTGCGCAGGTCGCCGACGAGCGCCGGCGCCACCTCCTCGCGCGTGCCGACGTAGTTCGCCATCAGTTCCGGCAGCGTCTCGCACATCGCCGTCGACAGGTCCTCGAACGCGCTTTCGCGCGCAAAGATCTCCAGCATGTCGCCGAGGTCGCGCCGCACCGCCGCCTGCCGCGCCGTCAGCACCCAGTCGTACTCGCCCGGCATCCACAGGTGCACGTCCGCGCCCGGAATCGCCGCAAGCGCGCGCCTGAACGCATCCGCCGTCATCTGGCGCACGTCAAGGAGCCAGACGAGCTCGCCCGCCTCCGCCACGCGCGCGGCGAGCGCCTTCCAGTCGTGCGGCCCCCGGCCCGACACGACGACGATGTCCGTGCGCGGCGCATCCGCCGCGTTCGTGACGACCGCCAGCCCCGCGTTCTCGAAATAGTCCTTCAGCGCGCACGCGCCGTCGCCGACGAGCGCCACGTCGTCCGCCTCGGGCATCTCGACCATCGCGGCGTAGGCCGCGACGATCTTGACCGGCGCGAAACGGAATTCCTCGGGGAACGCGCGCGCCGGCCGGGCGCGGGCGCGCATCCACACGAGCGCGCCCGCCGCCGCAACAACGACGGCCGCCGCCGCAACAAGGATCACCGTCCGACGTTTCATGAAAGAACCTCCCGGATTTCCGTCACGCACCGCGCGACGACGCCGCACCGCCGCCGGACGGCCGCGGCCGCGCGCGCGCCGAGCCCGCCGTCGCCGCGCGCGAACCAGTCGAGAAACGTGCGTTCGAGGGCGGCCGCGTCCGCGACCTGGACGATCGCGTCCGCCGCGCAGAGGTCGCTCATCACGGGACGGAAATTCTCGGTGTAGGGCCCGACGACCGTCGGCTTGCCGCAGAGGCACGGCTCGATCATGTTCTGCGAGCCGTGCGCGCAGAGGGACTTGCCGACGAAGACCGCGTCCGCGAGGCCGTAGAGCCCCATCAGCTCGCCCGTCGTGTCGGCGAGGAAGACCGCGCCCGGCCGCGCCGCGTCGCCCCGGCTGCGCCGCACGCACGCGAAGCCCGCCGCGCGGATGTTCGCCTCGACCGCGTCGGCCTTCTCGAAGTGGCGCGGCGCGAGAACGAGCGTGACGCCCCTATCCGCCAGCTTTTTGTAGATGCCGAGGAGGATTTCGTCTTCGCCCGGCCAGATCGAGCCGCCGAGGAGAATCTTTCCCGCGCCGCCGAGCCAGGCGCGCAGCTCCGCTTCCTTCGCGGGATTGCGGTGCGCGACATCGAACTTGAAGCTGCCCGTCACGGCGACCGTCGCCGCGTCCGCACCGCCCGCGACGAGTCGCGCGCGGTCAAGATCGGACTGCGCGAAGATCCGGGTGAAGCAGCGGAAGACGTCGCGGAAGAGCCACCGCGCCTTCGCGTAGCGCGGGGCGCTGCGGTCGCTCACGCGCGCGTTGATGAGAAAGAGCGGCAGTCCGAGCTTCCGCGCGCGGCGGATGAAGACCGGCCAGATTTCGCTTTCCGTCAGGATGACGGCGCGCGGCCGGACGGTCGCGAGCGCCGACTTGACGAAGTTGGGGAAGTCGAGCGGATTGTAGATGAGCGTGTCGCGGTCGGTCACCTCGCGCGCCGCCATCTGCCAGCCCGTCGAGCTCGTCGTCGAGAAGCAGAACGCGACGTCCGGCTCGGCCGCGCGCCATTCGCGCATCAGCTGGCCGGCGACCTGCACCTCGCCGACCGATACCGCGTGGATCCAGACGGGGCGCTTCCCCGGCTGGCGGAAGCGCGCGGCGACGGACGGCGGATAGAGGGCGAAACGGTCGCCCATGCGCGCGGCATAACCGCCGCGCCGGAGCATCCGCAGGAGGAACCCCGGCAGCAGAAACGGAAACGTCAGCGCAAAAAGGAGGTTATAGAGCGCCCACTTCACTTGGCGCCGTCCCTCAGACCGTCGCCCCGGCGGGCACGTCTTCCTTGACGCCCGCGCCGCAGGTGATCCGCGCGCCCTCGCCGATCGTGATCTTGGGCATCGTCGCGGCGTTGGCGAAGAACGAGACGCTCCTGCCGACCTTGACGCCGGCCGCGATGACCGAGCCGGGCCCCATGTTGACGAAATCGGCCACGGACGTATCGTGCGAAATGACGGCGTTGGAGCCGACGATCACGAAGCGGCCGAGCTCCGCGCCGACCTGGATGACCGCGCCCGCGCCGACGAAGCAGCCTTCCTCGAAATCGGTTGTCGGCGAAATCTGCGCCTTCGGGTCGATGATCGCCGGGAAGTCGTGGCCAAGCAGCTTCCGGGACATGTCGGCACGCTTCTTGTTGTTGCCGATCGCGACGAAGACGGAGGCGCCGGGATGGTCCTTGGAGGCCTGTTCGACGGTCCCGAGGATCGGATAGCCCTCGAAGTTCGCGCCCTGCTTCCACTTCGGATCGTCGTCCGCGTAGCCGAGGATGTTCCACATCGGCTGCTGCGAGAGCGCGTTGATGCGCTCCACGGTCCAGATTGCCTCGCGGCCGAAGCCGCCCGCGCCCACGATGAACAGGTCTCTCATGTTTGTCTCCTTCGGTTGAACGCCGTAAGTATATCAAATTCTCGACCGGGCCGCAAACTAGCGGCGCGCGCACTTGGTGAAGCCGCGCGCGCGCTGCACCGAGAAGCGCATCGGCCGGTTGATCGCCCAGCCGCTCGCGTTCAGGATCGCGCCGATGTCGCGCTGGCGCAGCTTGAACCACGTCAGGATCACGCTCGGCAGCGAGACGACGAGAATAACCGCCGCGATGGCGATCGGCACCTGCCACCACGCCATGCCCTGCACGCTCGCCGCGATGGCCGCGACCGCCGTGCCCATCATGCCGACGCCGATGCCGATGGCCGCGACGGAGCTCGCCATCGCCGCGCCGCCGTTCTGGGCCTGCCCGGCCGCCGCAGTCTGCGCCGCCGTCTCGACGTTCTTCTGCGCCGCCGCCTGACGGTCGCCGAGGAACTTCTTGACCGACGCGGCGATGCCCTCGCCCAGCTTTTTCCAGGGCGACCAGAACGCCTCCGCAAGCGAGACCTGGCTTTCGACGACCTTGGTGACGACGGCCTCCCAGTCCTTGCCGTCGCGGTCGTAGAAGACGCCGTTGCGCCCGACGTAGAGCTGGCCGACCGTACCGGCCGTGACGACCGCGCAGATCGACCGCGTCGCGCCCTCCGACGGCCGCGACAGCTTCAGGTAGAGCAGGCAGCACTTCGACTTCTCCGCGAGCGCCGCGTGCGCCGCCTCGCTGTCGACGTGGAAGCAGAGGTTCATCTCCTTCGCGTCGATCCGCAGCGTCCCCGTCTGGAAGATCGCCAGGTCCGTCTCGCTGTAGAGCCGCGCCATGTTGACGTAGTTTTCGAGGAATTCGCGCAGCCCCATCTTGTAGCGCAACAGCCGCTCCTCGTCGTCCAGCCGCCCCTTCACGCCCGCGTTCATCACGGGCTTCGCGGCGAGCCACGCGCGGTAGGGCGCGAACGCCGCCTTGACCTTCTTGTACTCGAGGCGGCTCAGTTCCGTCTTCTCACCCAGGACGGGCGTGACGCACTTCTCTGCGAACGCGAGGATCGCCTCCAGATGCTTCGGGTTGAGGTGGGTCCGGAGCGGCAGCGTCTTGTCCGGCTCGTCGGTGACGAGCGGCATGTCCTCGGGCGGCAGGAAGAACGCGTCGACGACCGGCTCGACCGCCGCGAGCGCCGCGTTCGCCTCCGCCGTCGCCGCGCCGCAGACCGCGACGTCGGGCGCCTGGCCGGCCGCCTCCCAGTCCGCGAGCGCCTTCTTGTCCGCGCCGGACGGCTCGAGCGCCGCCAGGTCGGCCTGGCGCGCGAGCACGTCGGCGAGCTGGCGTTCGTCCGCCTCGGATTTCGTGAAGAGGTCGTCGAGGCTGACGCCCTTCGCCTTCAGAAATTCGATCGCCGCGAGCACCTCGGGCGTGCGGATGCGCCTGTCGCCGTCCGTGTCCATCAGCTCCAGCAGGCGCAGGTCGAACCGCACCCCCGTCGTCGGCATCGAGATCGCGAGCCAGTGCTTGCGGTCGAGGCTCGCGAGGTTGGCGACGTCCGCGCCGCACGTCAGCTTGACCTGGCGCATGCGCCCGGCGCGCATCCATTTCCATTCATGTGTGCTCATGCCGTGAATCCCTTTCTGTCTGAATTGATTAGAAAAACCATTTGGCGCAGGCGAGCAGCCCCTGCTTCCACGGGACGCGGTGGCTGACGCCGCTTTTGCCCTTGAACTCGTCGAGGTGCGCGACATACCAGTCGTAGTTCCGCACGAGCGCCTGTTTGTTGGAATACTGCGGGCGGTAGTCAAGGAGCTTCTCCGCCTTTTCGATGGAGACGAACGAATCGGTCGACGCCGTCTCGTAGACCCACGGATAGAGCGGCGAGAGGTGCAGCTTCTCGAGGACGCGCAGGATGAGGACGAGGGGCTTCACGGGCATGCCGCGGATCTTCTTGCCGTGGCCCGCGCGGTCCAGCACCGCCTGGTAGTCCTCGCGCATCGTCGTGAACGCCTTCGCGCCGATGTTGAATTCCGTGGCGACGACGTCCTTCGGGTACGTCAGCGCGTTCCAGATCGCGTGGTCGAGATCGTCGACGTCCATCAGCTGGTAGCGGTTCGCGCCGCTGCCGATCATCGGGAAGCCGTGGCCCGTGTACGCCCAGTCGTAGAAGAGCGCGAAGACGCCGAGGCGCTCCGGGCCGATGAACGACTTCGGGCGGATGATGCTGACGCAGTAGCCGTCCTTGATCGCGGCGCGGCAGATGTTCTCCGCCTCGATCTTCGCGTGGCCGTAGGGCCCCACGCCGACGAGCGGATCGGTCTCGTAGATGGGATGCTTCTTCGGCACGCCATAGACCGCCGTCGACGAAATCTGGATCATGCGGTCCAGCCTGAACTTGCGCGCGGCGGCGAGCACATTGCGGCAGCCGTCCACCTCCGTCGTGTAGATGTCCGCCTCGGAGTAGAGCGGGAGCGCGGCGGCGCAGTGCACGACCGCGTCGCAGCCCTCGGTCACCTTCTCGACGGCCGCGACATCGCGCACGTCGCCCCGCGTGAACTTCAGCCACGGCTCCGACTTCTCGGGATAGTCGAAATCGGCGATGTCCAGAACGCGAATTTCCTCCACGCCTTTCGCGCGGAGGAAACGGATGAGGTTGATGCCCAGGAATCCCGAGCCGCCGGTGACGAGAATTTTCATTCCGCGCGCGGCGTGTCGAGCGGCATGTCGGCCGGCAGCTGCTCCGCGAGCGGCGCCTGGGCCGGGGCCGCCGTCTCGCCCGCCACGACCGAACCGGCGCCCGACGTGGAGGTCAGCTTGGCGAGGACGAGCGTGTTCAGGAGAAAGATCGCGCCGAGAATCGCCGTCGCCTTGATGAGGACGTTGCCCGCGTCCGCGCCGAGCGACGCTTCGAGCGCGCCGCCGCCGAACGCGCCGCCGAGACCGCCCTCTTTCGGCTTCTGCAGCATGACGATCAGCGCCAGCAGGAGGCACGCGACGACTTCGATGACATAGAGTAGACCGATGATGATGCTCATTTCGTTTTTCTGCCTTTCGTAAATGTCGAAACATTATATCATATTTCGGCCCCCTACAGCAAGATGCCGGGCGGGAGGTCCGAGGGGATGTGCCAGGCGTCCGGCGCGAACATGACGGGGAAGACCGGAATGCCGTCCGGCGCGCAGTTGCGCTTGAACGCCTGCGCGACGAGCCGGTAGAGGAACGTGTCGAGCGTCTTCTTGACAAGCGCGACCGGGAACTGCCCCTTGAAGAACGTCTTCGCGGCGGCGAGCAGGTCCGCCCGGTCGAGCCCGTTGACGATGAAGTTCCAGATGAAGAAGTCGTGCAGCTCGTAGGGGCCGAGCTTGTCTTCCGTCTTCTGGCCCTTGATGAGCTCGGGGCTGACGGGCGTCGCCACGATGTCGAGGATGGCCGCCGCCGCCGTGCCGCCGTGCGATTCGGCCCACCACGTGCAGACCTTGCGCACGACCGTCTTCGGCACGCCCGCGTTGACGCCGAACATCGACATGTGGTCGCCGTTGTAGGTGCACCAGCCGAGCGCGATCTCGCTCAGGTCGCCCGTGCCCAGCACGATGCCGCCCGTCATGTTCGCCTTGTCCATCAGGATCAGCGTGCGCATCCGCGCCTGCGCGTTCTCGAAGGCGACGTCCGGCGTCGTCCCGTCGTGCCCGATGTCCTTGAAGTGCTGGCGGCACGCTTTCGTGATGTCGATCGTCTCGAGCGCGAGCCCGAGCCCTTCGCACATCCGCCCGGCGTTGCCCTTCGTCCGCTTCGTCGTGCCGAATCCGGGGAGCGTGTAGACATGGATGCCCTTCCTGTCCAGCCTCAGCCGCGCGAACGCGCCGACGGCCACGAGGAGGCAGAGCGCCGAATCGAGTCCGCCCGAAAGGCCGATCGTCACATCCTTGACGCCGATGCGCGTCAGGCGCGTCGCGAGCGCCGCGACCTGCGTCTCGTACACCGCCGCCGGGTCGCACGGGAACGCCGCCGTCGCCGCGCGCTTCTTCGGCCGTTTGGCGAGGCTGCCGAGCGTGCCGCCCTCGGCGAGATAGCGTTTCAAGGCCGCCGCCGTCTGTCTGTTCATTTCGCTCCGTACTCCTTTTTCAGCGCGTCCGCCACCGCGCGGTCGACCGCGAACGCCGTGCCGTGGCGAATGCCCTTCGGCAGCTTCAGTTCGCGCGAGCGGTCCTGCCACGTCCGGCCGCCGTCCGTGCTGGCGGCGAGGCCGTAGCGCTTCTTGCCGTAGACGTCGTAGTAGACGAAGATCGCGTCGCCCACCGCGAGCGGCGACGGCCCTTCCACCCAGTCCGGGCCGGGATTGATCGGCGCCGAGACGTCCGTCGGGAAGCCGTCCGCAAGATGATCGGCGAACGTCACGCGCAGGTTCTTCTCCGGCGGCGTGTGGTTCTCGTTCTTGACGACCATCATCCACTTCTTCGCGGCGCGCGGCGCGCGGACGACCGCCGCATCGATGGCGCTGAACGCGGGGTTGAACCACAGCCGCGTCGGCGTGAACGTCGTGAAGTCCTTCGTCGTCGTCAGGTAGATGCGGTGGTTGAGGCCGTTTTCCTTCTGGTCCATGCCGGCGATCGGGGCGTGGCGGCCGGGGATCGTCGTCGCCCAGTAGATGTAGAAGTCGCCCGTCTCGTCGTCGTACGTCACCTCCGGCGCCCAGCTGTTCCGCGCCGTCGGCTCGTGCTGCATCACGGGAATCGCGCGCTGTTCGCTCCAGTGGATGAGGTCCTTCGACGACGCATAGCCGATGATCCGGTCGTGCCACGAGCTCGTCCACACCATGTGGAACGTGCCGTCGGGGCCCCGGGCGATCGACGGGTCGCGCATCAGCCGGTCCTGACCGACCGTCGGGCGCAGGATCGATTCGTTGTTGTTGAGCGCCGTCCACGTGAGGCCGTCGTCGGAAATCGCGAGGTGCAGCCCGTTGCGCTCGCCGCGGAAGTAGGCGAAGAGATACGTCTCGTCCGCCGCCGCGCCGACGGCGAGCGGCGCAAGCGCCAGCGTCCAAAGTGCAATCTTGTTCATGCGCGATAGTATATCAAAAAGCCGAGGCGGCGTCAGTCGTGAAGCAAATCCGACGGCGACCGTCACCAGAAAGGACAGCCACCGCCGAGACACACGCTGGCGGCCTTCAACCGACACGCACCCCGCGAATCGCGAACGTATGCGTCGGCGTCAGGGCGTCACCGCCGCAGGCCCGTCCGGGAAAGGCCTTTCCGGGCGGGCCGTTCTGTTCGGACACTCGTCCGACTGAACAGCAGCATAGTCTACCATATTCCGATTAGACAAGAGCCTATTGACATTATCTAGAAGGGTCTGACCCTTTTTACCCTTGGTTGCAGAGGAAAAGACGCCCTGGCGGGAAAGAGAGAAAAACCCGCCAGGGTGCCCAAAAACGGTTAGCGCGTCACTTTGTAGTAGAGCACGTTGCCGCTCTCGAAATCGAGCGGAATCGTCACTTGGTTGCCCGAACCCGTCTTCGTGGCGGTAGCGATATTGGCTTTGTTGGCGCACTCTGGCGTAGCCCCGTATTTGACGGTGTAGGAGCCCGCCGGCCAGTCGCCTGGGAACGTAAGCGTAAGGCTGCTGCCATTGAACGACGCCTTCTCAATGGCAAATGTCGCACCTGCCACCGGCGCAACACCGCCTTGATACGCCTGGGCATAGGTCAGCGACGAATTGGATATCGTGGAGTTAACATCAGACTGATCAATCTTGTTGACGGAAAAATAGTTCACAGGAATATTTACCGCCGTCCCTGAAGCATCCACAACACCCGATGTGACTGTCGCGGCGGCGCCGTTCGCCTTCACAGACGCGTACTTGTCGTAGACGGTGCTGGCGGCGTTCTGGATGACGACATCGTCGATTGCCGTATCGCCCGCCACCGTCATGCCCGTGAGCGATTTTGACGCGCCAATCGGAAGCCAGTCGCCGCCGTTGGCCAGTTCGCCGTTCACTGCAATCTGGCAGCAATTGTTGCCATAGTCGAATATGGTCGTGAGCCGCACCCAGTCATTCTTAGCATAGGTCTTATCGCCAAGCGAAACGGCATCGGAAGAGGAAGAGCCAGCAAGAGCGACAAGCTGCCCGGCGGTGTTTACCGCGATGGCGAGATGGCTGCCGTCCGGCAGAGCGGGAGCCTCGTCTGGAACCGACACCTTGACAAGGACATCGACGGCGACAATCCCATTCCTCACCGCAGGCTTCGTCGCAGAACCCGCTACCGTAAGGACCTGGGTGTGCTCTGCATCTGTGACGGCATAGCCATTGACAGGCGCAGCCAGTGTCGCCGCCGTCAGCGTGCCGCCCGACCAGCCATCTTTCGTAGACTCGAAAGTGCATACCGTGGCGGCAGCACCATCGGCCAATGCCGCGCCGGCCGCAAGGCCAGTGAGCGCAAGAACCGCTTTCATCGTCGTTTTCATGTTCTACTCCTTTCGATTTGGTTATTTGATTGTGGCTTTGAAGAAGATGTCGCCTCCAGACTTCGGGATTGTGGCGGTGGCGGTTTCGCCGTCGCTGAAGTCGTCGTCCGACAGCGTCACGTCAATCGCCCTCGCCGCCGCCGTCCTGAACGCCTCGGCAACGACATATTCGCCCGTGATCGACCGAAGCACCCCGTCGCCGTTGAAGCGAATCTTCGCGATTGATGTGCCGGACGCGGCCAGCGGGAAGTCTTGGACAGGATTTACAGGATTGACAAGATGGACATGACGAGGAGAAATTCTGCCAGCCATATCGGCGATTTTACTGCGAAATCGCCAACGGAGCTGGCGATTTGCCATTGACTTTCCGCCGAAGAATATGGTAGAATGTCCGCAGTTTGGTGACAAAAAGGCGTGAAAGTCATGTATATCTCTCGAAAACTCGACATTTCCACAGTGCTTGAACACAAGTCCTGCTTTCTCTTTGGTCCGCGCCAATGCGGAAAATCGTCCCTTGTGCGCGAAACGATTCCCGACGCATATGTGTTTGACCTTCTCAACTCCGACACGTATGCAAGGCTGGCCCGCAACACTGGATACATCGAGGAGGTCTGCCGCGAAAACCGCCCGATCGTAATTGACGAGATCCAGAAGATGCCGCTCCTGCTCGACGAAGTGCACCGCCTCATCGAATTGCGTGGCTTTCGGTTCCTTCTCACCGGCTCCAGCGCAAGAAAGCTCCGCAGGGGCGGTGTGAACCTTCTTGGCGGCAGGGCGCGGCTGAGAAACATGCATCCGTTCTCCGCATCTGAACTTGGCGAAGGTTTCGACCTCGACCGCGCCATGAATTACGGACTCCTTCCGGGAATCTGGTTTTCCGACGATCCCGAAGAAGATCTCGCCGGATATGTGACGCTCTACCTCGAACAGGAAATCATGCAGGAAGGTGCGACAAGGAATCTCCCCGCGTTCAGCCGATTCCTCGAAATCGCGGCTCTCACCAGCGGCGAACAGATCAACTACCAGACCATCGCCTCCGATGCACAAGTTCCACGAAGCACCGTGCAGGAGTACTTTAAGATACTCAAGGATACCCTCATCGCGCGGGAAGTCCCGGTGTGGCGCAAAGGGCTCTCCAGAAAGACCGTCGAAACGGCAAAGTTCTATCTTTTCGATACCGGGGTCGCGAGGCGTCTGCAAAGGCGAAAGGCGCTTGTCCGCGGCACACCCGAATACGGCCACGCATTCGAGAGTTGGATTCTCCACGAAATCGTTACCTACGCCGACACCTTCAGACGCGACGCCGAAATCGCCTATTGGCGAACGAGGACGAAGCTTGAGGTCGATTTTGTCATCAACAGTGAAATCGCGATTGAGGCCAAGACAACGCGAAACGCGAGCAAGGAAGACATCAAGGGGCTTCGCGCGATCGCCGACGAAGGCTCCTTCACCAAGCGGCTTCTCGTGTGCGACGAGCCGGCAGAAAGAGAAACGG
>Ga0256405_10010370_pt1 | contig 12337 bp, 12 predicted proteins | sample RumenRJG_02DNA_FD_189096 | JGI IMG/M metagenome (GOLD analysis project Ga0256405, IMG submission 189096) | Bovine rumen microbial communities from Lethbridge, Alberta, Canada - RJG_02 | ecosystem: Host-associated > Mammals > Digestive system > Stomach > Rumen | place: Canada: Alberta...
GTTTAAACCAAGAAATTGGCACAGATACAGGAGTAGTTATTAGATATAGAAAAAATTTAAAGGAAATATCCTGTGAAGAAAATTGGGATGGGGTTGTAACAAAACTTTTGCCTGTTGGGAAAGACGGTATTTTATTAAATGAGTTGGACCCTGGTAGAAATGTTTATCTATCTTCTACACAAAAGTATTCTGTTCCGTATACTAAAACCGTTTCTTTTTCACAAAATAGTATAGACGAAGAAGATTTTAAAGATGAAGACGGAAATTTAGATGAAGTGGCTTATAGAACTGCTTTAGTTGAAGATTTAGAGCTGCAAGGCATAAAATAAACTGCAAGCCAAAAATAACGTATACTCTAAGGGCTGACTTAGAAAATATTACCGACATTGGTGACACGATTGAAGTAATACACGAGCCGCTTAGTATCAACTTGACGGCTGCGGTTGTGGCTTTTGATTATGATTGCATCCTTAAAAAGTATACAGAGATTACATTTGGGAATTTTCAGAAGACTTTGTCAAGCCTTCTAGCTGATGTAAATAATCAAACAAACGAGATAGTAACTGAACAGACAAATCAATTAATGAATTCATTTAGCGATGAATTAGCTGCTTCCACTGGCGAGATTTGGGACATCTTAGATAGTTACAATATCATTTACGAAGGCGATAAACTTTTTATTCTGGATAGATTACCTAAAAAGAGCTGCTCAAAACGTAATTTTGTTTGATGAAAATGGACTAAGTATTTCATACAACGGAATTTATGGAACTTTTTTAAAAATCTTTGATATTAAAGGGTCTATAAATTTTTCACCTTTAAAAAAGGTTTTGTGGGGCGTTGTAAGCCTTGGAAAAGCCAATAACCATCAAGGGTCTATAAAACTTTTCAATGGCGCAAATGAACTGTTAGCAGAGTTTACAAAAGACGGCATAGAGTTTTATGGGGCTCTAAATTACCATGCTGTTTCAAATAGAGAGCACTTTTTCGCGGCGTATGACAGTGAAGGAAACACTTTAATTGATATAAAAAACGACAAAATTTCTGCTAAAAAAGGTGAATTTAAAGAGCTGAGTATTGGCGAAAATCTAAGATTTTTAACAAATTCAAGCGGTGCAGGAATTTATTTAAGTTAGGAGGTAAAATTTTTGGGCACTTTAGTTGCTACTTTAAGTACTAGAACCGAAGAAAATATAGGTGTTAATTGGGTTTCTGAAAATAGTCTAGATAAACTTTGGTACTCAATAAATAACGGTCAAAGTTATGTACTAACTGACCAAACAGGCGTTGATGGTTACTTAAGTTTTTATGATTTAACGCCAAATACAGAGTACAAGATAATCTTAAAGGGCGCCGAAAAAAGCGGCGCCATTATTTTTTCAGAGATTCTAGATATATCAACCTATGACTACCCTTTTTGCAACAAAACGCCGGATTTTACAATTGGCGAAAAGCTAACTTTAGGTTTTTACAACCCTTTAGAGCGTGAAATAACGGTGAATTTAATTGGAGCAGACGGAAGCGTAATAAGCAATGACACTATAAATGGCAGGACTTTAACTGGATTTATAGACGAAGTGACTATAGATAAGCTTTATAAAAGTATAAAAAATTCGGCGTCGGCACAATACAGTGTAAAAGTTACGTATTCAGATGAATCTACCCAAGCCACAGAAGGCGGGCACTACAGTGTAGATAAATCAATTTGCGCGCCAACTTTAGGTAACATCTACTACGAGGACAGAGACCCGTTTACGCTAACAATAACTGGAAATAATCAACGTTTAGTAAGAAACAGGTCATATCCGTTTTTTTATGCGACTGGTATACATCCACAAAAATATGCAACAATAGAGGCTGTTAATGTCATTTTAAACGAAGTTACATATCCGCTTTTTCTAGGAAATACAACTGCTGAGGGTTTTGGAAGTGCGGTTGACTCTGCAACCTCTTTGAATGCAATTTTCGAGGTCATAGATAGCCGGGGGCTCATTACACAAAAAGAGATACTGGTGAACATCTATGACTGGTTCCCAGCTGAGGCTGCGGTCGAAGTAAAAAGAACTAATGATGGAATAAGTGGACTTTATTACGTTTAATTTAATACAGTATAACAGAGCCTACTTTCTACACCGTATCTATGCTCAGCCCGCATACCTTTTTACATCCCCCTCGTAACAATGCCAATACATCGTTAAGAAGATAGAAATTCGGTTTTATTGCTACCTGTTTGTATTTCTAACCCCTATTAAACCAGAAACTACAGCACTTTCTCCATTAGCCAGCAATCTTCTTTCCTTCCTTCAAAGAGCTCATGTTTCGGAAGAGACTTGATGATTCTGAATCCTGCTTTCTCATAGGCACGTATTGCCCTGTAATTATTTTTATGCGGATCAAGAAGAACTCGGTTGGCCTTCTTATAGATTCTCAGATATGTAGTCATCATCTGCAGTAAGGCGGTACCGATTCCTCGATTCCAATAATCAGGATTACCAATAAATTGGTCCATAGCAAATACAACCATACCATTATCCGGATAATCATATTCATCGAAAAGTTTTCCGCTAAGTTGATAAGCCTGACCGTATCCCACAGGTTGATCATTGTATTCGATGATAACTCTGAACCCGTTGGGAATCTCTTTAAGAAAATGTGCGGACAGTGTGTCCATAGTGAACCTAACGTCTCGCCCCTCATAGTATTTTAACACCCTGTCGTCTGTAAGCCATTTAAACATAAAGGGAAGATCTCTCTCGGAAAAATCCCTGATCCGAACTGACTCGTTCTCGATCCTCATGTTTTCAGCCTCTTCAAATCGGATTTTATCGACGTATTAAAATACCTTTCATATACTGCGTTTCGTTATGGATTCGATATATTTCCATTTTCTCTTTTTCTGTGCAGCCGATCAGTATTTTGATTTCTGAATCCCGCTTCAATAAATCAACAATAATCATGACTGCGTCTATTTTTCTACCGCCGCTTCCGACCCATACATCAATTCCAGCACCATCCATAGAAGCAGTATCCTTTAGATATCCGTAGTCAACACAATAAATGAAATCAGAAAATTTAGGATGCACAGAACCTTTTGGTCGGTCGATCACAATTTCTGAGTTGTTTACTAGCATATCTAATGCATTCCAAAAATCTTTATTGTAACCATACATACGGCTGATCTCCAAATTTATAAGATTATAGTAAGCCGGAATTTATTTGTTCATTTTTCCTGTTTCAATCTCTTAGAAAAAAATAGTACGAGATCATCATCGTTAGCAATTTCTGTATCGTATTGTGCACAAGGTTTACCCTTATACCATACACCAGTTCCATCCGGGATATAACCTCGTTTGACGTAAATACGCTGAGCGTTCCCATATCCGCTGTGAAGTCCGACGCTAAGATAGACAACATCCGCATACTGCCCAGCAATCTTTTCGGCAACATCCAGCAGTTTGCTGCCAATTCCTTTCCTTCGGTACTTTTCCAATACTCCAAAATCAACGATCTCGGGCAATCCCTTCCCGCTAAATGCACCATCGCCCCTATCTGTAGTGTAAACATTGACATACCCAACAGGAATACCTTTAAGTACAGCTGTTAAAGATATACACTTTCCTTCAGTTTGATCTTTAAGTCTTGTAAGATATTTTGAAATATCTGCTTTCCAACCCTGCGCAATCTCTCCTTTAGTGAAAGAACGAGCATCTGCTGCCTCCATATTGCGGATCAGCAATTCATTATCTTTGTAGTAAATCACGGTGACTCCTTTTCTATTTCAACCACAGAGCCTTTTCGGCAAAGATTAATTCAAATCTCCACTGGCTCCTTTATTATACCACAAGAATGCAAAATCTGCGATGCACTCTTTAAAGCTTGGGTCTGGTATGGTATAATACAAGCAGAGTTGCAGAGAATATCTTTGTCGCCACTCCCCGCGAACATAAAATTCGTTGATGGAGGAGGTGGTGTGCATGAAGATATTAAAGCGATTGTTTGAGCTGATTAGAAGTTTTTTTGTGAACAAAAAATCAACCGGACCAAACATCCAGTTGAATATCACAATTAACCTTTTTGGCAAAGACTGACGCAAATCTCTGCAACTCCTTCATTATACCACAAAAAATCAAAAAAGATACGTAAAAGCTTTCTACAGTTCGTGTAAGGCTGAATTTTATTATTTAAAGGAGTACTTAAATGAAAAAAGTTTTTTCTATATTTTTAGTTTTTACAAATTTGTTTTTATCTAAAAGTTTAATTTGTTTGGCTGAGCCAAATGAAAAAGTTACCTCTAAAAAAGTCGTAACTGTAGAAAAAAAGAAGAAAAAAGCGGAAGAACAGAAAAAAGTCGAAGAAGAGGTAGACGAAGTAGAAAATGAAGCTGAGAATTCAAAAAATAGCAGTATATCAATAGAAATTAGCGATGAGACAATAGAAAAAATAAAAGAGATGTTAAATTCAGAAACAAATGAAAATTATGCTAAAGCACGCCTGACAATAGACGCCATTTTTAGTGTCATTTTGGGCGTGAATTTATTGTGCTCTTTAAAAGAAAGATTTTTTACATCACCGGAGCAAGTAATAGCTGAAAAAGTGCAAAGTAAAACTTGGTTCAATTCTGCTTTAAGTGTAACAAAGAGCGTTTTCTTTAAGGTGGTTGATAAAGTGTCCACCGCCTTGCCGTTTTTGTTGCTTTTAAGGTACTTTATTGTGAGTTAAAAGCAAACTTATTTATTTTTATAAACTTTGTTGCTTTTTCCATGCAAATGTTGTATAATGTATGTATAACCTTTATTGAGAGGTTTTTATGAGCTCTTTTGAAAAAACTTTAAGGGAAAAATATTCGCCAGAAACTATTCAAGCGGTCAAAGAGTATAATTTAATTGACGATGTAATGTTCACTAAAGCTGCCGAAGATAAAAAGTTTTGCGAAGAAATTTTAAGGACAATTCTTGATGACAAAGAACTCATAGTTGTTAAAAGTACACCTCAATCCAAGTTGCAAAATCTAAGAGGTCGTTCTGTTGTGTTCGATGCGATGTGCAAACTAAAAGGCGGAGCGATGGTAGACATTGAGGTGCAAAAAACAAATAATGATGATCACTTAAAAAGGGTAAGATATAACAGTGCTGTTTTAACGGCAAACATTACAAGTCCGGGGACTAAATTTCGTAGAGTACCAAATGTTATAATTATTTTTATCTCGAAGTTTGATATATTTAAAGACGGTTATGCTTTGTATCACGTGGACAAAATTGTCCGTGAATCTTCCAGAAAAATTGAGGATGGTTTGGATGAAATCTACGTTAACTCAGCTGTTAAAGATGGGTCGAAAGTTTCAGAACTTATGGAGCTTTTTGTAGACTTAAAAGCATACAATAAAGATGAGTTCCCGGTTGTGTCTGAAACTAAGAAAATTTACAAAGAAACTGAAGAGGGGGTGCAAGCTATGTGTGAAATTACTGAAAAGTTGTGTAAAAAGAGCGAAAAGAAAGGTTTCGCTGAAGGCGAGGCAAAAGGTATTTTATTTACTTTAAAAAATATGATGGAGACTTTAAAAATAGCGCCTGAAAAAGCTTTGGAAGTTTGTAAAATTCCTAGTGGTGAACGCTCTTTTTACCTTGAAAAACTGAAGGAAGTAAAGTAGAGGCTATTTTAGTGTAAAAAAATATAGTCGGTCTTTTAGACCGGCTCTTTTTGTATTTACAAAACAAAACAACTCCCAAGGTCAGGAGCTGTTTTGTGCCTTTTGAGTTTTTATACAAGAGAAAATTTTATTCACCAAGCTCCACTAGTGTACCGTCACCTTGAACAAAAAAGTCCCGTTTAACAAATTCCTTTTTAGTTCATGTAAAGAACATGCTAATTTACAAGGCAAAAAATAAGAATAAAATTATAAATTAATCTCCCGAAAAAATGCCCCTTATTTTCCACTTTATTAAATATTTAAGCATAGATTTTAAGTGAACAAAAAAGAATTTTAATTTTCTAGAGCTTTCCCTATGCCAAAAATGCACAATTGTTTCAGTAGGTAAAAATACTATTTTTCCGTATTTTCTAGCTCGCCTAGAAAGGTCTGCGTCTTCAAGATACATAAAAAATCTATCATCAAAACCGTTCAGTTCTTTAAAAATTTTTGTTCTAATCATCATAAAACAGCCTGTACAAAAATCTATGCAAAAAGGCTTTTGTGCGCTTGACTCTTGATTATACATTGTATATTTTTTTCTAATTTTGCTAAAAAAGTTGCTATATTTTTCTAATTTACCCGATAGCATATAAATAAACTTTGGGTCTTTCTTTGGTAAGCTTTGTACGCTACCATCTGGGTTTAATATTTTTGGAGTAACCATTGCTGCTTCTTTATGCTTTTTTAGGTAAAAAATAAGGTTTTTAATTACTTTTGATGTTATTATTACATCCGGGTTAATAATTAAATGAAATTCAGATTCTATTCTTTCTAAAATTAAATTATGTGCTCTTCCAAAACCAATATTTTTCTTAGATTTGATCATTTCAACTTCAGGGTAATTCTTTTCTATTAATTTTACAGTACCATCTTTTGACTCATTATCTATAACGAAAACTTTAAAAGAAATATTTGAAGAAAATTTATAAATACCTTTTAGTAAGTTCAATATTTCTTTTTCGTTATTGTAAGTAACAACACTAATAGAAAGCTCATACATAAAAATTTTAAAACCTTCACACAAAATTTACGTATAACTATTTTTTGCTTTTTCTTTTATTTTTAAGTCATCTTCATACAAAAACTTTGCTAAATCAAACCTGGCTTTTTTAAGATTTGGAATAGTCAAAACCGCCATACCATTTATATTTTCACTATAAACATTGTCATCCGTAGGAAGCCTAAACTGCTCTATTTTGTACGCTGAATATTTAGTCATATTTTTAGCAAGAGCTATAATTTCGCCCTTAGCAAAATTTGTTTTAATGCAAGGACCTAATTTATCTATTATATTTAAAAGGTCTTTAAGCCCAAGTGTAGATATCTTCTTGAAAATAGCCACAATAACTGTTCTTTGCCTATACGTCCGGGCAAAATCATCATGCAGCCCTTCCGGTGTTGGAATCTTTCTTGCCCTTGAATAAGACAAAGCTTTGTCTCCATCTAAAAGGTAAACACCATCTTTTACCGGTAAAGGCGAAGACTTACTTTTGTAGTACCAAAGATCGCCATTTATATAAGCCGCTTCTTTGGCGCTTAAACTAATTTTTATGCCCCCTAATATGTTTATAATCTCTTTAAAGTTTTCAAAATCTACCGTCACGTACTTATCAATCTTCACGCCAAAAGTATTCTGTAAAGTCTTTATTGCCAGTGACTCTTGCCCACAAGAAATGGCAGAATTCAGCCTATTCTTTCCATAACCTGGAATAGTTGTATAAATGTCCCTCATGAAGGAAACTTCTTTGATCTTCTTTAAACTACTATTTATAGACAGTAACATAGTACTATCACTTCTACTTTTAGTATCTGATTTATCTCTTCTATCCAGGCCAAAAAAGCAAACATTAAGGACTGTATTTTTTGTTAAAAGGTCTTCTGTAGTACCAGTTGGACTAACAATCGAGTAGTCCAGAGGTTTATAGTTTATTTTGTCCATTTTCAAGTATAAAAAAACTATACAGCCACCAACACCCCCTATAAGTAAAGACAAAAACAAACCTATAGAACAAACTACATTGGCAATTCTTTTTGTGTTTTTTGACTTTCTTATTTTCATACCTCCTCTCTGCCTTATTTAAGACACGCAATACCTGATAGTATGTTACATCAATATATAATAAATTAGCAACTATTATAATAAAAGTATAAAAACTTGCTTTTAAATTTAACGAGCGTATTTTACATATTTTTATGCTCACTTGTTTTATAACATAAATATTTTATACGTTCATATTTTTATAGTTTATGCTTTTTTAGAAAATTTTGTAAATATAAATATAGATAAATTAAATAAAAAATAAATGTGTGATAATTTTTTTATAACAAAATACTCTAAACTTTTGCTTTCTATACGAAAAACTATTTAATATACTACAAATATTTTGTAAATCTGTGTTTAAGCACTGCATTCTCTTTTTTATATTTCCTAAAAGTGTGAATAAGCTTTAAGAAACGTAGGTCATACCAAAATGTTGGAGTGTCTACCTATAAAGCAAAATGGTGCTAACCCAGTGCATAATGAGTTTTATTACAGGCTATGCAATGGACAAAAATACGTCAAAGAAAAAAATCCAATATTTCAAAATAGGAACATGCTAAAGCTGAGTAGGCCTAAGTAAAAAAATTATTTTCTAAGTCAAAGTAAGTTTTAAAAAATACCTAGTTTTAAACTACAACATTTTAGAGTTTAAGGTTTGCAATTATTTTGCTCTCTGCGCCTATTTATTTTTGTCACTACTAAAAATTTTGTTTTTTAATAATTACAACACAGAAGCAAAAGATAGAAAAAGTCCGTCACAGCTGCACGTATTGCATTAATTCTAAGTTTTTAAAATTTTCTAAGTAAAAAAATATAATATTACTAAAATCAAAGAGAACAAAAAATCCACCGTTTATAAAGCGAAAAATTCAAATTGCGAGTAGTAAAAACAAGTAGAAAATTGCTAAACTTTTTTAAAAAGATACTTACTGCTCTTTTTTGTAACATGTACGCAACGATATATCCTGATCATCTGGTTTTAAAATTATAAATATATAACTAAAAACACAGTTTCAAAGGGAATTAGACACATTAACCTCAAAAAGTTTCAAAAGCTTGGCTGTAGCTAAATTCCACAATATTATTTCAGGGAATAAACTACTATTCAAATGCCACCTTACTTAGCAGCGTGGAAAATATTAAAATTTGGCATATAAAAAACACCGACTAATAAACAACACAAAATCAAAAATTCACAAAAAGTTACCACGTGACTAAAATATCTTTGCTGGTATCGGTGTGAACAACACTCTATCAATACACACTCAATCCTAGTACCGACAGCACCGTAACGTTCAACAAAAAGTAAAAGTTAGCTAAATACTTCTGGAGCTGATAACCGGACTTGAACCGGTGACCTCTTCCTTACCAAGGAAGTGCTCTGCCGACTGAGCTATATCAGCAAAAAAATGACCAAAAAACTGCTTAAAAGACACACCGCCAAGTATAAGTTGCTTCAAACAAAAAAATTATCCAAATTCAAAAGATCACAACTCAGAAACAAGCTTAACCCCGAGTCTTTTCTTTATTCTACAATACAAAGTCAATCACCCTAATCTGTCCCGCCATACCATTACAATAAAAACCTGCCGACAGAAAAACGCCTCAATCGACCATACCAAAAATCTACTCCAGCCCGTTCACCAATTTCCACTAAGAGTGAACTAAACTCCCAATCTAATACTGCTTCTCAACGGAAGCCTGACAACAAATCAACTCAAAAAGGGCAACCAAAAAAACGCCCCTGGTGCTGATGGCCGGACTTGAACCGGCACGGTATCGCTACCAAGGGATTTTAAGTCCCTCGTGTCTACCTATTCCACCACATCAGCAAAGGCCCCATAGAACCGAATACATCCGTCCAGAACACGCCAGCAGCTATATTTTAACATAGTAAAAAAAATATAGTCAATAAAAATATTTTTGAACCGCTCTAAAATAGAAGGGACCCATAGCGATAAACCAATTAAAAAGAATTTTGCTAAAACTAGAGCTGGGTATATAAATTAGTTTCTAAATAATAAAAGAAAATCACATTTCCAGACATTTATGTAACCTACCCAGTTTTAGTGTTGCCAGAATTTTTTGAATCTTAATTTTACGAAATACTTTATAAAAACCAGCTACACAAAAAGTTTTGAAGTTTTATAAATTAAGCATACTCTCATGCAAATGTCTTATAAAATCTGTACTTAATCTGGCAAATTTTTTTTGCGTACGTCTTCTAGCGTATTCTATTATACTGACTTCCGTACTATCTAAAATCTGAATTTTTTAAAATCATCCTAAAAAATAGTTATGTGAGTACAGATCTCAAAGCAAAAAAATAAAATATTAAAAAAACCCCTAAGACGATTCTGTAATAACCAAATAAAGAAAAACTTTTTTTCTTTATGTAACCAGTAAAAAACTTTATTGAAAAAACAGAGACAATAAAAGAAGAAGCAAAACCTACCAATAAAATTAAAATTTCTGGCAAAGAAAAATCCAAACCGAACTTTAAAATATATTTTAAAGTTTTGTAAAAACTTGCACCAAACATGGTTGGAATAGCTAAGAAAAAAGAAAACTCTGTTGCTAAGGTTCTAGTAAATCCTAAAGCCAAAGCCCCAATAATTGTAGCGCCAGAACGAGAAGTTCCAGGAACAATTGCTAAAATTTGAAATAGTCCTACCAAAAAAGCAGTTTTATAATCTACTTGATCAGTTTTTTTAAGCAACGGCTTTTTCTGGCTTTTTTCTATAGCTATAAATACAAGACCATAAAAAATAAGAGTTATTGAAACAGTTAAAGAATTATAGAGCTTTTCGTGAACAAAATCATCTAACGCAGCACCTAAAACAAGGGGTAAGCATCCAACAATAATTTTGCTCCATAAAACCATGGTGTCTTTTTTTAATCTTATTTTTCCTTTACTCCTTTTTAAAGGATTTAATCTTCTAAAATATAAAAAGACAACGGCAAAAATAGAGGCTAATTGTATTAAAACCAAAAATAGATCCAAAAAGTCCTTACGTAATCTTAAATGTATAAATTCATTGAAAAGAATCATGTGCCCAGTACTGCTTACAGGAAACCACTCCGTAATACCCTGTACTATACCAAGCAAAGCCGACTTTAAAATATCTAAAAAATTCATAAAATAATCTAAAATCTCCTACGTCTATTATAATACTAAATTTTATTGTTTAGAACTATATTTATGTCATTATAAGAGACAAAATAAACTTGAGCGAAAAAACTTACTTTTTTACGTAAAAAGAATTTTAATAGTGCTCTTCTTTTTAAATTATAAATCTTTAAATTTTAATATTTACAATTGTTTTATTCACTGCTGTATTTATATGAGTCTATAAACTCCACTTTTTTTAAATTAAATTAAAATTACCTCAGGCAACTGCTAAAAATAAGACAGATAAAAACCCCGGGAATCTTTGCTTAAAAAGATTTCTAAACATATAGCAGCTAGTTTTATTTATAAAAGTTTGCATAAAAAATAAGTTTAAGTGACTTTATCTTTAAACCGTATATATAATTTTAGCACTGATAAAAACTTATCAAAATCTCATATGAGAAACAAAGTACGATATAACAACTGCCCACTATACTAAACTTATGACATATTAAAAAAGACAAAAACAATTAAATTGTGTATTATACTTTACTAAGAATATAAAAATAAACACTTTTTAAATTAGTTTTAATAAAGCAAAATAGCCAACGAGCTAGAGTAAGGATGGCGCGTAATATTGTTAAAAAAAGGGTACAATACAGAAAAAATTTTACTTATTACAGCTTTGTTTTTATTTGCTTGCATATTATTTTTTAATGCCTTTTATAAACCAGAAGAAGCTATACCATCTGTTATATATGTGAGTGAGGAAGAAGAAAGAACACGCGAAGAAGCTGACAAGGAAAATATTCAAAGTAGCAAAATTAATATAAACACTGCAACTGAAGATGAGCTTAGTGAAGGTCTCTCTGGAGTTGGAAGTGCCATAGCAAAAAGAATTATAGAGTATAGAGAGCAAAGTGGTGGCTTTTCTAATATAGAAGATATCAAAAACGTTTCTGGTATAGGTGAAAAAATGTTTGAAAAAATAAAAAATTCTATTTGTGTTTGAAGAAAAAATAAAGGTGGAAATTTTCTCAATAGATACTAATCAGTATTAGGGTAAGGGTTTATGTTAAAAAGAGCATGTTAGACTGGTCCTTCCGCGATTGAAAAATATAAAAAGTAATTTAAACAATAACTAAGTGAAGCGTTATTTGATCTTAAAAGTGCAAGACATAGTGTTCAGCCGGCATACTTCTGAAAAATTTTATAATATAAAAAAATAAATCAACAAGATTTCTAAAAAAAGCAAAAACTTACAGAACTAAGTAATAAAATAATCGAAGAATTAAAGAGAATTTTTTAGTAAATAAGTTAAAAAGAAAGTAGAAAAGTCATGTTGTCAACATAAGTACCTGGAAAATCATCTTAAAGAAAGCACAGTGATATCATATACCAGTATAATTGTGTTTATTTTGTTTACAAATATGTATTTTTGCATTAAATTATTGACATTTTAAATTAAAAATAGTATAATTTAGATATATTTTAA
>Ga0256405_10010373_pt1 | contig 12333 bp, 6 predicted proteins | sample RumenRJG_02DNA_FD_189096 | JGI IMG/M metagenome (GOLD analysis project Ga0256405, IMG submission 189096) | Bovine rumen microbial communities from Lethbridge, Alberta, Canada - RJG_02 | ecosystem: Host-associated > Mammals > Digestive system > Stomach > Rumen | place: Canada: Alberta | collected...
GATTCATTAAAATTCTGGATGCGCTGTGCGTGTCTGTTTTTTAGTGGAGAATCTGAAATACCTATTCCGGATCGGAACTGGAGGGCGAAAATGGTTGAGCAGATTACAAACATTAACGCGGCGGTAAATGATTTTGTGTGGGGCTGGCCGGCATTAATCATGCTGGGGGTTGTCGGAATTCTGATGACGGTTCTGACAAGGTTTTTTCAGGTGACGCATTTTCCCCACTGGGTGAAACATACGATTGGTGCAATTTTTGTAGACAGGCATGTAACCGGGCATACAAAAGATCTGTCGATTTCCCAGTTTCAGTCGCTGTGTACGGCGTTGGCGGCAACCGTGGGAACAGGGAACATTGTCGGCGTGGCTGGAGCCATTGCCGTCGGCGGTCCCGGAGCGGTTTTCTGGATGTGGCTGATCGCGTTTTTCGGCATGATGACGAACTTTGCCGAAAACGTGCTCGGTATCCTCTACAGAAAGAAGGGAACAGATGGTGCATGGCATGGAGGTGCCATGTATTATCTGCGGGATGGTCTGGGAACCCGGAAGGGTCTGGGTCAGCTGGGCAGCATACTGGCCGCGCTGTTTTCCTTTTTCTGCCTGCTGGCTTCGTTTGGCATTGGGAACATGAGTCAGGTTAATTCCATGGTCTCAAATGTTCATTCAGCTTTCGGCATTCCGAATGTCGTCACAGGGATTCTGCTGGTGATTGCCGTGGGTGCCGTTATCCTGGGCGGGCTTCAGCGTGTGGCGGCCATTACGGAAAAGCTGGTTCCGTTCATGGTCATTCTTTATCTTCTGGGCACACTGGTGATTATCCTGACACACCTTTCCGTGATTCCGGCTGTCTTTGTGTCGATCTTCAGGGGAGCCTTTTCTGTCCGCGGCTTCGTTGGCGGCGGTGTTGGCGCGGGAATCGCCACGGCCATGAAAATGGGCTTCAAGCGCGGCGTCTTCTCCAATGAGGCGGGTCTTGGCTCCTCGGTTATGGTGCACTCCTCCTCAAATGTCAAGGAACCCGTCCGTCAGGGAATGTGGGGAATCTTTGAAGTGTTTGCAGACACCATTATTGTCTGTACGCTGACCGCACTGACGATCCTTTCCTCAGGTCTGGTCGACCTGACCACCGGAAACCTGACGGCGGCCGGTGAGGCAGTCGGGTCCAGCTCACTCATGAGCGAAAGCTTTCGCCTGACCTTTGGTCCGGCGGGGGCGGCATTTATTGCTATTGCAATCCTTCTTTTTGCCTACTCCACGGTTCTTGGATGGAGCCATTATGGCGCGACCGCGTGTCATTATCTGTTTGGGGATAAATCGGTTCTGCCGTACCGGATTGCCTTTACGGTCATTGTTTTCCTGGGTTCCGTGATCACCGCGCAGCTTGCCTGGGATATTTCGGATACCTTTAACGGTCTCATGATGGTTCCCAACCTGATCGGGCTCCTGATTCTCTGCCCCATGGTGATGAAGGTGACGAAGAATTACGTCGACAGGAAAATTCATCACCTGGAGGTGAAGCCGTTTCTTTCGGTATGGCCGGACATTCAGGAAATGCAGGAGGCAGCGATCCGGAATGCGACCTGCGAGGAAGACGCTGAATAACGGCAAACAGATAGTTGAAAACAGACAGGCCACAGGGCAATGCCCTGCGGCCGTTTTTTATTGGTGTCGGCGGCGAATCAGAGACGATGTAGATATTCATCTGAGACGACGGAACGAAAGAGCGGCAGCCAGTGATCAAAGTCTTTCAGGATTTCAGTGGCTTTTGGTGAACCGGTGGCCTGAACATGCCGTTCAAGGAGATGCCGCAGTTCAACGGCCTGGTCTGTGCTGAGAGGGTGCATGCGTACAAGGCCGGTGTTGATTCGCTGTGCCAGTGTTCCCTCCGTGTCCAGTACCCAGGCGATGCCGCCAGACATTCCAGCACCAAAATTATCGCCTACCGGTCCAAGAATGGCCACGCGCCCGCCGGTCATGTATTCACAGCCGTGATCACCTACCCCTTCCACGACAGCCCATGCACCGCTGTTGCGGACGGCAAAGCGTTCACCGGCAACACCGGCGATAAAGGCAGTGCCGGAGGTGGCGCCGTAAAGGGCCACGTTGCCAATGAGGGTATCCTCTTGATTCCAGCAGGCGTCTATCGGGGGACAGATGGCCAGTGTTCCGCCGGAAAGACCTTTTCCCAGGGAGTCGTTTGCCACACCGTAGAGTGTAATGGACTGCCCCTGGGGCAAAAAGGCGCCGAACGACTGGCCGCCGCAGCCCTGTGCCTGAATATGCCGGTCACCCCTCAGGAGTGTGCCGAATGCCCGGTCGGTGGTGGTCAGCTGGATATGATCCTGAAACAGGCGGGCATCGGCACGTTCCTGCAGGGCAAAATCGTGCTGCGCGCCGGGCTGGAAAGGAATGTTGCGGGCAAACCCGATCAGGTCGGAGAGGTCGAGATCCACATTGTCCCTGACCCGGAGGAGGTCGCTGCGGCCGACCAGTTCATTGACGGTCCGGGCACCCAGCCTTGCCATGATCCGGCGCAGTTGTCCGGCAACGAAGCACATGAACCGTTCCACGTATTCCGGCTTTCCGGTGAATTTTTGGCGCAGCTCGGGTTTCTGGGTAGCGATGCCCAGGGGACAGGTGCCCAGGTGGCAGACCCGCATCATGCGGCATCCCATGGCAATCAGGGGAGCGGTGGCAAACCCGAATTCCTCGGCTCCCAGCAGCAGCGCGACCGCCACATCATGTCCGGTCATGAGCTTTCCGTCGGTCTCAAGCTTGACGGTATGCCGCAGCCGGTTTCGGCAGAGAACCTGGTGGGTTTCTGCCAGTCCGATTTCCCAGGGCAGGCCGGCGTGATGCACGCTGGACAGGGGAGCGGCGCCGGTGCCGCCGTCGCCGCCGGAAATCAGGATCCCGCCCGCACCGGCTTTGGCGACCCCGCTGGCAATGGTTCCGACACCGGCGGAGGAAACCAGCTTCACCGTGATTTTTGCCTCTTCATTGGCACACTGCAGATCGTAAATCAGTTCAGCCAGATCTTCAATGGAGTAAATGTCATGATGGGGAGGCGGAGAAATGAGGGAAATGCCGGGGAGAGAGCAGCGGGTTCTTGCCACGCTTTCCGTGACCTTTGAACCAGGCAGATGGCCGCCTTCACCCGGCTTTGCCCCCTGTGCCATTTTTATCTGAATTTCCTTTGCGGAGAGCAGGTATTCCCGTGTCACCCCAAACCGTCCGGAGGCGACCTGCTTAATGGCCGAGTTCAGCTCGGTTCCAAAACGTTCACTGAGTTCACCGCCTTCTCCGCTGTTGGATCTGCCGCCCAGATGATTCATGGCCGCGGCCATGCATTCGTGGGCTTCCTGCGAGATGGAACCGTAGGACATGGCACCGGTCCGGAACCGGCGGACAATGGCGCTGACCGGTTCCACTTCCTCAAGCGGAATCGGGGTACACAGATCGTAGCGAAAATCCAGGGAAGAGCGGATGGTGCGCGGTCCCTCATGTTCAACCAGTCGGGTGTATTCATCAAAAAGTACTTCATTATCGGTCCAGATGGCCTGCTGAAGGGTATGAATGATGCCGGGGGTGTACAGATGTTCCTCGGCATCCGGGCCTTTGCACAGGCGATGCTGCCCGACGGATGGCAGCGATGCCGGCGTTTCAGGCAGGAAGGCTTTTTCGTGATAGTAACGGCTGGTATTTTCCACATCATGCAGACCTTTTCCGCTGAGTGAACAGGGGGTATTGGTGAAATACTGTCGGACAAATTCGGGATTCAGCCCGACGGTTTCAAACAGCTGGGCACTCTGGTAGGACTGCAGAGTGGAGACACCCATTTTGGAGGCGATTTTCAGCACGCCCTCGGTCAGAGCATGATTGTAACGGCATATGGCCTGTTCCGCGTCCTCCGGATGATGTGAGCGGATGATTTCCTGGGCCAGGTAAGGGTTCACGGCCCGGGCGCCATAGGCGATGAGCAGGGCTGCCTGATGGGTGTCCCGTGGTTCACCGCTCTCCAGAATCACGGATACTTTCGTCCGTTTCCGGATCTGAATCAGATGCTGTTCAAGCGCGGAAACCGCCAGCAACGCAGGAATGGCCAGATGCGTGGAATCCAGTCCGCGATCCGTCAGGATGAGGAGTTTGATTCCCTCGCGGCAGGCCAGATCACAGTCGGCGAAAAGGCGTTCCATGGCATTTCGCAGACGGGAATTTGCAGGATACAGCAGGGACAGTTCCCTGACAGAAAAAGCCGGGTGATTCAGCCGGCGGATCTGAGCCAGTTCCTGCTCGGTCAGTATCGGGGAGGAGAGTTCAAGAACGGTACAGTTTTCCGCGCCCTTTGCAAGCAGGTTTCCGTCATCACCGAGATAGATCGAACAGTCTGTTTTGCACGTTTCCCGAAGGGCGTCAATAGGCGGGTTAGTCACCTGTGCAAACCGCTGATGAAAGAAGTTGTACAGTGGAGGATGAGCCTTTGAAAACAGTGCCAGTGGTTCATCCGCGCCCATGGAGGCAATGGGCTCCGTCCCTTTTTCGGCCATGGGGAGGAGAATGTCCTGCACGTCCTCACGGGTATAACCAAAAGCCCGGCTGAGGCGGGAAAGGTCCATGACTGAGGTCTTCAGGGATATGGCCGGCAGGTCACTGAGCCGGACGATCCGGCGGACCCAGTCACTGTAGGGAAACTGTGCGGCAAAATGAGACTTGAGTTCCTCGGATTCAAGCAGCTTTCCGGAGGAAAGATCGGCACAGAGAAGTTCACCGCTGCGGAGTTTCCATCTGCGGCGGATGTGGGCGTTTTCCTCGAAGAGGACACCGGCCTCACTGGAGAGAATCAGACGATGATCATCTGTCAGCGCACATCGAAGCGGCCGGAGGCCGTTGCGGTCCAGGGAGGCACAGACACTTTCGCCGTCCGAGTAGAGAACAGCGGCAGGTCCATCCCAGGGCTCCATGATCGTGGAATAGTAGCGGTAAAGGTCATGCCAGGGTTTCTGTTCCGTTTCCCCCTGCCAGGGCTCCGGCAGCAGAATCATGCCTGCCAGCGGCAGCGGAAAGCCGTTCATGGCCAGAAACTCCAGGGTATTGTCAAGCATCTGGGAGTCAGATCCGTCGGGGGCGATGACGGGCAGAACACGCGCCATATCAGATCCCATCTGTTCGGAAACCATGGTTTCCGCCCGTGCCTTCATGCGGTCATGGTTGCCCCGGATGGTGTTGATTTCCCCGTTATGCAGCAGAAATCGCTGGGGATGTGCTTTCGACCAGCTGGGGAAGGTGTTCGTGGAAAAGCGCGAATGAACCAGTGCCATCTGCGAGACGTATCGCACATCCTGCAGGTCATCGTAAAAGGAACGGAGCTGTGTGACCAGCATCATTCCCTTGTAGACGATGGTGCGGCAGGACAGGGAACAGATATAGGTATCGGTATCCTGCTTTTCAAAGGTCCGGCGAAGAATGTACAGCCGCCGGTCAAAATCCATGCCGGCGGGGATGTTTTCAGGCCGAGCCAGAAAGCACTGGCGGATCCTTGGCATGGTCCGCCTGGCACCGTCCCCCAGCTGTGCCGGATGACAGGGAACATCCCGCCATCCCAGCACAGGAATGCCCTCGGCCCTGGCCAGCCGTTCAAAGATCCGGCAGATATTGGCAAGCCCGACCTCATCCTCGGGGAGGAAGAACATCCCGACGGCATAGTCGCCCGGTGCCCCGAGGCTGATGCCTTCCTCCCTGGCCCAGAGGGAAAAAAGTTCGTGGGGCAGTTGTGTCATGATACCGACGCCGTCGCCGGTTGTCCCCAGCGCATCACTTCCGGCCCGGTGAGCCAGGCGCTCCACAATGGTCAGCGCCTGATCGACGGTCCGGTGCGACATGCGACCGCTCAGGTCCACAATGGCGCCCACGCCGCAGGATTCATGCTCCAGTTCCGGCCGATAGAGCGGATATTGATCCATCGTTCATGCCTCCGATTCAGATTCTGTCCGTTGATCGCGGACAGGACGGTTTCAGATCATTCATGAAAGACCGGATGCAGGACATCCGGTCATTGTTGTTTCTGTGTGTGCATGGACCGCAGGGTCATTCGTTTCTCAGCAGTGCTTCTGCCACCTCTGTCATCTTCCGGTGTTCACGCATGGCCCGCTGCTGCAGATAGCGATGGGCTTCTGGCTCGCTGAGATGCTTCCGCTGCATGAGCAGACGTTTGGCCTGCTCAATGAGGGTCCGGTCATTTTGGGCGCGTTTGGGCAGCTGCATGGTATGCAGCTGTGTCAGCATTTCCACTGCGCCGATGACGGCATTTCCCGAACAGGGATAGGCGAGCCGGAAGATGGCCGGGGATTCGCAGGCGGCAAGGGCTTCCGGCCGGGCGATCAGGAGAAAGCGGAAGCGATCCTGAAAGTCCGCATGGAGCGCATCTGCCAGATTGCCCAGCATCCCGCCACAGAGAATGACAATGCCGTCCTCGCATTCCGCAAGGGTTCGGCGGACGGCACTGCCGGACACGCAGGTGCGAAAAACGGGATACCCGGAGGAAACCAGCAGGCCGGAAAGCTGTGTCCGGCTGGCTTCTGACGCACCGATAATAACAATCCTGGCCACGGGTTTGTTCCTTTCTTTTCTGCCTTTGTCATTGGCCGGGCACGGATCAGTACATGACCAGGTACCGTTCGATCTCCCAGCTGCTTACATGTGTCCGATAGGCATCCCATTCTTTCCGCTTGCCCTCAACATACTGACTGAGTACATGCTCACCCAGCGCCTCGCAGATGACCTTGTCGGCGGTGAGGCATTCAATGGCCTCGTGGAGGGTGCCAGGGAGACTGTCAATGCCTTTGGCGGCACGGGTCTGTGCATCCATGGCAAAGATGTTCTCTGTAATCTCCGGCGGAGGGGTCATGCCCTTTTCGATGCCGTCAAGACCTGCCGCAAGGCATACGGTCATGTTCAGATAGGGGTTGCAGCTGGGATCCGGGCAGCGCAGCTCGACACGTGTGGCCTGGCCGCGGGCGGCAGGAATACGGATCAGGGCGCTGCGGTTGCTGGCACTCCAGGCCAGATAGCAGGGGGCCTCATAACCGGGCACCAGACGCTTATAGCTGTTGACCAGCGGATTGGTAATGGCCGCCATTCCCCGGACATGGGCAAGAATGCCGGCAATGAAGGAATAGGCTTCCCTGCTCAGGCCGCGGCCATCAGCGGGATCCGCAAAGACGTTTTTCCCTTCTTTAAACAGGGACATGTTGGTGTGCATGCCCGAGCCGTTGATTCCAAATACGGGCTTGGGCATAAAGGTGGCATGCAGACCGTTTTTCTGTGCCAGCGTCTTGACGGCCAGCTTGAAGGTCATGATGTTGTCGGCGGCGGTCAGGGCATCTGCGTACTTGAAATCGATCTCATGCTGTCCGGCGGCAACCTCATGATGGCTGGCCTCAATTTCGAAGCCCATCTGTTCCAGTGCCATGCAGATTTCGCGGCGGGTGCTTTCCCCGTGATCCAGGGGACCGAGATCGAAATAGCCTGCCTCATCGGCTGTTGTGGTGGTTGGCCGTCCGTGCTCATCCGTCTGGAACAGGAAGAATTCACATTCCGGTCCGACGTTAAAGCTGTATCCCATCCCGGCGGCTTTTTTCATCAGACGCTTCAGCGTTCCCCGGGGATCGCCGGTGAAGGGGGTGCCGTCTGGGTTGTACACGTCGCAGATCAGGCGGGCGACTTTCCCCTGCTGCGGGCGCCAGGGCAGAATGGCGAACGTGTCCAGATCCGGCCGCAGATACTGATCGGATTCGTTGATGCGGACAAATCCCTCAATGGAACTTCCGTCGATCATGATCTCGTTGTTGACCGCTTTTTCTACCTGACTGGCGGTAATGGCCACGTTTTTCAGCTGACCAAAAATGTCGGTGAACTGCATGCGGATGAATTCCACATCGTCCTCTTTCACCATTTTAATGATATCTTCTTTTGAGTACCTGCTCATAACAGCACCTCCAACGATTCATCTGTGAAAATAAAAAGGGACAGAGAGAGCCCAAACATGACCCCCTTGTCCTGCTGGGTGAAAGGATAGCATAACCGGGGACCGTTTGTCAACAGAATTTGAAAGAAAATTATTAAGAAAGTGCGAAAATAGAACTATTGAGGCTAATATTAATGCAAAAATGCAGGAATACAAAAATAAAATTGCAGAAATGAGTTGACAGCCTCCGGCTTCCGTGTTAGAATTCGGGCAAATTTCACAGGCAAAAGCGTTGCGGAAGCCGAGTAGTCCGGCGGGGCCCAGGCCCCGGGGCGGCATCACAGAGAACGGGCGATGGTGAAAATCCCGTATGAGCCACCGGATGAAGAACCCTTCCAAGTCCAAACTGAACGGCAATGCCCAGTAGGCGCGGCGTGCGGACAGGACGTTATCCCTGTCAGGGCTTGACTGAGCCCGGAGAGAAGCAAATCAGGTGGTACCACGGAGAGGCGGCCTTCGTCCTGAAATCAAGCAATGTCGGCCGACCATGTTTGGAGGTGCCTTTCAATGTGTTCGATCTTTTTCGCTGAGGGAAAATCACAGCCGGTGGAAAAACTGCGTGCCTGTTTTGAGCGGACGGTGACAAGAGGACCGGATAAAAGCACGCTGATGGAGATTCCCCGGGGCTGGCTGGGGTTCCACCGTCTGGCCATTATGGGACTGACGGATGATGGAATGCAGCCTTTTGAAATGGATGGGAACTATGTGGTATGCAACGGTGAGCTTTACGGTTTCCGGCCGCTGCGTCAGCGGCTGATCGAGGAGGGATTTCCCATCCGGAGCGAATCGGACTGTGAGATTCTGCTTCCGTTATACAAGGAATACGGGGTGGAGATGTTCAAGACGCTGGATGCGGAATTTGCCCTGATCCTGTACGACGGTGCACAGGACCGGCTCATCGCGGCCCGTGATCCTATCGGGATTCGCCCACTGTACTACGGCGTTCAGGCAGATGGCGGCATGGCATTTGCCTCCGAGCCAAAAAACCTGCTGGGGCTCTGTGAGGAAATACGGCCGTTCCCGCCGGGATACTACTGGGTGAACGGGGAATTTGTTCAGTATGCGGATCCGGCCCACGTGGATCAGTTTACGATGCGGGAGGAGGAGCATATCTGCCGGAAACTGCGCAGGCTTCTTATTGACGGCGTGGAAAAGCGGCTGGATGCAGATGCGCCCATCGGGTTTCTGCTCTCCGGCGGACTGGATTCCTCCCTGGTGTGTGCCATTGCGGCCAGGATTCTGGGGAAACCCATTCGGACTTTCGCCATCGGTATGGATGTGGATGCCATTGATCTGAAATACGCACGGATGGTGGCAGACTATATTGGCGCGGAACATACAGAGGTCATCATTTCAGAAAAGGATGTGCTTGCCGCACTGCCGGCAGTGGTTGAACTGCTGGGAACCTGGGATATTACGACGATCCGGGCCAGCATCGGAATGTATCTGGTATGCCGGTATATTCATGAACACACGGATATCCGGGTGCTTCTGACCGGTGAAATCAGTGATGAACTGTTCGGATACAAGTACACGGACTTTGCCCCGGGGGCGGCGGAGTTTCAGGAAGAGGCGGAAAAGCGGATCCGGGAGCTGCATGTGTATGATGTCCTGCGTGCGGACCGGTGCATTTCAGTAAACAGTCTGGAGGCCCGGGTTCCTTTCGGTGATCTCAAGTTTGTCCGATATGCCATGAGCATTGATCCGGAACTCAAGATGAACCGTCACAACATGGGCAAGTATCTGATCCGCAGGGCATTTGCTGATGACGGGATCCTGCCGGATGTCATTCTGTGGCGGCAGAAAGCGGCTTTTTCAGATGCGGTCGGTCATTCCATGGTGGCAGATCTCAAGGCACTGGCGGAGCGCACGTATGGGGATGAGTGGACGGAAAAGGCGTCCGGGTATGACTACTGTCCGCCCTTTACCAAGGAAAGCCTGCTTTACCGGGAACTGTTTGAGCAGTTCTATCCCGGTCAGGCGCGGATGATACCGGATTTCTGGATGCCAAACAAAAACTGGCCCGGCTGTGATGTGGATGATCCATCTGCGAGGGTGCTCAGCAACTATGGGGCCAGCGGGATATAACTGAATAAGGGATTTGTCCTGAGCAATCAGGTGAAACCAGCAAAGCGGCACAAGGGCGTGCATGCCCTTGTGCCGCTTTGTATTTTATTGGAGAAAGGAATGGGATTTTTATGACGTTTTCTGCGGTAAACACGATCTGGGTTTTGCTGGGGGCAGCGCTGGTCTTCTTTATGCAGGCCGGGTTTGCCATGTGCGAGGCGGGGTTTACCCGGGCAAAAAATACGGGCAACATTCTGATGAAAAACCTGATGGACTTCTGTATCGGAACACCGCTTTACTGGCTTGTCGGTTTCGGCCTCATGTTTGGCGCCGGCTCGGCGGCACTGGGGTGGATTGATCCGTTTATCATGAGGGATTATACACACATTCTGCCGGCCGGTGTTCCGCTGTGGGCCTACGCCATTTTTCAGACGGTCTTCTGTGCGACCAGTGCCACCATCGTTTCCGGTGCCATGGCGGAGCGCACGAAATTTTCCGCGTACTGCGTCTATTCCGCGGCGATTTCGCTGTTTATCTATCCCATTCCCGGACACTGGATCTGGGGCGGCGGCTGGCTGGCGGAAATGGGTTTCCACGATTTTGCCGGTTCCACCTGCGTGCATATGGTGGGCGGTGTATGTGCCCTGGTCGGGGCGAAAATCCTGGGACCGCGTATTGGCAAGTACGGGAAGGATGGAAAGCCTCGGGCAATTCTGGGGCACAACCTTTCCATTGCAGCACTGGGGGTCTTCATTCTGTGGTTTTGCTGGTTCGGCTTCAATGGGGCAAGTACGGTTGGAATGGACAGCGATGCGCTGCTGACCAGCGCCGGACTGGTCTTCTTCAACACCAATCTCGCGGCGGCTCTGGCAACCCTGGTAACCATGGTTTTCACCTGGATTCGCTATGGCAAGCCGGATGTTTCCATGACGTTTAACGCCTCTCTGGCCGGACTGGTGGGAATTACGGCCGGATGTGATGCGGTAAATCCTTTTGGTGCGGCGGTGATTGGCATCTGCTGCGGCTTTGCGGTGGTTCTGTCGGTGGAACTTTTTGACAAGGTGCTGAAGATCGATGATCCGGTGGGGGCGATCTCCGTACACGGCGTCTGCGGTGCACTGGGAACGATTCTGACGGGACTGTTTGCAACCGGTGTTTCGACCATGAAAGGGGTATTCTATGGCGGCGGCCTTACCTTCCTGGGGGTGCAGCTTCTGGGTGTCGGTTCAGTCATTCTCTGGACAGGTGTGGTTATCTCCATCGTATTCCTGATCATTCGGGCGACAATTGGTCTGCGTGCGGCTCCGGAGGATGAGATCATGGGTCTTGATCGTTCCGAACATGGCCTGCATGCGGCCTATGCCGGTTTCATGATCATGGCAGACAGCAGTCCGGAGATGCAGACCGTCCCGGCGCCGGCCGCCGCTCCGACACCGGACGGGCCGCAGCAGCGCGTGAAAAAAGAGAAGGCGATGGATGCGTCTGTCTATACCAATGTTCGTATCATCTGCCGTCCGGGAAGTCTGGAAAGCCTGAAGACAGCCATGAACCGGATCGGAATAACCGGCATGACGGTGACAAACGTGATGGGGTATGGTGCACAGAAAGGCAAACCGGAGTACTATCGCGGCACACCGGTTGAGGTGACGCTTCTGCCAAAGGTTCAGGTAGATATTGTTGTCAGCAAGGTGCCTGTACAGCAGGTGGTTGAAACGGCCAGGCAGGTTCTGTATACCGGCCATATCGGAGACGGGAAAATCTTTGTCACGGATGTGGAAAACGTCGTGCGTGTCCGAACCGGTGAGGAAGGATATGACGCATTACAGTCTGAGGAGGCAGATGCCTGACAGACATAAAAGAGGCAGACAGGTTTTCCTGTCTGCCTCTTTTATGCCATTTATCCGGAAATGGGTCATTGCGTTGCTTATTGATTTTCAATCTGACAATGATAAGCTGAAATAAGGGCGAACATGATTAAGTGCACGCTGCTGCAAGCTCTCCGCTTTTAAACTTTGTCAACATGTCTTTCATGACCTGGCGATTTGAGGTAACCTTAAGAACATCATCGTTTCTGCCGTGACGAATCAGAAAGTTGATAAGATCGAATACATCATTTTGTCCTTCCTCACGTCCTTCCTCACGTCCTTTCTCTTCGCCTTGCTCAAAAATTACATCTGCTTTTGTTCGCAACATGACACGACTCATAATGGAATCGACCTCCTTTTTAATAGTCTGGAAACCAG
>Ga0256405_10010374_pt1 | contig 12332 bp, 9 predicted proteins | sample RumenRJG_02DNA_FD_189096 | JGI IMG/M metagenome (GOLD analysis project Ga0256405, IMG submission 189096) | Bovine rumen microbial communities from Lethbridge, Alberta, Canada - RJG_02 | ecosystem: Host-associated > Mammals > Digestive system > Stomach > Rumen | place: Canada: Alberta | collected...
CTTCCCGCAGGCTGTAAGGCACAGTGCTGCAACTGCCGCAGCTGCTAATACAATCAGTTTTTTCATTTTCATAATATCATCTCCCCATATGAATTCTTTCAAGTCTGCCACCGGCAGACTTGCGCCGGGATGCGCGACGCCGAAGGCGTCTTCCTCTGCGCATCCCTGGCATCCTGCCGGAGGCTTTATCTCAGTGTGGGATTGACACCCGCCACTGAGACCAGCTAGTTACTTACCGCCTATAGAGGCGGGGGGCATCCCCACTGAGATGTAACCACGACATAATAGCAGAACATCTCAGAAAATGCAATCACCCGCAGAGTCTGATGATCGCGTCAGCAAATATCTTCGCACTCCTGTACAGAATACTGAGTTTCATAAACTCATCATCTCCATGCATGCGGTTGTCCACATCCGGCTCGGCGCAGCCAAAGGCAACCCCGTTTTCAAGATGATGCACATAGGTGCCGCCGCCGATTGCGATGGGCTCTCCCTTTTCGCCAAAGTACAGTTCATAGGATTCCAGAAGCTTTCTTACCAGTTCACTGTCTGACGGTACATAATGGACCGGGGACATAGCCTTTTCCTTCATGCTGATCCCAAAGCCGGCCAGTTTCTCTCTGATCTTCTCTGTAAGGTTCTCATCATTGGCGCATATAGGAGCCCTGCAGTCATAACATCCGCTCAGAATGAAGGAGTCCTCCTTCTTATTCTTCACCTCATAATGAAGAATATCCAGGGACATGGTCAGTTCCCCGCTCTCCTCATCGCTGTACGCAACACCGAGCGCGTTTCCGTTATGATCCCCGTGCGGCCACATAGAAGCGACTGCCTTCAGCGTATCTTCACCTGCGCGCTGCACAAGCGGAATCGTCTCCAGGAACTTAAGTGCCGATGTCAGGGCGTTCAGTGCGTTCTGCGGCATTGACGCATGGCCTGTATTGCCGCGTACAGCAACCTTGTACATTCCATCCTCAAAACTGTATGAGATCTCAGCCCCAGTCAGTCTCCCGGCCTCACCGGCAGCCTTCTTCAGGATATCCGGATCGCCTCCCGCAAGAGTCATCTCAGCACGGCCCGGGATCACATTTTCCTTATCACCTGAGTGAAATGCAAGTACGCGGAACCCGTCATCTGCCGCTTCCTTTACGCCTTCCTGTTCACCCTCTGCCGTAAATACGCTTGCAAGACGTCCTTTCTCAATATTGATCAGCGGATAATCCGCATCGGGTGAAAATGTATACTTCGCCTCTTTCTCTGTCTGGTAATAGTATTCAAGGTCACTGGATCCGCACTCCTCATCCGATCCGCAGATCAGACGGACGGAATGCTTCAGAGGTATTCCTGTTTCCCTGACAGCCCTCATCGCGTACAGTGCCGCGACTGCCGGACCTTTGTCGTCACTGGAGCCTCTACCGTAGATATAATCTCCTTCAATATATGGTTCGAATGGCTGTGTCTTCGTCCAGGTGTCCGATACCGGGACAACATCCAGATGGGCCAGAATATCCAGTGCTTTTTCCATCTCAGGATCAAGATCGCCCGCGACACAGTAATTCTCATAGTTGCGCACACGAAGACCGTATGCTTCCATCAGCTCTTCCATTGCCTTAACAGCCTTCGCTGGCCCGGGGCCATATGGCATGCCGTCCTGCGCATGAGTTCTGACGGACTCGATCTTCATCAGCATGCATAGATCCCTCACCATCTCATCTTTATGAGAATCGATCCACTCATCGATCTGTTTCTTATACTGCGGTTCAGTCATGTCTGTTCTCTCCTGTCTGTTTGATTAGCAGTATTATCTTTTTGCCGCCAACCCACATCTTATCATCACTGCAATCTAATGTCCACCTTGCCCCTCCTGCCCGGCGCGGGTACAATAAGGACATCACAGATGAGGTGCACGATTATGAATCTTCCCGGTTATTATTCTACAGGCCAGTTTGCGAAGCTTGCCGATGTAAGTGTCCGTACGATCCGTTTTTACGACCGCAGCGGCACTCTGAAACCGTCCTATGTAAATGAGAACGGCGCCCGTTTCTACACAGATTCTGACCTCGTCCGCCTTCAGCAGATCCTGCTTCTCAAGTACCTGGGGTTTTCCCTGGAAGACATCCGTGAGATGACGATCTCTCAGATCGATTCCAGTCATCTGCTCTCTTCGCTGAAGCTGCAGCAGAAACTGGTCCGTGACCGGATCGAACAGATGCAGACAGTCTGCGATTCGATCGAGGAAACTGCTGCGGAACTGTCAAAGCATACCGATACAGAAGACTTTGACTGGAAGAAGATGCTGGACCTGATCCATCTGACCGGCATGGAGAACAGTCTTGCGTCCCAGTATCGCAATTCCTCAAACCTGACTGCAAGGATCGATCTTCATAACCGTTATTCCGTGAACCGGCAGGGATGGTTTCCCTGGCTGTTCTCCCTGCTTCATCTCAGGGACGGTATGAAAGTCCTGGAACTTGGCTGCGGAGACGGTGCACTGTGGACCAAGAATCCGAATCCTGGCGCAGAGCATCTGGAGATCTCTCTGTCAGACATCTCAGACGGTATGGTCAGGGATGCCAGGAGAAACATAACTCAGACATTGAAAGAATACACTGACTGTTTCAGCTATTATACCTTTGACTGCTCCCTGATCCCGTTTGAAAAAAGTTCCATGGATCTTGTCATCGCAAACCATGTTCTTTTCTACTGTGAAGATATCCGGAAAGTTCTGCAGGAATCCCGCAGAGTTCTCAGGGACGGCGGCCGTTTTATCTGCAGTGCCTACGGCAGCAGCCATATGCAGGAGATCACGCAGCTTGTGCAGGAATTCGATCCCCATATCGTACTGTCTGCTGACCGCCTGTACGAGAGATTTGGTCTGGACAGCGGAAGACAGATTCTGGAACAGTCCGGACTGTTTGACAGCATTGAGTTAAACCGTTATGAAGATTCTCTGGTTGTGACAGATGCCCAGCCTCTGATCGAATATATACTCTCCTGCCACGGCAACCAGAACCGCTACCTGATCAACCGGTACCGCGAATTCCGTCTCTTTGTCGAAGACAGGATCCGCGGCGGCCTGCATATAACAAAAGACGCAGGAGCATTCACCTGCCGGTGATCTGCTCCTGCAGCTTATCTTCTGTTCATTTCAGTTATCAAGTCTGCATCAATTACCAAAGACGAAGGTATCAGCAAGCCCGTTCCACTTCGTATCTTTCTCAGACAGATTCAGGGGAGTTCCGTCAGAGAGATGATAATCCCCGGCGCACGCATTTCCCTGGTAAGTGCCTTTCAGCTGCGGCCATTCAATTCCGATCGCGGGATCATTCCACGCAAGTCCGCCCTCATCACCCGGATGGTAAAAATCTGTGCACTTGTAACAGAACTCGGCAATGTCAGACAGGACCAGGAATCCATGGGCAAATCCTTCACTGATATAGAACTGCTTATGATTCTCTTCCGAAAGTTCCACGCCGTACCACTGTCCGTAAGTACTGCTGCCTTTGCGAAGGTCGACTGCCACGTCAAAAACAACGCCCCTGATCACACGTACCAGTTTTCCCTGTGGATGTTCCTTCTGAAAATGAAGGCCGCGCAGGACACCCTTCACGGAAGATGACTGATTATCCTGCACAAAGATCATGTTCAGTCCGGCTTCTCTCATATCATTCAGATTGTATGTCTCGGTAAAATAGCCCCGCTTGTCCCCGTGAACTGTCGGTTCGATCACATACAGTCCTTCGATCGGCGCCGGTGTAACTTTAATCTGTCCCATCTGTCAAATATTCTCCTTCTCTATGATCTGTCAGCAGCCGATCTCCCGAAGGTAACGGCTCAGGGCATCCTTCCAGTCCGGAAGCAAACTGAAGCCCTCACGCTCAAGTTTGGACTTGTCCAGCCTGCTGTTATACGGCCTCATGGCTTTGGACAGTCCGTATTCCTGTGTCGTGACCGGTATCAGTTTCAGATGCTCTTCATCATACTCACTGTGTCCAAGTGCCGCTGCCTGGCGGAAGATCTCTTTTGAGAAATCATACCAGCTGATATATCCTGTCTTCGTCCCGTCCGCGTCACAGCCGCCCTCCTGACCGGGCAGTTCCGAGTTGGTCGCATGATAATATCCATACTTCTGCGTCTGAATCATGTCAACCAGCAGCGACGCCAGATCATAGGTATAGGTCGGAGTCCCGATCTGGTCATTGACGACGCGAAGTTCATCATGATTTTTCCCGACGGCCAGCATGGTTTTGATAAAGTTTTTGCCGTTTCTTCCGAACACCCAGGCGATCCGTACGATAAAGTACTTCTCAAGAGTGCCGGACACAGCTTTTTCTCCTTCAAGTTTCGTCTGTCCGTATACGTTGAGCGGCTGATATCCCTTATAGTCCGGATCCCATGGCGTCTCTCCCTGCCCGTCAAACACATAGTCCGTTGACAGATAGAGCATCTTCGCTCCGCACTTTTCAGCAGCCAGAGCAATATTCTTCGTCCCGTCCACATTCACTGCGTACACTTTATCTCTCTTGTCATCATCTTCGGCAAGATCGACCGCAGTCCATGCTGCACAGTGGATCACAGCATCCGGAGCCAGAGAACATACCGTTTCATTTACTGCAGCGCTGTCAGTGATATCGAGGGATATATACTGCATCCTGGTCACCGGCGAGCCGTCCATAACGCCTGCGTATTCCGGTGCAAGGTCTGTGCCGATTCCCTCATGTCCTCTGCGGCTGAGTTCATTCATTACATCGTGTCCCAGCTGTCCCGCGACACCGGTTACCAGTACACGCATCTCAGACCTCCTTGCGATTACCGTACATCTTCTCATAGTAATTCTGGTATTCGCCTGAAATGATCGGCTGCCACCAGTCTTCGTTGTCAAGATACCACTGGATCGTCTTCTTGATTCCGTCCTGGAACTTTGTCTCAGGGAGCCAGCCAAGTTCATCATGGATCTTGGTCGGATCAATGGCATATCTCATGTCATGTCCCTTGCGGTCTTCCACATGGGTGATCAGAGAATGAGGCTTGCCCAGAGCGTCGCAGATCATGGTGACGATATCGATATTCCTCATCTCATTGTGGCCGCCTACGTTGTAGACCTCGCCTACACGTCCCTTGTGGATGATCAGGTCGATGGCTCTGCAGTGGTCTTCCACATACAGCCAGTCACGGATATTCAGCCCCTCTCCGTATACGGGAAGGCTCTTGTCATGCAGCGCATTGATGATCATCAGCGGAATCAGTTTCTCCGGGAAATGATACGGTCCGTAGTTGTTGCTGCATCTGGAGATGGATACCGGCAGACCGTATGTCCTGTGATAGGCAAGGACAAAAAGGTCCGCTGACGCCTTGGAGCTTGAGTACGGGCTGGATGTATGGATCGGCGTCGTCTCTGTGAAGAACAGGTCCGGACGGTCCAGAGGAAGATCTCCGTATACCTCATCCGTAGACACCTGATGATAACGCTGGATTCCGTATTTGCGGCAGGCATCCATCAGTACGGTAGTACCCATGATATTGGTCTCCAGGAAGATATCCGGATTCACGATGGAGCGGTCAACATGACTCTCCGCCGCGAAATTCACCACCATATCCGGATGCTCTTCTTCAAACAGCTTATATACTGCTTCACGGTCTGTGATCGATTCCTTCACAAACCGGAAGTTCGGATTGTCCATGACCGGCGCAAGGGTGCTGAGATTCCCTGCATAGGTCAGGCAGTCCAGGCAGATGATCCGGTAATCCGGATACTTATTCAACATGTGAAAGATAAAATTGCTTCCGATAAATCCGGCTCCGCCGGTCACGATAATATTCATATAATCCCTGTCCTTCTGTCTGTTGCTGTTTACTGTGTCACGTCGATGAACTTGCCGTCCAGAACATCTTTCAGATACTGACCGTACTGATTCTTCTTCAGCACTTCATATACTTCCAGAACATCCTCTCTGGTGATCCAGCCATTCTGGTATCCGATCTCCTCGAGGCAGGCAATCTTGCGATGCTGGTGCTGTTCTATCGTCTTGACGAAATTGGTCGCGTCTACCAGAGACTCATGTGTCCCGGTGTCAAGCCATGTGAATCCCTGTCCGAGCAGTTCCACATTCAGCTTCCCCTGCTCCAGGTAGATACGGTTCAGGTCTGTGATCTCCAGTTCCCCCCTCGCGCTCGGCTTAAGGTTCTTCGCGTACTCAACGACCTGGTTATCGTAGAAATAAAGCCCCGTTACGCAGTAGTTGCTCTTCGGGTGGGCGGGCTTCTCCTCAATGGATTCCGCCTTGCCGTCCTTGTTGAAAGAGACAATACCGAAACGCTCCGGATCATCCACGTAGTAGCCGAATACCGTAGCGCCGGCTCCCGAATCCGCATTCCTCACTGCTGTCATCAGGCGCTTCCTGAAACCGTGTCCGAAGAAGATGTTGTCACCCAGGATCATGCATACATTGTCACTGCCGATGAATTCTTCACCGATAATGAATGCCTGTGCAAGTCCGTCCGGACTTGGCTGCACAGCATAGGACAGATGGACGCCGAACTGATGGCCATCTCCCAGCAGTTCCTCAAACCTCGGTGTATCCGCAGGCGTGGAAATGATCAGTATATCTCTTATCCCTGCCTTCATCAGAACAGACATCGGATAATAGATCATCGGCTTGTCATAGATCGGCAGCAGCTGTTTCGAAGTTACCATGGTGAGCGGATACAGCCTGGTTCCGCTTCCTCCTGCCAGAATGATTCCCTTCATTGTCATGTTCTCCTTATTATTCGCAAACTATGATGTACGGATCTCTTTGTATCCGGACAATCAGTGCCTTTCCATTATACTATAAAAGGTGACGTAACGTCACCTTCAATAGCGGAATTGAAAATAATTCCAGTTTTTTCAGTTAACAGCTTTACAGTGCCTTTCAGTTGACTGCAAGACCTTCGGCACGGATCACTTTGACGACTGAATCTACCCACTTTTCGCACTCTTCCAGAGTAGCAGCTTCTACCATGACACGCATCTTAGGTTCTGTACCGCTCTCACGGACCAGAATACGTCCGCTGTCACCAAGTCCCTCTTCCGCTGCTTTGACCGCAGCCTTGACCTTTTCATTTTCCCTGGCCGTCGCCTTGTCATGGACTACAACATTCTTCAGCACCTGCGGGAAGATCTTCATCTCATCCGCCATCATGGACAGAGGCATCTTCTTCTCGAGCATAGTCTGCATGACCATGAGGGAGGTCAGAATACCGTCGCCGGTGGTCGCATATTTTCCGAAGATGATATGACCGCTCTGCTCGCCGCCGAGCACATATCCGTTTGCCATCATGTTCTCCGCGACATACTTGTCGCCGACCGCAGTCTGCTGATACTTCAGGCCGGTCGCATCACAGGTCTTATAGAAGCCCAGGTTGCTCATAACAGTCGTGACGATCATATCATGGTCAAGATTGCCGCACTCACGAAGATACTTGCCGCACAGGTACATGATCTGGTCGCCGTTCACGATCTTGCCGCGCTCATCAACCGCCAGGCATCTGTCTGCGTCGCCGTCATAGGCAAATCCCACATCCAGTCCATTATCCACGACAAATTTCTGGAGAGACTCCATATGTGTGGAACCGCAGTGATCGTTGATGTTCACGCCGTCCGGCTGGTTGTTGATGACAAAAGTCTTGGCACCCAGCGCTTCAAATACGGACTTCGCGATCATGCTGGAAGCACCGTTCGCGCAGTCAAGAGCAACTCTCTTCCCGTTGAACGCGCGGCTGGGAATCGTCATCAGGTATCCGATATAGCGGTTGCGGCCTGCGGAATAGTCGATGGAACGGCCGATCGCGTCATCTGTCGCATAGGGAAGTTCCTCGATCTGTCCGTCGATATATTCCTCAATCTTCTCTTCAATCTCGGGCTCGATCTTCTGTCCGTTGGCGCGCATGATCTTGATCCCGTTGTCATAGAATGGATTGTGGCTGGCGGAGATCATGATACCGCAGTCAAACCCGTCCATGCGGCAGCAGTAAGATACCGACGGAGTCGTGGTGACATGAAGCAGATATGCATCTGCGCCTGAACTGGTAAGACCGGCACAGAGTGCGTCCTCGAGCATATAGCTGGATCTTCTCGTATCCTTGCCGATCACGATCCTTGCACGGTGATCCTCATGGTTCCTGCTGTAATACCATCCCAGATATCTTCCGACCTTGAAAGCCTTCTCGGCCGTCAGTTCCACATTTGCCTTGCCTCTGAAACCATCTGTTCCAAAATATTTTCCCATAGTTATGCCTCTCCTTACTATCTGTTATGTTTCAAACAGTGTCTATTATAATACCATCTACCTTTTCTGAAAAATATTTTACTATACTTTCACGGTATGACGACACAGATCCCTGCAGGAAGAAAGGCTTGCCGCCTCCCCTTCCGGACAGCTGAATGTTCATATCCTTCACAAATTCCTTCAGGTCGCCGCCTGTCTGTCCGACAGCATATTTATACCCCTCTTCATCGTTTCCTGCAAATGAAAATACTTTGAAGGATGTCTTTTCCATGACTCTTGCGGTAAGTTTCTGGACAAGTACAGGCGTGTAGTTGTCAGCGAAGATCAGAACATCACCTTTTTGTGCAAGTTCATCCGCCTTCCGCTCGATCTGGTCATAATAAAAACCGATGATACGTCCCTTCAGCTGGTTCTGGTCCTCCATGAGTTTCCTGACCGCCGGAGCGATCTGAGGCATCTTACTGCTCAGGAGTGTGGATACCTCGTGGTTCTGCCTGAACAGCTGCGTCATATACTCATACGCCCAGCGTCCGCACATGAGTTCCATGCGGATCCCTCCTCTGAATCTCTCATGAGAGATAATACGGATGGAACCGATCTCTCCTGTCCTCGATACATGGGTACCGCAGCAGGCGCAGACATCAGATCCGGGAATGGAAACCACCCGGATCTCGCCGTGAAGTTCTTTTTTGCTACGGAATTCTATACTCTCCGCTTCCTCTTCCGTATATGTGTCTGTACGGATCGCTGTATTCTCCCAGACGATCTCATTTGCACGCCTCTCGATATCAAGAAGCTCATCCTCCGTGATCTCTCCGTCCAGATCGATCGTCATCCTGTCTGAACTCATATGAAACCCGACATTATTGTACCCGAACCTGGTATGGATCAGTCCGCTGACGATATGCTCTCCCGAATGATTCTGCATCCGGTCAAAGCGGTATTCCCAGTCAAGAATGCCGTGGACTTTGCTTCCCTTTTCTATCGGAGCACTGCACACAAGGATCACATCATCTCCACACTCTCTTGTATCCAGAACTTCAGCAGTCACACCGGTTTCGATATCTGACAGTTTTCCCCTGTCACCGTTCTGGCCTCCTCCCTCCGGGAAAAAGGCACTGCGGTCCGGAATAACCTCCCAGCAGCCGTCTGCCTGCCTGCAGTCGAGTACCGCCGCGTCAAATTCCTTCATATAAACATCGTCGTAATACAGTCTTTGAGTCATGATTCTCTCAGTTCCTCACTTTTTAATTTTCATCAAGTATATCCTCTGGCCGCTCCATTGACAAGTTTCGGTAAACACACCTATACTGAGTCGACTGTATTGTTTCAATGCCAGGTCCGTTCAGGGTCCGGCGCCTGTAAGTAAGGGATAATATATATGAATAGTAATGACACTGACAGGATGATCTTATTTACCGACATAGATGATACTCTGGTAAATACAGACAAATCTCTCAGCCAGGAGAATCTTCAGGCACTCGAGCGCTTTCTGGACATGGACAATATCATATCCATCTCCACAGGACGCGCGCTGAAAGGAGCGGCCGGTCTGCTGCGGGACATTCACCTGTATGGGAGAAAGAACCTTCTGATCACCAGTTACAACGGTGGTCTGGTTTTTGATACGTATACTGAAGAGGTCCTGCTTAAAAAAACCATCCCGCTTGATCTGATGTACCGGTCATTTGATCTGGCAAATGAATATGGCATCCATATTCAGGCGTACACGGACAGCGCTGTTGTCTCTGAGACTGACAATCATCATCTTCGCAAATATCTCTCCATCCAGAAACTGGACGTTGTCTTTACCGACGATATCCGTTCATTCAACATGGAGCCTTCGGTTAAGCTCCTGTGCCTTGATTATGACGATCCTTCGCGGATCACTGAATTCCGCAGTCTCTTTGAGGCTAAATTCGCAGACGAGCTGAGCTGTTTTAATTCCAATCCCAATCTGCTGGAGATCGTTCCTCCCGGAGTCAGCAAGGGAGCAGCCCTCCGTTTCCTGGCGGATCATTATCAGATCCCCATAGAAAATACCATCTCTGCGGGAGATGCTGAAAATGACCTTCCCATGATCCTTGCTGCAGGAATCGGATGCGCAGTTAAAAATGCTGATGACAGTCTTAAAGCAGAGGCGGATTATGTGACCCAGCGGGACAATAACCACGCTGCTGTAGCCGAGATCCTCGAAAAATTCTGCTTCAGCAGGAAATGAATGACCGGGGAAAATCACACATCAATGACATAAAAAACCCTGTATCACTGATCCTTACGGACCTGAGGTACAGGGTTTTCATAACTCATCTAATTAATTCCTGAACGAATCTCTTATCTGTTCTTTCTTCTGATAAGGATTACGATCAGAGCAATGATCACTGCAAGAGCGGCAACTCCCGCTGCGATAAACAGGCCAAGCGGAGTTGGATCACCGGTATTGACCGACATGGCAGTTACGATATGGAATGTAACTGACTTGGTTACTGTAGTTCCATCCGTATGCCAGCCGCTTCCGTCGTATACTTCCTTCGCAAAGGTGACAGTGAGTGTATAATCACCGGCTGCATTGATCGCCATGGAAGTAGTATACGGAGAAGATGACCAGGAACCGCTCACGCCGCCGATCTGGTATCCTGTAGGCTTATACCGGTAATCTCCCGGATTCTTTCCTGTCTTATCCATCCCGGCTCCAACAGCCGTGAATGTAAGAGTTGATCCTTTGAGATATTCTTTACCGTTTTCAAGCCCTGATATTGTGTTATTCGCAGGATCCGGTCCGTTCTTATAAGTGGCTTTTACAGTTGCATCTGACGCCGGCATGTAAAGATTTCCGTAATAGCTGGACGGGTCGACGAACGTCACCTTTCCCTTCTCAGCGACCCAGCTGTCAAACTCTTTGCCCGATTCCGGATAGTTCGCCGTTATATCAACATCATCGTCATATTCATAGGAACCGGAGCCGCTTCCGTTCTTAACTGTAAGTGCATAGGTTACCGGTGTATAGTTCGCAGTGACTGTGGCATCAGCGGCGCCCATGGTAAATGTAGTCTGCGCACTTGCCTTATTGGCAACGCTTCCCGAACCGGAAACCGTCCAGGATGAGAATGCATATCCCTTGGACGGAGCATTGGCCTTCAGAGTTGCAGTCTCACCCTCTTTGAGAGAAGTCTTATCTGCTGATCCGGAAACGACAGTAAGTTTGAACGCCGGAGCTTCTTTCTCGGAATCAGACTGCGGTTCCATCTGCTCATCTGTATCCGGCTGAGTCGTCTCTTCTGACTGTTTCTCTTCTGACTGCTGTTCATCGCCGGATTCCTGTTCCGGACTCTGTTGGCCGTCACCGCTCTGTCCGTCAGGCTGCTGCCCTTCACTGCCCTGTCCTTCAGACTGCTGCCCTTCGCCGGATTCGGGTTCTTCTGACGGTTCGATATCTTCGTCATCGTCTTCTGCCGCATATACCGGCTCAACAGTCACGTTCTCACTGACTTTGACTTCAAGAACCTCATCCGTAACATCAGTAGTCTCGATGTCGCCTTCGCTGGTGATATTCCACATCGCAAATTCCTGTCCGTCAGGAGCATCATTTGCAATAACTGTGACCATATCACCCTGCTCAACTGTAACAGATACGGAACCGTCTTCATTTTCAACTGCATCGTCACTCTCGATCGAAGCATTCTGAGCAGTGAGCACCTCTGCCTGTATTACTTTCTCTTCTGCCTGGGGTGCATCTGTCTGTTCCTGCTGTTCAGGATTCTCCTGCTGTGCCTCGGCAGGAACTTCAGCCGGAGTCTCTGCCGAAACTTCTTCCTGGATTTCTTCAGGAGCCTCTTCGGGCTTTTCAGTCGGTGCTTCCGTCTCCATCCTGTACTGAGCGGTAAGTGTCACCGCATTGGCCGGCATAGTGATCGTAATGTCAGAGGCGCTGAGCTGATCTTCATCCAGTTCGATACCGTCAGCAGTCCAGCCTGTAAATACCAGTCCGCTCTTCTGCGCAGCCGTAACTTTAATCTGTGTTCCTTCCTCAACCTGGGCAAGGTTCACATCCGTCTCCGCACTGCC
>Ga0256405_10010375_pt1 | contig 12331 bp, 13 predicted proteins | sample RumenRJG_02DNA_FD_189096 | JGI IMG/M metagenome (GOLD analysis project Ga0256405, IMG submission 189096) | Bovine rumen microbial communities from Lethbridge, Alberta, Canada - RJG_02 | ecosystem: Host-associated > Mammals > Digestive system > Stomach > Rumen | place: Canada: Alberta...
GAGTAGCCCACCATTCACGGCCGTTTAGCCCCCCCTCACGGTCAAATAGCCCACCGTTCACGGCGAAATAGCCCACCTGTCACGGCGGTCAGCCCACCGGTTTTCCCTCTTTGAGCTGTTGTATAGAGCCCTGATCTGCGCGACGGCGGGCCCCATGGGCGGTCTTTTGCGGGCCGGAGCGCAAGGGCGACAAGGACAAAAGATTACCGTATCAGCGCATTATCCAGGTAGCATAAGGACTTCTACTGGGCTGGTATCCGTGACAACTGGGCTAAATGTCCGTGACAAGTGGACTAATCGACCGTGACGAATGGGCTAATCGCGCGAAATATACATTTTGAACAGGAAGATTTTATAATGAAGCTGTTCGGGATATTCGGACGAACTCAGGAATCGACAGATTACTGGGGTGAATGAAAATGGCGGTTCACGTCATTTAACTGATACAAACCGCCTTCATAGAGCTGCTGAAAAAAGCAGGGGAGTTTTATCCTTCTGTGTTCAGCACACTACCAATACCGATCAGCAGGTTATCGCCTTCCCCGACATGCGAATTCACATTCAGATAAAGGTTCGGGAAGTCGCTTTCGTCGACGATCCAGGCAAAGTGAACGGTCACCGTTTCTCCTGCGGACATGTGAGGAATATAGTTGGAGCCATCCGTAGACCCGTCTTTCTGAGAAACGTCAAACCAGCCCATCTCATATTCGGTCCCGTGCCCGGTCGACCGGATGGTGTCATAGCCATATTTGTCGGCAAATCCCTTTATGTACGCGCCGAGATCCTGACTTGCAAGAGCTTCCGGCTTTTCTTCCAGCGTCTGATCTGAATTCACAAGAATTCGCCTCAGTTCCGTGACGAAATTAACATTCGCTGCGTCCTCATCGGAGGCATTAGTAAACTCAACGGTTGCGCAGACCAGTTTCTGCTTCACCGTTTCCGTCTTCACCAGCTGGTCCTGCGTATTGATTCCGTCCCCGGCGATGTAGTATGTAAGGGTATTGTCCGCCAGCTTTCCATCTGCGCCGACATCATTCTTCCATTCGTCCGGCACGCTGTCTCCAAGCACATCCAGTGAGTCATATGCATGGACTTCTGTAACTGCCGCTTCCATCGGGACATCCGTCCCATCCTGCATGCTGCCTGTGAAACTGACCGTATCGCCAATCGTCCCGGCAAGACGGAATGTCCTCTGACCGGAAGCGAGGGATGCATCTTTCATGGTCCACTGGCTGAGCGTGACAGCATCTCCATACTGCATCGTAATTCCGGTCGGAGTCACCGTAAGACCATTCAGCAGGGTCGACAGTTCCTCTTCAGAGACGTCTCCGCGGGTCTGGACCTGGACAGCCAGCCAGTATTCAGGATAAATCACATAGGCTTCTGTCCCCGCACCCTGACTGATTGATGCGCCTCTCTGATAGATGACCGCCTCATGATCACCGACAGTGAGTTTCCTTCCGGATGTTACATTTGCGGTGATCAGATCTGTGGAGCCGTCTTTGTCCAGATAGATGGCATAAGCCGCCGCAAGATTCGAATCGCTGCCGTCCTTCAGGACTTCATTTCTGAAAGTCTGACCGCCCTGCTTTTGATATGCATAGCCATCCGGCAGGCGGTCAAAAGAGATGTCGACATCCTGAAGTACGGATGGCGCCTTTGTCCCGGCCGTGTCCACGATGGTGGCTCTGCCGTAGCTTCCGGCCTTTTTCTCTTTCAGGCGGACCAGTCCGTTTGCTCCAACTGTGATTGCGGCAAATGAAGCCGCCAAAGCTGCTGCAAGGACAATCATCTTTTTCCTGGATCTTCTTCCCCGGCCTGTCTGTAAATCCGCCTTTCCGCTTTCATTTTCCACCAGATCCCTGACCTGCACTTTCATGCTCTCCGGCATGTGCGGCCATTCATCCTTCATATCTGTCAGTCTCATTCTTCGTCCTCCAGCTGATCTCCCAGTAATGTTTTCAGTGTCCTTCTTGCTCTCAGAAGTCTGTTCTTTACCGCACTCTGCGTTGTGCCTTCCATAGAAGCGATCTCGCGGACGGTGTACCCTTCCATGTAATAAAGGGCGACGGCGATCCTCTGCTCCTCTGGCAGAGTCATGACTGCCTTGTAGAGATCAGAATAATTCTCTTTCCGATGGAACTCCCGCTCAGGGACTTCATCGAATGGCACAATCCGCGCACCTCTCCGCTGGATGTTTCTGCATTCGTTGATGAGAATGCGGATCAGCCAGGTGCGGGCATATCTGTCATTCTTCAGCGTCCCCAGGCAGGAGAACGCACGGACAATCGTTTCTGAAACGGCATCCGCACAGTCCGCATCCCCAATGAGGATTGTCTTCGCAACGCGGTATAGAGACTCCTGGGATTCGGTGATCAGTTCTCCCAGCTGTTTTTTCGTCATGTTCCGGCAGGTTCCTCCTTCCGCTGCTGCTCAAAAGCAGAACCGGTTCTTTTTGTTCCTTCACTTATTAGACGGATCTGGAAGACGTTTGGTCTCGGGGAAATTCATTTTTTTAAAATTTTAACTTTTTTTGCTCATACGCGTGACGTCCGTCCATTTTTTACGTCTATATATAGTGAAGGTGCTTTCAAAGGATAATATGAAATGAAACTACAGTACAGTAAGATGCAGTCAGATGACTGGAATGGAGGCGAATGGAGGAACCGCACTCATGAATGAAACACTGAATGACAGAGATATCACAGAGCTGCTTTATTCCGGAGATCCGCAAGGCTCAGAGCAGCTCGACAGAAAATACCGAAACCTCTGCGGAAGCATTGCGTTCCATATTCTCGGGAACAGAGAAGATGCAGAGGAGTGCGCCAATGATGCGCTGATGAAAGTTTTCAGCAGCATTCCGCCTGAAAGACCGGCTTTCCTGAAGGCATTCACGATAAGAACCGCGAGAAGAGCCGCAATCGACCGTCTTCGGAGACGAAATGCCGGCAGACGTCCTGACGCTCACCTGGCGGAGATTGAGGGCGAGCTGGAGATGCTCTCCAGAGGAGAAGACGAGCTGTCGCAGAGAGCAGACTCCGAAGCGATCCGAGAAGTTTTGAACCGTTTTCTGGAGGGACTTCCTGCCTTTGACCGGATCATCTTTGTGAGAAGGTACTGGTACATGGACTCTGTGGAAGAGATTGCAGATCGTCTGCAGATGACCTCCGGCTCCGTCCGCGGCGTTCTGTACCGGGACAGGAAAAAGCTGAAAAAACTGCTGAAAGAAAGTGAGATCGATCTATGAAGAAGAAAGATATTGAGCATATTCTCGAAGCGTTTGATATGATTGATGACCGCTACATTCTGGAAGCGGATGACCGTCAGGCGCTCGAAAGCCTGAAAGGCAGCGCCCGTCAGAAGACACCCGGAGAAACTGCATTCCGCAGGAAACCCCGAAGACGTTTTGTTCCTGTGCTGGCTGCGGCCGTCATCGGTCTGTCTGCAGTCACAGGCATCGCGGCAGTGACAGGAAACCTGCAGTCCATCTTCCCGGACTCCTTCCGGTCAACGGAAGCACAGAATCTGATCAATGATTCCACGCTGAATGTAACGGTCTCCGGGCAGGAGCATATTCCTGACGGGGTTCTGAACAGTCCTGACAGCCTGGCAATGTGGAAGAGCTGGCCTGCACTGAAGGATAATTCCGCCTTGATCTCCATCACGCAGACAGCATTTGATGGGAAATGGTTCTACCTGACTGCCTCAAAGACGGATAACGGGAAAAAATACGACCTTAATGAAGACCGGATGTGGGTGAACGGCAAGGAATTCGGCCCGGTCAACTCGACAGATGAGAACAGCATATACAGTGTAGAAGCTGACCTGAGCAGTCTGAACCTGACCTCTGATTTCGAGGTCATTCTTCCGCTCAGTGTCTACGGCAAAGACGGAAAAACCAGATATCAGAACCAGGAGATTTCATTTACCGTCCCCTATGACGGCTCCGCAACAGAAGGCTATGCATGGACACTGCAAGGTCCGGTCACCTTCAGCCATCCGGATGTAAAGCTCACCGTAACCAGCATCTCTATGTCGGCCACCCGTGTGGAAGCTGTCGTGCATGCCGAGAAAACATCCGAAACACCGGAGGGATACGGACCGGTTCTTACCATACTTTCCCCGGAAGATGGAAAGGAAGCCGAATTTGATGAACCGGATTCCTGGACGGGCGTCCAAAGCAGTACTCATGAAAATGAAGACGGCAGCGAAGACTGGACTCTCGTCTATACCGGATTTACCCAGATTCCGGACAAGCTGACATTTGCGACCAGGCTTGTAAAAGAAGGCGACTATGTGAGGAATTATCCCATCCTCTACAAGGATGAGGTGACCTGCAGCTGATTTGGGAGGGTGCCTTCTGGCATCTGTATTAAGTGCCGGGGTGGCACGGATTCCACAATACTCATGAAGAAGGCGGTCCACACCAGTCTTATCCCCTGACACGAACCGCCTTCTTCCTCAAAAACAGAATAACCCATCATAATCGGCACATGGAGCGATGATGCGGACAATTGTCTTGCATGTATCACAAAATATGCTATCATAAAACAAGAAATTAAGGATTTGGACAACTGAATATCGTGTATCACTATCGTGCGCGGTGCGCGGGAGCTTGCGACTCGCGGTGCGCGCGCGACTCATACTTTGATGCCTCAGGGGCAGTATTTCAGGGACGAATGTCCGGCTATATCACATTTTTCCCATTCCTGTTTCCCATATTTTGCTAAGAACCTGCCCAGATGAACCACAAAGTGCCGGTCAGTTTGAGGACAATTGTCCACCTCCAAATCTGTTTCGCAGCATGAAAAAAGCTTATAAAATCAAGAAATATTCGTCTTTATTCGAATGTACGTTCGCCTAAGTTGTGGTCAGGAATGAACGGTTTTGACCCTCTGGGGTGCCTCCTAAGCGGAAGGTCGTGGGTTCGAATCCCGCCAGGAACGCTAATTTGGAGGGCGGGGACCGAAAAAATCGGTTCCCGCTTCTTCTATCTCAGAAGACGATTTCCATCTAAAATCCCCTTCTACATATTAGCTGGAATCTAAAATATCTCCGATTCTTCTAACGAGTCGATTTTCACCCGATTTCCGGGGCTCCGGGTCAACGCAGGCGTTTGTTGCGCTGATCACATGGACGCACCGGTGATAATCCGTGTTCATTAGAGATCATTTCTCGCAAAGGCCTGAAAAACGGACCTTTTCCTCTTTGTTTTGATTCTCCATCCATCAAATGCTGGTTCCCCTATTTCCAACCTGGGTCCGTCTCAGGCACAGATTCTGGCTAATATTTCTTCATCTTCATTGAACTTTATGCCGGGAAATATTAGTTCTTCTAAAAGCACCCGCCTCGTATTGAACATCTGTACATAGCCCGTTTCCGACCTGCAGCCGCAGTACCGAAGCGGGCTTTTTCTTTTGTTAATACGTGAAGATGGAGGTATCAGATGAGAACAAGACAGAAACTACAGAGAAAAACCATTATGATCGACGGGGTCCGATATTATGCAGAACGTCCGCATGACTGCAGGAAATGCTTTTTCTGGAAGAACCGGAAGGTCGGCTGCACGCTTGGCAAGGAGAACTGCTATTACTTGGCCGAAGTCGTAAAGACAGAGCAGGAAAAGAAATGCGAGAACTGCCCTTACGCCAAAGGTCAGCCATGCGTTACGGCGAGTTGCTATAAGGATCTGGAGCACTGGCTTCAGGAACGTCGTGCCAGAGTCGTGAAGCGGATGATGAAGGAAGAAAGGAGTTCAGCCTATGTCGGATAAAGAACTGCAGAGATACCGTCACTATGAGTCGATGATCAAGAAAGCACAGAAAACAGGAATCGGTGAGAAACCGCCCAGCTGTGCGAAATGCCAGTATTATCAGCCGGACTTCAAGTACAGGAAATGCCTGTACGCCAGATGTCCTTACCAGAGGGATACGGAGATCTTCCGCAAGAGACCGCTGAAGAAGGACAAGATTCCGGGACCGGAGGTGGTGAAGATGGATGATGTATGACTACTTCTACGGCATTCAGGCCGAACAGTTCTCCTTCTACCGGATCCCGAAGCTGCTGTTCACGCACCCTTCCTTCAAAAGGATGTCAACGGAGGCAAAGACCTTATATGGAATCCTCCTGGATCGCATGAATCTGTCGGCAAAGAATAACTGGATCGATGAAGAAGGCCGTGTTTATATCATTTTTACTGTAGATGAGATCATGGAAGCACTTGGATGTGCTGAGCAGAAGGCCATCAAGCTACTTTCTGAACTGGATACGAAAGCCGGTCTGATTGAAAGAAAGCGGCAGGGACTCGGAAAACCGAACCTGATCTATGTGAAAAACTTCATCACAGGGCTTCCGGAATCACAATTCAAGAACTGTGAAAATCACAATTCTGGAGCAATGAAAATCACAATTCAAGAACTTCCAAAATCACAAGGTAATAATACTGATATTAATAATACTGAGATGATTGATACTGATCTTATCTTTTCCACCGATTCCGGATCAGAAGAGATGAGAACGAGAGCCTCCTATGAGAATTATTTCAGAGATGCTCTTGAAATCGATTTTCTGAAACAGAACAATCCCGGTGAGCGGGATACGCTGGACGGTATTCTGGATCTCATCGTGGATACCTGCTGCGCCAACAAGCCATGGATCCTGATCAGCGGAGACAAGAAGCCTATTGAAGTAGTGAAAAGCCGGTTCATGAAGCTGAATTCCAGCCATATCGAGTATGTCCTGAAGTGCCTGTCCGATAATACGACCCGGATCCGGAACGTGAATCAATATCTGCTGGCTACGCTTTTTAATGCCCCAACAACAATCAGTCCTTATTACCGGTCCTGGGTTAACAACGACATGGCCAACGGCCTTGTGTAGGAGGTGATGTGAAAATGCCAAATAAAGCGACGGTCCTTTGCTGCGGAAATCAGAAAGGCGGTGTCGGAAAGACCTTTACAGCGGAGAATCTCGGTGTCGGCCTGGCGCAGGAAGGGAAAAAGGTGCTTCTCGTGGACATGGATCCGCAGGCCTCTCTTACCATCAGCCTTGGCCACCCGAGACCGGACGAGCTGCCGGTCACGATATCCGATGTGATGCAGAAAGTGATCATGGATGAGGAAATACAACCCCGTGAGGGAATCCTTACCCATCCGGAAGGCGTGGATCTGATGCCGGCGAGCATTTCCCTGTCCGGTCTGGAGGTTTCTCTGGTCAATGCCATGAGCCGTGAATCCATTTTGAAGCAGTACCTGGAGCCGTTAAAGAAGAACTATGACTTTATTATTCTGGACTGCATGCCGTCCCTTGGTATGCTGACGGTCAATGCTTTGGCGGCTTCCGACCAGCTGATCGTCCCGGTTCAGGCCCAGTACCTGTCTGCCAAAGGTCTGGAGCAGCTGCTTCAGACGGTCAATAAAGTGAAGCGGCAGATCAATCCAAAACTGCGAATCGAAGGGATTCTTCTGACGATGGTCGATGCGAGGACCAACAATGCCAAAGAGATCGCCGGCCTGATCCGTGAGACGTACGGCAGCCGGCTGAAGGTATTTGATGTCGATATCCCGAGATCTGTCCGGGCGGCGGAGATCAGCGCAGAGGGTAAGAGTATCTTCGCCCATGACCCCGGCGGAAAGGTGGCAGCGGCCTACAAAGAACTGACGAAGGAGGTGATCCGCGATGCCGAAAAGAGGCGCAAACATCAGCTTGAGCAGCTACGATGATATCTTTGAAACGGATGAAAGCCGCGCAGACGCCCAGCTGGAGCGGGTCCAGAAGATTCCAATCAGTGAACTGGTGCCGTTTAAGGACCATCCCTTCAAGGTGGTAGATGATGAGGCCATGCTGCGGACCACGGAAAGCATTGCGCAGTACGGTGTTCTGACTCCGTTGATCGCAAGGCCGTTGGAAGGCGGAACCTATGAGATCATCTCCGGTCACCGAAGAGTCCATGCCGCACAAGCAGCAGGTCTTACAGAGGTTCCGGTCATTATCCGGGACATGGATGATGACGCTGCGACTGTGCTGATGGTCGATTCCAACCTGCAGAGGGAGCATATCCTGCCGAGCGAGCGGGCATTTGCTTATAAGATGAAGCTGGAGGCTATGAAACATCAGGCTGGCAGACCTACAAAGGAAAATTATTCCCAAGTTGGGAATAATAATGGGAGAACTTCTAGTCAGGAAATGGCAGAAGAACTGAATACAAGTAAGAATCAGATTTTCCGCTATATCCGCCTCACCTACCTGATCCCCGAACTCCTCGATTTAGTCGATAAGAAGAAGATCTCTTTCAACCCGGCCGTTGAGCTCTCCTACCTGAAACCTACAGAGCAGGAAATGTTTTTCTCCGTTATGGAGTGGTCGCAGAATGCGCCATCCCTCTCGCAGGCCCAGCGGCTGAAGAAACTCAGTCAGGAGGGTAAGCTTACTCCAGATGCCATGCGTGAGATCATGAATGAAGTGAAGAAGGGTGATCTGGAACGGGTAACATTTCGGAATGAGACCCTACGGAAGTATTTCCCTCGATCCTATACCGCGCAGCAGATGCAGGACCAGATCATTAAGCTCCTGGAACAATGGCAGAAGCGGAAACAGCGGAACCAGGAAAGATAAACCAAATAACGTATCTCTGAAGACAGACGTTCTCCATGCGGGGATGTCTTTTTTTATGCCAAATATGAAAGGAAAACAGACTATGTCAAAGATGAAAGCAACCGACAAGCAGGCCATGGAGATCCTTAAGAAGTTGGATGAACTGATTGATTTTTCCGTCAATCTGGAATCCAACATTGATGAGAGCGAGAGCATTGAGGAAGTACTCCTCTGCCTGGAGGATACGATCGATGAATTCTGTGACGCCGTCGAGGTGATCGAGGCGATCTGCGAATTCCTGATCGAAGTGGAAAACCTTGATGATGAGGATCCTGTTGAAGAAGAGCCGGAAGAAGAATGCACCTGCTGTGCACCGCAGGAACTCCGCAATGAACTTATCCGTATCGCTCAGAGCATACAGGCCTATGAACGAATGGCAGCAGAAAAGCGCAGATCGGAAAACACTTCAAAGAGAAATCCCATGCCGGAGATCCCGGTTCCTGAAGAGGACTCCGTGGCATTGCTTTTCTATGATGCCGGAGACTACAGGGTCTTCCCGTTTGAGCATGTTCTCCGGATCTGCCCCTGGCTGAATGAGCACAGTGTTATGCGTGCGATTCCGGGCGTCAAAGATCTCTATTATCTCTATGAGGAAGGAACGGAGATCAAAACAGAAAGCGGTCTTTATCTGGTCGGACCTATTGTGGTGATCCGGCTGAATGCAGACCATTTCCTCATCACACCGGATGCGCTGGACCGTCACCGCGTCCGCAAGTTCATGAGAGACAACACTGAAACCATCGATTTTGAAGAAGGCGCCAGTTATCCGGCGCTTCGTTTCGTTTAAGGAGGAAAACCATGGATTATGAACAGTTTTTGGAGCAGGTAAGAGCAGATCTCCAGCAGCAGTTCCCCTATATGAACGTGGAGATCCGCAGTGTGGAGAAACTGCAGGGCCAGTCTTATACCGGCATCTCCATCACGCCGGAAGGCAGCAATGCCGGCGCGACCATGAACCTGCATTCCCAGTATGAAATGCTGCAGGACGGAGTGCCGATGGATATCGTTATGAGGCGTATCGAAAATCTTGCCGCTGATGCCGTAAAACAGATTCCGCAGGTGGAAGCTTCCACACTGTCGGATTACGAGCAGATGAAGCACACCCTGATCATGCAGGCCGTACCGGTCGGACCGAACCGCGCACTGCTTGAGACCATCCCTCACAGAACAATGGAGGACATCGCGATCGTCTACCGTTTCCAGCTGGAGCACAGGGAAAATGCAGATGCCACCGTGCTTGTCACCAACCAGATACTGCAGAATTACGGGATCACCGCGGAACAGCTGATGGCGGATGCGGCCATTTCTGCGCCGCAGAGAAATCCGGTTTCTCTCCGTTCTCTGGCAGAGGTCCTTTCGGAAATGAGCGGCGGAATGATTCCTCCGGAGGATGTCGGAGCCCCACCGCTTATGGTTGCTACAGTTCCCGGCGCCGTCAATGGAGCCGGCGTGATGGGCTATCCGGACTTCTTTAAGGACGCTGCGGAACAGATCGGCGGCAGCTATTTCATCCTTCCCTCGTCCGTCCATGAGATTCTGCTTCTTGCGGATGACGGTAGCATGAGCGCACAGGAACTGAGTGCCATGGTCTCCGCTGTCAATTCCCAGGAAGTCATGCCGGAGGAACAGCTTGGCAGTGAGGCTTACCATTACGATGCCCAGGCTCAGGTCTTTGAGAAGGCTTCTGCCTATGAAGAAAGGGTCATGGAGGAACGTGAAATGATCGCGGACGCCATGCCGGGTGTCGTTCATGAGGAGGCTGCAGCCTACGCGGCTGACCCTGTCCCGGAGACAATCTCCGTTCTCATGGTGGAACCGGGGAAATATCCCAGAGAGATCGAGATCGGCACCGAACTTGAGGACCTGCAGGCAGCCGTCGGCGGCAATATCGAAGTCGTCTATCCGTTTGAAGATCAGGTGGGTCTTGTCATGAATGAAGAGGGTAAGATCAACGGACTTCCGCTCAACCGGTCCTTGCGTGATGAAAACGGAGAAATCATGGACGTGATCGCCGGTCCTTTTATGGTCACCGGCCTGACGGAGGAGAGCTTCGGGTCTCTGACGCCTGATCAGATGAGGACGTATGGAGAAATGTTCCACACACCGGAGGTCTTCATGAAGATGGGACGCGGGATCATGGCACTGCCTCTTCCCGAGGAAAAAGTGGAAAAACCGGAGAAGGCTGTTGATAAAGCCCAGGCAAAAGATGCCCAGAAGAAGGAACCGAAGGCGAAACGCAGGAAAACGCCGGATCACAGTGACAGGTGATTGCAGCATGGAGTAAGGGGCCGGTTTTACAGCCGGCTCCGCCAGATAAAACGAATGGAGGTGGTGATTCTTGCAGGAAGAGATAGAAAACAGGACCGTGAACCTGATGATCACAACGACAAGACTGACTGCCAGGGCACTGATCTCCGGTTATCACAAGTTTGAAGAGCGGCGCAAGCAGCGGGCAGCCGCCAGATCAGCACGGAAAAGTCAGAAGCCGACAGGCAAACAGACGGTAAAGCAGCTGATCGGACAGAACCAGGGCGTCAGCAGTATTGATATCGCCAAAACGGATTTGAAAGGATTTGAGAAATACGCCAGGACCTACGGCGTGGACTACGCCATCACCAAGGATAAGTCCGGCGATGTTCCGAAATATCTCTGCTTCTTCAAGGCCAGGGATGCAGACGCCATGACAGCCGCATTCAATGCCTATTCCGCAGAAGTCCTGAAAAGGCAGAAAGCTCCGAGCGTACTGAAGCAGCTGGCGAAGCTGAAGGCCTATGTGAAGGCGCTTCCGGTCAAGACCAGGACAAAGGAGAAAGAGAGGGATCTGAACCGATGAAGGTAGATACAAAACGCCTGAAGAAGACAATGATCCTTTCTCTCCCTTACGTCATCTTCGGCCTCATCTGTACGAATATCGGTGAGGCCTGGAGACTGGCGGAAGGCACGGACTATTCCGCAAAGGTGCTGTCCTTCTTTTCGACGATCGGCATTGCATTCGGAAATCCCCTGCCGAGTTTCTATCCGGTAGATCTTCTCTTTGGCCTGATCGGCGGGGCAGGCCTCAGGCTTGCCGTCTTCATCAAGAGTCAGAACAAGAAGAATTATAAGCACAATGTGGAGTACGGATCAGCCCGCTGGGGAACCCATGCGGATATCGAGCCGTTCATGGATCCGAAGTTCGAGAATAACGTGATCCTTACTCGGACCGAGCGGCTGATGATGAGCAACCGGCCGAAGAATCCAGCCAATGCCAGGAATAAGAATGTCCTGATCGTCGGCGGATCCGGCAGCGGCAAGACACGTTTCTGGATCAAACCCAATTTGCTCCAGCTCCACAGTTCCTACGTTTTGACCGATCCGAAAGGTACGACCCTTATTGAGGTGGGCCATGCGTTTGTGCGGGCAAAATACCGGATCAAGATATTCAATACGATCAATTTTCAGAAGTCGATGCATTACAATCCGTTCGCCTATGTGCACAGCGAGAAGGATATCCTGAAGCTGGTCACAACACTGATGGCTAACACCAAAGGGGAAGGTAAAGGCAGCGATCCGTTCTGGGACAGTGTGACACGCTCGCCAGTGGTTAGAAGCTGGCGCATACCCGACGCTTGCCGTTGGGTAGAGAACTGATAGTTTGACAGGTGGAATGATAGGGTAACGCCTTGAAACGCCTGCCCTT
>Ga0256405_10010376_pt1 | contig 12331 bp, 12 predicted proteins | sample RumenRJG_02DNA_FD_189096 | JGI IMG/M metagenome (GOLD analysis project Ga0256405, IMG submission 189096) | Bovine rumen microbial communities from Lethbridge, Alberta, Canada - RJG_02 | ecosystem: Host-associated > Mammals > Digestive system > Stomach > Rumen | place: Canada: Alberta...
TACGAATGAAATCGAATGGCTACACTCAGCATTCGTTTTTATTCGTTGCACCTTTAGGTGCATTGTGCATTGTATAAATTCGTCATATTCGAAATATTCGTTGTTGAAGAAAGCATCCGAAACTTCAGTTCTTTATAATAAGCACTTTGTTGTTTTGACTTGTACCGCGCCTTTTTGCTCAATTCGGGAGTTTCTCGTCTGAATGTATTATCCATCTGGATTTCAACGGGTTTCTCTCTGTACGCTACATCTTTCAATTGCGCTGCAAAGTTACACATTTTTCACGGAAAACGTGCAGAATGAGCTCATTTTTTGAATATGCATTATTCAAAAAGCAATTATTGGAAGAGTTCATCGATGCACACCGTTTGCTGAAAGACGCCTATTTCTCCAAATAAAGCAAGTTAGGAATTAGGAGTTAGGAGTTAGGAGTTAGGAGTTAGAAGTTAGGAGTTAGAAGTTAGATTGGCTACCCTGTCAGGTATCTTATTAGGAGCAAGCCGCATGGCAACTCCTAACTCCTAATTCCTAACTCCTAACTAATTCCACATAAACCGCTCCAGAATAGTCGGGAAGGCTCCTATAGTCGTTAATTATTGTTTGAAAAGTGTGTTTTCAGGTCTTGGCATCAGTTATTGTCGGGGTATTTTTGTACCTTTGTGCTATATTTACGAAGAATATGTAGCCCCATGTAGCGATGCTGAAGCACAGAGACCTGCATGAGATTCAAAAACATGTAGCAGTAAGAATCTAAAGAATATAAAGATGGAAGAGAATAATATATTAATATACAAAGACGAAAACAACGCTATCCAGCTTGATGTTAAGTTGGATAACGGAATGATATGGGTCACGCGTCAGCAACTCGCAACATTGTTTGGGCGTGACTATAAAACGATCAGCAAGCATATCAACAACGCTATTAAGGAAGAATTAGCAGATGAAGTGGTAGTCGCAAAATTTGCGAATACCACTCAGCATGGTGCCATTGAGGGAAAGACTCAGACGCATGAGATAGAGTATTTCAACCTTGAAATGGTGACCTCAGTCGGCTATCGTGTGAAGAGCAATCGTGGCGTACAGTTTAGGAAATGGGCTAACCGTGTACTTAAGGACTACCTCGTCAAGGGCTATGCTATCAATGACCGTATTCGCCGTGAGCAGATCTCCGAACTTCGCCAACTGGTCCAAATGGTAGGCCGTACTATTCAGACCCAACAGTTGGAAAAGAACGACGAGAACCAGGCTTTGTTCGACATCGTGGTGGACTATACCTACGCTCTTGATACGCTCGACGACTACGACTATGAGCGCTTGTCGATAGAGAAGACCACTCAGGAGGATAGGTTTCATGCCACCTACGAGAGTGCCATGGAAGCCATCAAGGCTCTCCGTGAGAAATTCGGTGGCAGCACTCTCTTCGGCAACGAGAAAGACGACTCGTTCAAGAGTTCCATCGGACAGATCTATCAGACCTTCGGAGGCAAGGAACTTTATCCCAGCGTGGAGGAGAAGGCCGCCATGTTGCTCTATCTCGTCACCAAAAACCACTCGTTCTCCGATGGCAACAAGCGCATTGCCGCCACGCTCTTCCTATGGTTCCTCAACAATAACGGAATCCTTTATCGTGAGGACGGCTCGAAACGTCTGGCAGACAACACTCTGGTGGCCTTGACGCTGATGATTGCCGAGAGTAGAACGGAGGAAAAGGACGTGATGGTCAAGGTGGTAGTGAATTTGATTAATCAAAAGAATGAATAGTTATTCAAAGTATGAACATTGAGCAGGTCAGAGAGTACACGTTGTCACTCCCGGGAGTGACCGAAGACCAAGCGTTTGGTGAAGACATTCTTAACTTCCGCTTGGAAGGAAAGATATTCGTCTGCCTGTGGTTAGGTGGGGGCAGGTATGACAGGAAGGATGGAGTATCAAGAATCGCCTTGAAACTATCACCAGACAGGAATATCGAACTCAGAGAACAATTCTCGGCCGTGACACCTGCCTGTCATTGGAACAAGACGCACTGGAGCGATGTATATTACGAAGAAATGGACGAAGCAATAGTAAAGGATTTGATTAAAGAGTCATACCAACTCATTGCATCGAAACTTCCAAAGGCTATTCGTTCAAAGTATTTGTCTGTATTAGGTTGATTTAGATGTGGTAAAATGAAAATAAAGAAACGTAAAATCAAGTATTCAGCATTATTCTTTCTCTGCTGGTTTGCCCTCCTGGTGTTCCTTGTAGATGGAGTTTTGAAATTCCAGACGTTGGTTGACTATTTTGGATCATACACATGGGTAGAGATAACCTTATTGTTAATGGTCATTCTGCCTACATGGGCTGTTTACAGATTCACTAAAGAAAAATAGAAAGAAACATATATCTATGAAGAAAGTAAAGATTACCATCCTCAAAACGATGCTGAATGAGGACTTGGCGAAAGAATATGGCATCTGTGGGCTGAAAGCCTGTCCCATGATGAAGGTGGACGATGTGTTTTATGCTGACTACGCAAAGCCAGAGGGCTTCTGTGACGAGGCATGGAAGGCCATCTATCAGTATGTTTTCGCCTTGGCACATGGTGCAGACAAGGGATTATTCTACTATGGTGACTGGATTAAGGAGCCTGGTGTTGCCATTGTCAGTTGCAATGACGGTCTGCGTCCTGTGATTATGAAACTTGAAGCGACTGAAGAAGCCAAGATTGAATATACACCAATTGACAGATAAATCGGGATTTAGATATGAATATATTTAGTTTTTTCAAGAAAAAAGGCGAATCAGGCCTTACTTATAATCGATTAGAAACGTGGCTGGATGATGTCATGCAAATGACTATCCCAAATGAAGTTGTAGCTTTTTGTTTCAACTTGTATGAGGATGCCAATAATAGTTGGACTCTCGAATTGATAGGAACTAGTTCTTTTGATACAACTGATAATGACTGGGCATGCGATGAAGTATTTACTACTAGAGACAACCCTCTTACTTGGTATGACGATAAAGAATGGCAAGATGTCCTGACGTTAACTATAAAGCTGCTAAAGGACTATTTAGAAAAAGGTAAATATGCAAAGGAATTAAAAGAACGTCAAGGATTGGCTGTCGGTTTTGTAGACGGTGATTTAACACTGCTATAAATTCCAATTTAGCGAACTGAAATGAATATGGATTTCAAGGATAAAGTAGTCGTCATAACAGGTGGTGCGCAAGGTATCGGAAGATGTATAGCAGAAGAATTCGAGAAACTTGGAGCCGCTGTTTGTGTAATCGATAAACAGCAAGGCAACCACTTTTTTGGCGATATAGCCGACAAAGAAACGCTGGAGCAGTTTGCCAAGGATGTAATCGAGAAGTATGGGCATGTGGATTATCTCATCAACAATGCCCTGCCATTGATGAAGGGCATAAACGAGTGCAGTTATGAGGAGTTCCAATATGCCCTGAGTGTTGGCGTTACGGCTCCATTCTACCTATCAAAACTCTTTATACCGCACTTTGCCGAGGGGGCAACCATCGTCAACATTTCATCTTCACGAGACCGTATGAGCCAGCCACAGACAGAGAGTTATACGGCAGCAAAAGGTGGCATTGCGGCTCTGACTCATGCCTTGTCGGTCAGTCTTGCCGGAAAGGTGCGTGTAAACAGTATCTCGCCTGGTTGGATTGATACAGCCTACACCGTCTATGAAGGTCCTGATGCCAGTCAGCAGCCGGCAGGACGTGTCGGCAACCCATTGGACATCGCCAATATGGTGCTCTATCTCTGCTCCGACAAGGCTGGTTTCATCACGGGTGAGAACATCTGTATCGATGGCGGTATGACCAAACAGATGATATATCATGGCGATAATGGTTGGACTCTAAAACAAACAGACAATGAATAAAAGAGAACGAAATGAGCAGCGAGAGCAGAGTCAAGCGGTTTTGAACTCTGCCGAGTCGCGAATGAAGAAGAGCAAAGCACAATATGCACAAGCCAACAAAGATTGGCTGGAGGCGAAAGCCAAGGAAGAAGGGGTCAAGGCACTACCCAAGGGTATCTATTATAAGGTGCTGAGCGAGGGTAATCAGTCAAGTCCTCAACCTTCTGTTAGAAGTATTATCACGGCTCACTACACAGGGAAGACCATCAATGGCAAGACTTTCGACAGCAGCCGTGGCGGTGTTCCATTGGCTTGCCGACTCTGTGACCTCATTGAAGGTTGGATTATCGCCATGCAGCAGATGCACATTGGCGACAAATGGGAGGTCTATATCCCTGCAGAAATGGGCTATGGCAAGTTCTCTCAGCCAGGCATCCCTGGTGGCTCGACGCTGATATTTGAAATAGAGTTGTTAGGAATAGCATGAGTAAAGACAATATCATGATTCGCAAGGCAGAGCGGCAGGACGTGCCGCTGCTACTCGACTTCATCAGAGGCATCGCCCAGTATGAAAAGATGGAAAATGAGGTGGTGGCTTCAGCCGAGGTGCTGGAACGGGAAATGTTCGACGAGCACAGGGCGGAGGCTGTGTTTGCCGTTGTGGATGGCCGGGAAGTGGGGTTCGCACTCTACTTTTACAATTTCTCAACGTTCATTGGACACTCCGGGCTGTATTTGGAAGACCTGTTCGTATGGCCGGAAGAGCGAGGCAAGGGTTATGGAAAAGTTCTCCTGCTTTATCTGGTAAAAATCGCTCGCGAGCATCATTGCGGTCGTATGGAATGGACTTGCCTGAACTGGAACCGGCCCAGCATCGACTTTTATCTCTCACTCGGAGCCGTGCCTATGAACGAATGGACCATTTACCGTCTGGACGCTGATTCACTGGAACGATTAAGCAAATAATATATAGTTAAGCGCATGAATCCAGTAGCTATCCGACTTCTCAATCAGCAACTTATCGCACCCCAATTCGGTACCCCTACAGAAGTGATACGATATATGGGTGCCATGCAAGCGCAGGAATACCGTATGATGCGCTGGGCGGTGGTCATGCGTACACGGAAGCCCTCACACAAAGCCTTTAAGCAAGCCTTTGATGAGGGGCAGATCATCCGTCTGCACCTGATGCGAGGCACCTGGCAGTTGGTTTCTGCTGAAGATTACAGGTCTATGATTGACCTATTTGCTCCCAAAGCCATTGCCGTCACAAAGGGATGGATGAGCAGCAATAAGATTTCGATTCCTGACGATGAACTGATGCGAGTTAGAGACATCCTTATTCAGACCGTAGCAGACAAAAGGAGCGTGACGAAAGAAGATTTCGTTCTGGCATTGGCTGAGAGAAACCTACAGATGGACGACCATCGCCTGTCTTACCATATCCGAATGGCTGAATTGTCGGGTGTTCTTTGTAGCGGCGACTTGCTTCCGATGAAGGCTACCTACGCGCTTGCTGCTAATAAGGTGAAGTCATCCGTCAAGATGGAACGAGACGAAGCACTGGCATACTTTACAAGAAAGTATTTCCTGAGTCGCCAACCAGCCACTCTGGAGGATTTCGTGTGGTGGTCTGGACTGAACATCAGCGATTGTCGCAAAGGAATCGCACTCTTGGGTGATTACATTCATGTGGAGAGATACCGAGGCAGGGACTTCTACCTGACTGATGACTGTCGCAAACGAGGTTTCAGAAAGGGGACTTTCCTGCTGATTCCTCCTTACGATGAATACCTCATAGCCTATAAGTCCAGAGACATCGTGTTACCACAAGAACATAGACATCGTGCCCATAATAACAGCGGCATATTTCAGCCGGTAATTGCTTACGATGGCATTATCTGCGGTAACTGGTTGCCCTATAAGGAGGAATGTCAGATGGAGTTTTTCAATGGCGATTATACTTCGGAGGACATAAATGAAGCGTGGACGGGATTTCTGAAATATAAACTATCTTAGAGACAAGATGAAACTGACATACATATTCCATAGCGGTTTCGCTCTTGAAACAGAACAATCCATTCTGATATTCGATTACTGGATGGATCCTGTTGGTATCATGGAAACTGTTCTTCAGAGCAAGAAGCCTGTCTATGTATTCTCCAGTCACTTCCACGAAGACCACTTCACGAGGGAAATCTTCGAGTGGAAGAAACGTAAGCCGGATATAACATATATCCTGAGCAAGGATATACTTCGGCACAGGAGAGCCTGTAAGGATGAAGCCGACGCATGGTTAGCCAAAGGTGCATCATGGGCAGATGAAAGAATATCTGTCAGAGCATTGGGCAGTACGGATAGCGGAGTATCATGGATTGTTGAGACTGAAGGGAAGCGAATCTTTCATGCTGGTGACCTTTGCAACTGGTATGCGCGGTTCTTGCCTGATGCTGTGCCTGGCCAAACTATCTATAGCGAAGAGTTTGAGGAAGACATTGACCCGATAGCCCACGAAAAGCAATTCTTGGGCGAATTGAAAGACATACGCAAAGTTGCTGATGGTTTTGACCTTGTGATGTTCCCCGTAGATGGACGTATCGGCAACGGTTATACACTCGGTGGCAGACAGTTCATAGAGCGTTTCAAGGTGGGTATGTTTGTACCTATGCACTTCGTAGCCAGTGGCTTTGAATCTGCATGGCGTATGAAGGAGTTTACAGATGAAAAGAATATTCCATTCTGGAAAATAACGAAGGAAGGAGACACGATAGAAATATGAACATACTAATTCTTTCAGGAAGTCCAAGAAAGGGTGGCAATACGGATTTACTGGTAGAGGCATTTGTAAAAGGGCTCTCGCCAAAGCATGACGTGGAAATCGTATCGGTACGCGATTTCAGGATAAGTCCTTGCATGGGCTGCAATTATTGCTTCAGGAATGAAAGCCATGCTTGCGTACAGAAAGATGACATGTCCATCATCTATGAAAAGATGGCATTGGCTGAGAATTAGTTAGGAGTTAGGAATTAGGAGTTAGGAGTTGCCATGCGGCTTGCTCCTAATAAGATACCTGACAGGGTAGTCAATCTAACTCCTAACTTCTAACTCCTAACTCCTAACTTCTAACTGAAGACAGTCATTGACCGCTTTCATAATCCCATCAGAGATACCTTCCATATCAAGAAGATGGCTCTTCTTCTCGTAGGTGCTGCCACACTCCCTGAACTGTTCGACAGCATACTTACCCAGTATCAACTATGTCTGAACTTCTTCAAGTTGGAGGATGTCGGTCACGTATTGGTGCGTGGGGTAAAGGATAAAGATGATGGTGGTATTTTTATTATTGCTGTCCGATAAAATGTGTACCTTTGTTCATGTTATCGAAGTTTTGTGGTAAAACAAAGGTAACAAAAAAGGCTGAAACCAAGCGAGGGCTTCAGCCTAATTTTTATTTCATACTAAAATCTTTTAGCGGACAGCAATAATATTTAATATGGGAATAAACTAAACCCGAATCGGTCATTAGGCCACTTCGTGGCTCTGTCGTAAAACAAATTTGAATAATTATCATAATTTCACCCACTAATTTCTATAATTATGATAATTTGTGGATAAAATTATTTTAATTATGGTAATTTGTTTCTTAATGACCCATTTGGGCTAAACTGCACCATATTCAAACTTATCTTCTCCTTTCTCTTTCTTTTTTGGACGGCACACAAATCAAATGTTACGCGGAATCGTGAAACTCATAATAACATTCTACAGAGCATCATGTAGATAACAATTAACCCCTTATCTACATGATGCTCCTTGCTTTATTCTGTTGTATATTCAAACCAATCAAAATCTGCATATCCGTCTCCGTCTTCACCCTGGGCAAACAAGCCAAGCATCACGCCTGTGAACCCACCTATCACCTCGGTGGATAGGTAGCGGTAGTCCATCTTGGCGAGTGTAGCGAACGATTTGCCATCGGTAGAAACTTGCATGTAGTAATAGTCCTTGTCAGAACTGATGCGTATGTAAGCCTGAGTGTCTTTCAGTTCAACGGGTTGGCCGTCATGGCTGAGTGCTCCCACACGGATATTTGACTTAGCCAAAAGCATTCCGTCCTTTCGTTCTATTATCACATCATAATGGTTCAGGGGTGCTGCATAGGCCGTGATTCCTGCCTGAGAGCCTTCTGCCAGATGGGATGCGTCAATGAGTGCGGTGGCGTTGAAACGTAACTCAGTCTGACGTCTTGCCACGAAAGTGGGCGACGTGGCTGCATCGAGAGGCGTAGAAGTGGGACGCAGACGCAACCAGCCCTCCCGCTCAGTAAGAGAGTAGCGGGAATAATCGGGATTGCCGATGCTCATCCATCCCCAAGGCAATCCAATATTGCTGTAGCTGTCGGCAGGCACATCGCGCTTGACATATTTGAACTCTTCGCGAACAGGGTCAAGGGGCATTGGAACTTGAGGTAAGGTCTGACATTTCATATTGATGGCCAAAGTGCCGTCACCATTGACCACAGGCCAAGCATTCTTGTCCCAACGTACAGGTGCAAGCATCGTCTCGCGTCCCATCACATGCAGGAGGTAACCGCTGGTGCGATAACCCAGGCAAATCATCCACCATGAGGAGTCGGGTGCTTGTATGAGGTCAGCATGTCCGAGCCCTTGAATATTGCTGTTCTGCATCTTCATGCTGAAATGCGTGAGAATGGGGTTGGCAGGATTCGATTCATACGGCCCGAACAGAGAACGGCTTCGCAAGATGTTGACGTGGTGGCCATGTTCCGTGCCGCCTTCGGCAAGCATCATGTAATAATAGCCGTCTTTCTTGTATATGTGTGGACCTTCAGGATAACGTCCGCCGAGTCCCGTTCCCAAGTGATGGACATCGCCTATACGCTGACCAGTATGAATGTCAATTTCGCAGATGTTGATTTCACCCGGCTTGATTCCTGGGCGTGTTTCGTCTGCTGCTGCTTTCCATAAGAAATAGCACTTCCCTTCGTCCCAAAAGAGCGTAGGGTCGCAACTGCCGATGGCAAAGTCAATGAATACGGGGTCGGACCATTCTTTAGATGGGTCGTCTGTCCAGACGTAGAAATGGCGACGTGATGGGAAAATGGTGGTCACCATGTAATAGCGCCCCTCATGATAGCGGATGGTTGGAGCATAGATGCCCGCATTAGTCCAACCCAGTTCCGGCTGGTTTTGTGTGTAAAGCCCCGAGAGGTCAAGCTGCGACTTGCGCGAGAGGCAATTACCTACCTGTTCCCAATGTATCAGGTCTTTGCTGTGAAATACAGGTACTCCTGGAAAATACTGGAACGTGCTGTTGACAAGGTAGAAATCCTTCCCGTCTGTACACACACTTGGGTCGGCATGAAAGCCGGGAAGCACAGGGTTGCGATAGCCCTGAGCCAGAATGTTCAGAGACGCTATAACAGCGATAGAGATGATGAATAAAAGTCGCTTCATAATTGTTTATTCTTTGCCGTGATAGGATGGATGTTCATTATCAGGATTAACAATCAACTTCTCAACGACGATTTCCGGGTCTATCATCACAACTTTAACGGTATGATTGCCTTCTGTAGGTATGTCGAAGTCGATGCTGAGCCATCGGAGGTTGTCGAAAATCTCGCTGCGCATCCGTTGACGGGTACCAGACAGATAAATGTCGCTTGCAGGTCGAGGTAGTGGTTTCAGCACCTTCGAACGTGCAATATTCTCTTTTGTATATTCATTGAAAGTGTCCACATAACCTTGTCGCGCATCAATGGTCTGCATCTCGCCATCATCGACACGAACACCGATACGGAGTCCGCGTGCAGGGTTGACATCGTTGGTGGGCAAGATTCCCAGTGCCAGTTTCTGCTTGCCTGATTGTGAGAAGTTGATGTTATATTCCAATGTTGCACCATCACCCCGAGGACGGCTTTTTGCCGTGACAGGTTCAATGCCCATATTGCCCTTGCCGCGTCCCAGTCCTGGCAGAAACACCCAGCGGGCATCATCCGTGGCCGTTCGGCGAGTGTAGTCATGAGCCATGATGGCTGTCTCACTGGCGGTTATGCCAGTTTTGTCCGATGGTTTGGCCACCTGAGGCAAGGTGTTCTCGTTTGGCATCGACCACATGCGGTAGCCAATGTGCTTGTCAAGCATCATGCCATCCCACTTGCCTCCAGCAATGACCTTGTTATATTTGTCGGTCATCTGCTTGTCACGCTCAAAAAGCGTCTGCATTGTAATCGAATCACCCAAAGTTGCCGCCAGATATATCTTCGCCACTCCAGCACTTGCCACAGCTGGGTATTCTACCAATTGATAGAAGGCATCCTGCATTTCCGCAGGCATCTTCTTGCTGAGTGAAAGGGTGCGTTTCTCCAGTTCATCCCAACGGTTGAACATACGCTGTGCCTCACCAGTCTCAACACTATAGATACCCACTCGCTGCACCTCTGGCTTGCGCTCCAGATTCATATTTGAATATTCCGTAACGATGTCTGCAATTTCTCTTGCATATTCGCCGCCAAAGATGCTTCGTGCCCAATCTACCATGTACTGGTCTATCTTGTCGGCAGGATAATCGTCAGGATTCCAGGCATAATGCATAATGAAGTCTATAGGCATTTCCTTTGGTTTGAGGTCGCCTACATTGATAATCCAGATACGGTCAATGCCCGTCTGGTATGCCAGATTCAGTTGCTCGCGAATCTTTGCGGCAGTCGTAGTATTTATCCACCGGTCATTCCAGGGTCCACCGTTCATGTCAATGTGGTAGTACATGCCCATGCCTCCTTTGCGTGCCTGTTCCTTCTCTGGTCCTGTGCGACGGATGTATCCCCAGTTGTTGTCGCAGAAGAGCAGGGTGACATCATCAGGAACTGTGAAACCAGCATCGTAATAGCGTTGCACCTCGGTGAAGATGGCCCACAATTGCGGAACCTCACTGGCAGGTTTCTTATACACACGTTCAATAATCTCGCGCTGACCATCCACCACATCTTTCAGCGTCTTCATATTGTCCTCATCATTGCCATTTCCCATTGCCACATCACCGTCACCACGCATACCGATGGTGATCAGATTGTCGTATGCCTTGTTGCGCTCAAGACCCTCTTCAAAGAACCTGTCAAGATTGTCCTTGTTTGTCGCATAATCCCACGCACCTATACTGTCCTTACGATATACATACTCCTTGTGGGCACGCATCATTGGCTCATGATGGCTGGTACCCATGACGATGCCCATGTCGTCTGCCAACTGAGGCGAGAGAGGGTCATCTTCGTTGAAACGGCTGTCCCACATGGCCGGCCAGAAGTAGTTGGCTTTCAGACGGAGCATGAGTTCAAAGATGCGGGCGTATGCCCTGGAATTGATGCCTCCAAACTGGTTGTTACACCACGTGCCGAACGAAGGCCACTCATCGTTGATGAATATGCCACGATATTTTACTTTGGGCTCACCATCTGTGTAGACGCCGCTCTTGGCAAAGAGCTGCTCATGTTTCAGGATGGGTGCATCAGCCATCCAGTACCAGGGCGAGACTCCTATTTGTCTTGACAGTTCATAGATGCCAAAGATGGTGCCACGCTTGTCTGAACCCAGTATGACGAGTTTGCCTTTGTCCGTAAAAATCAAATACTGCTCCCATTTACCTAGCAGTTCTTTTGATTGCAACTTATATTTCTTGGCAAGCTTGCTTTTCCCTATGGTGCCCACCACAATAGGTGCATTTGCGCTGCCGGTGACGGCTTTGAGGTCGTGGCGCAGATTCTCCACAGCCATTTTTACCCCCTTCCAGTCGAGAGGGTCGTATGTAATGGTGTCCGATGTTCTTGTCAGTTCAATATCGGATAGTGAGTGCCGCTTAAAGGTTACAAAATCTGTAGCATATGCTGCATTTGTGCATGCAGCTATCAAAAGTATGTTGATAATTGTTCTTGTCTTCATATTTGATTATTCAGCCTTTTGATGTTGGAAAGTTTCTTATTTATATATATAGCAGGAGCGTCTTGCTGATTGCCTCTATATGCTCTGGTCTTACCCCACAATCTTTTGCTGTATCAGGCCAGGATGCTACTGTGGAGAGAACTTCCTCTATGATATGATTGGCATCGCGTATGCCGATGTTCTGTGCCACAGCCAACAAGTCCTCCCGAGCAAAGTCATCAGTCTTGCTATTGAGTGAAAGCTGGTGACGGCTTGTCCATCTGCCTGCAGGATTGTATGAATAGCATAAGTCATAAGCTGGGGCAAACGACCATTTTCCAGCCTTATCCATCAGGAAGGAGAAATTCTTGGTGTGGTCATCGTGGTTGCGTGCAATGACGTTGAACACCATGCGGCGATACAACTGCTCGAAGTCTTTGTAGTTCAGTCCCAGTCGTCGTAATACGCCAAATAGTTCCTCGTATGAATGGCGCACGTCTCTGTCCAGATGGGCAATACCAGCCGCTG
>Ga0256405_10010377_pt1 | contig 12330 bp, 12 predicted proteins | sample RumenRJG_02DNA_FD_189096 | JGI IMG/M metagenome (GOLD analysis project Ga0256405, IMG submission 189096) | Bovine rumen microbial communities from Lethbridge, Alberta, Canada - RJG_02 | ecosystem: Host-associated > Mammals > Digestive system > Stomach > Rumen | place: Canada: Alberta...
ATAATATCTAATGCGTCTTTGATAGTAGGCATATCCAATTACCTCCTTCGGTGGTACTGTTTCTTACTATTATTATACGCTATTTCTCGTCAAAAATCAACCATTTGTTGTGACAGAGCCAAATAAAAAAATATTTTTCTGAATAGTTTTTGTGGGAGATGTTTTGGGGTAGTGGTCAATCAGCACTTTACCTCACATCTCCGTCTTTTCTTTTTCGATTCTGTCCATTTCTTCCGCTATATTCCTAATCTCGAACAGAACTATGTAGTAAAAAGGACTATGCTTTTAAATTTGTTCTTTTATATTCTGTGCGCCATACAAAAATCTGGCAATAAAAACAGACTTTTCTTTATCATTGACAGTATAGAATATCAGAAAATTGCCGACAATCGCGTAACGATACCCGCGTTTGGCAATATCTTCATCATGATAAAGCGGGTAAATAAAAGGATTTTCGGAAATGCGGGAGACTGTTTCTTCTGTTTTATCGAGCAGGTTATCAGCAGCACTATCATTAAACAATACATTCCTGATATATGTCAATGTGCTGTCCAAGTCTTTCTCAAAGGCTTCGGAGAGTATGGTCTTATACATTCTTTTTGCTCCTTAACCTGTTAAATACTTCATCGACAGTGGAGACATTTCCGGCGCGGAGATCTTCTTCCGCTTCATCAAGCTTATTTATCAAGTCATTCCGTGAGCGGATAATGACGCGCTCCGGAGCGGGCAGCTTGACTTCAAAAGGAAGTCCGCCTGTAAGATTGACCTGACAGAGAAACATATTGACCGCTTCTGATATAGTGATACCAAGCATATCAAGGGTCTCTTCCGCAGTAGATTTGACTTGTTCGTTTACGCGGATATGCAGAGTTTCGGTTTTAGCCATAATATCGTCCCTTTCTGAAAATTTGTTATATACATTGTATCACATTTGGCACACAATGTCAATGGCTTATTTCTTCATTTCCTTAACATAATCATCATAATCAACATCGCCATTCAGCGCCCTATTCCGCAGCACGATAGCGTAGTCCGCCCATTTCTGAAACTCCGCCTGCGTCATCTTCTTTTTGAGATAACGGGCGTAATGGGCTTTGTAAGCCTTGTGGTAAACGCTCCATATAGGATCAGACTTTAATTTGTCGTTGAATTTCTTTCTATGACCGAGATCTCGGCACGTTTTGTCCGGTTGACCCTTTACCGGACGCTTGCAGTAGTTTGAGTAGAAGCCGCGCTCCAGCACAAAGTACCGCCCGCAGTAATCGCATTTTCGCGGCAGATAGCGATTCTGTAATCCTTTGAACAATTCAATATAAAGAAAGCCTCCGATTGTCGTGAAATGATAATTCTCGCACAAGACGGAGGTCTTTTTGCGATTGAGGACTTTGTAAGAAAGCGTCATCGTTCCGGACGGAACGAGTTTGTCATAGCTATTCAGCTTATTGTTAGCGGCACTATTAAACTCATCGAGCGCCTGCGCAATCTCCTCATTGGTCAGAAATTCCTCGCGGCTATGTATCTTTGCGAGAAACGGCTCATAGACCCGCTTTACACGCAGCAGATCCTCAAAGAATGCGACATACTGCTGAACGAAGTCTTTTAATTCGGCGTTGAGTTTCAGCACCTCGTCAACATCGTCGGGTTTTTCCATTTCGTCGAGCGGGTAGTCCATGTTAAAAGATGTCAACATTCTGTCATGTTCATAATACGGCTCATGGTAAACTTCATCCGTTTCGTTCTCGTCGAAATCGTCATAGCTGTCATATTTCTCATAATCGAACCATTCATGTTCGATCTCATTATCGTCGAGATTGAAAAGAACGCTATGTCGGTTGAAGATGTCATAAAGTCCACTGTCCCGAAGTGGGAATGTATTATAGGGCGGCAGGGTATGGATATACTCCTCTATGCGGTCAAAGAACGCTATCGCCTCCGGATACAGCATCTCGCAGTGGCTCTTTTGTTTGTAAGTTTCGGGGTAGTGGAGTTCCCGAAGATAGCGCTTGCACCCCGCCAGCTTCTCCTCTGCGCCCTTGAAACTTTTTTGCAGATATTTTTCGAGAATAGACCCCAAAGTGTACTCTTTAGTACCGTTAATGAAAAATTTTTCTTCGTAGTAGTATGCGTCAAATTCAGTCATAGCGCGGTTTCCTCTTGCCCTTGAAAAAATAATTTTAAGAAATTTTGAAAAATAGAAGTCAGCTTTGAAAAAAGTAGAAAGCATCGAAAAATAGAAGTCAACTCAAGTTTTTATAGACATATGATACCAAATCCATTGACTTTTGTCAAGAGGGTTGTTATAATGTTTTTGAGCTCAGGGAGAAAAGATGTTCTCCCCAAAAATGACAGTCCGGAATGTAGAAAGGAGGGGTCGCCATAGCAAACGAAATTGTATTTTCTGAACTCAGGTATCGGAATGTATCGCCTGCAAGTTTGGCAAAAGCGCTGGGATTGACCGAGAAAGTGTTGATGCAGATCTTGCGATTCGAGCTTGATGAGCAGGAACAGCTCCGCATGGTACAGCTGATAAATTCCATTGCAAGGTAGCCGAGCCTAAAAGTGAAAAATGCCGAAAATTGAAATCCTATATTCAGGACGCGCGGTCAAGGAAATGAAAAATTTCATTTTATGGCATTTACGGTTCGGTCAGTAAAAGCAAAATATACTAAAGTCAACGCCGACAGCAGTATCCCGAAGAAGGACAAAATTCGCCATTTGTCCGGAAAGCGCTCAGACTTGTATCGCCGAAGTCTGAAAGTTTTCCAACTTCCGGCTCGCCCCTGCTGTCGTCGAAATAAAGAAAAAAGAGAGGAATGGTGTCAATGGCAAACGAGATCATCAGAACAGAATTAAAGGAAAAGGGAGTTAGGCAGTGGGAGCTTGCCGCCGCAATCGGAGTATCAGAACAGACAATGGTTCGCCGCATGAGGTTCGAGATGTCCGATGAGGTTCAGCTCCACTTGCTCGAAGTCATTGAAAAGGTCGCTGCCGAGAAGAAGGGAGCTGCCTGAGAAGGTCGGGAACATTCAAATAGGGGGTAACGGCTTTTTAACAAACTAAAGTGTTGAGTGGCTAATCTAACGCAAGCATAGATCGGTAATATTACCGATCGCCGAAAATCCCGAAGTATACGTATACTTCGGATCACGCAAAATGGGACCCTGACCCATTTTCGACTATGTAAATTCGCAGAATTTCATGAAGGGAGAGTAGAAATGCGAACAAACAGAAAGCATAAGGTCTTGACGTTCACCTTTGACGAGTGGGCAAAAATAGAGAAGCTCGCAGCGAGATGTAATATGAAGACCGCAACATTTATCAAGACTTCCACGCTGAAGGGTAAGGTGCTTGTAATCGACCTGAAGGAAAACCATGATTATGTGGTAGCGCTTAACAGGATCGGCTCGAACATAAATCAGATCGCACGGATAGCAAACGAGACCGGGTATATACACCCCGATGATCTTGCAAGGCTCGACGAATTCAAGGAGGAAATTTGCCGTATATCAAAGTCATATCAATCAAAGATTCAGTCGCTGGCTGCTTAAACTATATCGCTAATCCTGACAAAACCGAGGAGCGAACATTGCTCACGGGCATTAATACTTCCGAGGATGTGAAAGAGGCTTTGCAGGATTTCAAGCTGACATATGAGGTGTGCTCGCACAAGAGTTTTTCGGCAAAGCCATTGTCGGGCAAGTCTCCGGTAAAAGCGTTTCATCTCGTCCAGTCGTTCGCGGCTGGCGAGTGCAGCGTAGAAACGGCGCACAGGATAGGTGTGGAGTGGGTGCAGAAAGCGTTTGGCGCGGACTATCAGGTGGTCGTGACCACCCACGTTGACACCGAGCATATCCACAATCACTTCCTGCTATGCCCCTACGATCTGAACGGCAAAAAGTTCAACAGCAACAAGGCAAGCCTTGACCGGGTTCGTAAGGTTTCGGACGCTATCTGCCGCAGTTATGGTATCGGAGAAATGGAAAAGCTCCACGCCCAGCCCGACCACAAGCCTTATGCGATCTGCTACGGCGAGTGGCTGCACCGCAAGCGGGGGACTTCGTGGAAAGCGCGGATTGTCGAGTACATTGACAGCTTGATACCTCTTGCAAAAAATCTCGACGAGCTGTTAAAAATCATGGAGGCACACGGCTACACGGTCAAACGCGGGTACTACATTTCCGTCAAGGAACCTGAGCAGGGGCGGGCAGTCCGGCTGAAAACTCTTGGTGTGGACTACACGGAAAATATGCTCCGGCAGCGCATACAGGATTATCTTGACGCACAGCCAAAGCAGCGGACTATTCCGGAGATTTATCAACTGATACTTCGGGATTTCGAGCGTGAGACGCGGAATATCTGCTTTGCGGCAGGAGTGAAAAACACGACCGAGCTTCTCGTCAAGCAGCTTGCGCTCATCAATTCCGAGCATATCACGGGTATCAGACAAGCTGAGGCACTGCACGAAGCGACGCAGAAGCGTATAACCGAGCTTGAAACGGCTATCACTGATTTGAGTGCGGAGATACAGCACAAGCAGATCGTGGTTGCCGCCGCCGAACGATTCTTCGGTAAGACCAAGCCTTATCCGGCTTCGCAGAAAAAGGCGGACAAGCTGATACTGAAAAATGCCGGGATCACAGCACTTGCCGATGTTACGGGGTATGCCGAAGATGTCGAAAAAGATAAAGCACGGCTCGTGGAAATGCAGTCGGAGCTTGCGGAACTGAAAAAGCGTGAAGCGCTTCTGCACAACATCATCACGACCTACAACGACCGCGACGACTATATCACCAAGCTCGTCAAGCGGACTCGTGAAAAGCTTTCGGAGCAGGAACAGGCAAGGGTTGATGAGCTCAAAGCTAAGATGTACACTGTCTATACGCCGGTCGAGACCAAGAATTATAATCCCGGACGTACGAACATCGACTACTACCAAAAGAGTTTTGAGAAGAGCGTGTTTGACATTAAGGCGGACCCCGACGATGTTGATGACATAATAAATGCTATCTACATGAAGCACGACCTGTGTGAGGGTGACGTGATCTGTTATGACGGGGCAGGCTATTACTGCGACTACGACTGCTTCCGCATATATAATAACTTCATGCAGTCCCGTGCCGAAGCCGAGCGCCAGCGTCAGGAAGAGCTTGCCCGTAAAGAGCAGGAACGTCTTGCCGAAGAAGAACGCCGTCGTAAGCAGGAAGAACAGGTGCGCAAGAAAGCGGAAGAAAAGCAGAAACAGCAATCTGCGCCAAAGAAAAAGAGATCACTTTAGGTAAGAGAGGAAACACAAAGCCGGACAAGCTACAAATATATTACTTGCCGGTAGGGAATGGAGGAATTATTGAGAATATTTGAAATTAAGACAACCACCGTAGTGGAGACTACGGACGAACAGATCAGAGCCCTTGCGGCGAGCTTTTATCCTACGATAAAGGCTTACTATGACACCGAAGAGGGCAGAAAGATGTTCGAGAAATTTATGGACGCGCAGAATGTGAGGGATAAAAAGCCCGCTGCGTGAGCAATAACATTGATTACCCGCCCTGTTTCGGGGCGGGTGAGCAATATGTTAATTATTTCACATATACTATTATAGTATAGTATTCAGAAAAAAATATTAAAATCACGCTTTAAACTATTGAAATTGCGCTTAAAGTGTGCTATAATAAGGAAAAGAGACGATCAAGGAGGATAGAAAACTATGAAAGCAGTGATTTATGCACGTTATTCCTGCGACAATCAGCGCGAGGAGAGTATTGAGGGGCAGCTTCGTGAGTGCCGGGAGTTTGCCGCCAAGAAAGATATGACCGTGATCGGAACATACATTGACCGTGCCATGTCCGCCAAGACCGACAACCGCCCTGAATTTCAGCGCATGATCGCAGAAAGCGGCAAGAATATGTTTGATACGGTCATAGTGTGGAAACTCGACCGATTTGCCCGAAATCGCTATGACAGCGCTCGTTATAAGATGCAACTTCGGAAGAATGGCGTCAAAGTGGTGTCAGCAACAGAGGTGATCTCCGAAGGCGCGGAGGGAATTATCCTCGAATCCGTGCTTGAAGGCTATGCGGAATACTATTCTGCCGAGCTTTCTGAGAAAGTCATCAGGGGAATGACCGAAAATGCCTTGAAAAAGCAGTATAACGGCGGCAATGTGCCGACAGGCTACTACATCGACGAGCAGAAGCACTATCAGATAGATACGCTCATAGCGCCGTTCATCCGGGAAGCGTACACAATGTACATCAACAACCGTCCGATCAAGGATATAGTCGCTTATCTTAACGAAAACCATGTCACGACCTGCAAGAACAAGCCTTTCACCAAGACATCGGTGTCCGCTATGCTGCAAGTTCGTAAGTACATGGGCGAATATCGTTACAGAGATGTGGTGTTTGAGGACGGAATTCCGGCAATTATCACAAAGGAGATGTTCAAAATGGCGCAGGAACGCCTTGAAAAGAACCGTTATGCACCTGCGACTATGAAAGCCGACATAACCTACCTGCTTACTACCAAGCTGATCTGCGGGCATTGCGGTGCGTTTATGGTCGGTGAAAGCGGCACGGGACGCGATAACAAGAAGTATCATTACTATAAATGTGTGTCCGCGAAGAAGAAACAGGGCTGCCCGAAGAAGACCGTTCGCAAGGAATTCATCGAAAACCTTGTGGTTGACAGCGTTGTGCGTAATTTGTTCAATTCCGACACAATTGATAGGATAGCTGACGCGGTCATGTCGGAGCAGGACAAGGAAAGTACCGTAATACCGCTGTTACAGCGGGAACTCGCGGAAACTGAGAAAACGCTGGGCAATGTCATGGCGGCAATCGAGCAGGGTATCATCACGGATACCACAAAGCGCCGTATGAAGGAGCTTGAAGCCAAGAAGTCCGAGATCGAGACCAAAATTATCCGCGAGGAGATCAAGGAACGCCGGCTCACGAAGGAACAAATTGTGGCATGGTTGACCAAATTGACCGAACTTGACCTCGCGGACGAGGGAAACAAGCTGCGCATCATCGAGACCTACGTCAACTCGGTGTACGCCTATGATGATAAAATAGTCGTAAACTTTAATTGCAGGGAGGAGCCGGAAACGGTTCCTCTCCCGCTGAAAATCGTTACAGATGTTTCGGATTTGTTCAGAGTCGGGGAGCCACTTGGATTTTCCCGTGAAGCCGCATAAATAGCGGCTTCACGGGGAATTTTATTTACCCTTTTAAGGGCGCTTGGACGTTGTTTGGTCGTTGTTCTGAATAATTTTTTAAGATGCCGCCGCGACTTTTTCATCAGTTTTCTTACGATTGAGCGGAATTGCGTTTGCCACAGCCTGCATTGCTACTGCCTGAGCAGACTGGAACGCATGGCTGTACACCTGTAAAGTTGTCACCGGAGTTGAATGTCCTAAACAGCTCTGAACGGTCTTTACATCTATGCCTGCATTGATAAGCAGGCTCGCGTTCAAGTGACGCATCGAGTGGTTAGACACATAGCGCATACCCGTTCTTTCGCAGAACCTGACGAAGTAATCTCTCGGTGCCGATCTGCGGAGCGTTTCACCATTCCATTTGGTAAATATGCGGTCGGTTTCCGTCCAAAGGTCGCCCGCCTGTTCGCGCTGTTTGTTCTGTAAGGATTTCCATTCGCTGAGAATATCGATGACCTCCTGCGGAACCTTCAGGCTGCGGACGCTCTGTGCGGTTTTCGGAGTTTCGGTGTAATTGCCGCCCTTGTTCTTGTTGAACAGGCACGTTCTGCACACCGAGATAACATTCGCGTCAAAGTTTACGTCTTTCCATTCCAGTCCGAGCAGCTCACCGAGTCTGAATCCCGTGTAGATAGCGAGGGTAAAGAAGCAGACGAAGATGAAATTGCTTTCGTCCTCCTGTTCAAAGAGGTCGAATAACCGCTGAGTTTCCTCGATGGAATAAAACTCTTTTTCGGGAGTAATGACCTTCGGAATTGTGACATTTTTACAAGGGTTTTCCTTGATGATGTTCATCTTGACTGCATAGGTGCAGACCGTTGATATAAAAGACTTGTACAACTTTATCGTTTTGGTTGAGAGCTTTCCGTCATTCTTTTCCTGTGTGTCGTGGCGCTTGCATTCGCATAAGCTGACGATGAATTTCTGAACATCTCTTGCGGTAAGCTTATCCATTCTGATGTGTCCGAGAGCCTTGATAATTCTCGGTTCCATTGAGTGGTATCCCGTGATAGTGTTAGGTTTCAGTCTGAGCTCTGCACACTCTTTGAACCAGCTGTTCATCAGCTCTTCGAACTTAATAGGCTTGGCGGCAAGACCGCTTGCACATTCTTCTTCAAAGAGAACCGCCTGACGTTCAAGTTCTTTTTTGATCTGTCTTTCCGTCATATGTGGTTCGGGAATCCAAGTGCGCGTGTGCATTATCTGCTTGCCGTGAATATCATAACCGCAAGATACTCTTATGCGATAAGTGTTGTTTCTTTTCTGTATTGTTGCCATTGCAATTATTCCTCCTGATAATTCGCAAGGCATTTCCTGTACTTAACATTATACTCACGAATCGGAGTGGAGTCAAGCACTTCGGGAGAAATATTTTTGCCCTGCGATATGCCGATCTGTGTATGAGAATTTACCGGATCATTATTCAAGGAAGTCTTGACAGCAGAGTTTTCAGCAGCTTCCAGATTTCTTCCTGTTCTGTTTTTATCTGACGAAGATCTTCGGCGTAAGCTGTGTCCGTGCTGTTAATTCGTTTAGCGATCTGATTGATGTTCTGACCTATCGCTTCGATCTCCCTGCATACCACCGGCAACTCAGGGAAGTCCACCTGATAAAGAAAGCCGTCCTGTGAAATTTTCCGCATATATGCAGCGAGGTTTGTTGTGCCGATAAGCGCCATTCGCTGACGGATCACTTCACGCTCTTGCTCGTTTACTCTGAACTTAATTTGTATCGGGCGTGTAAGATTTTCCATTCTGTTTTCCTTTCAAAAATTCGTCTTTCAGAAATAATTCTTGAACGTATTTTTTCAAACTGAGGGGATTGGGGATACCTCCCCAACAAGCTAAGTTTTTCGGAACGGTTGAGTCTCGAAGGCTTCTTTTATGCGCGCATCGTGCGCGCTTTTGGAAGCCTTCTTTGCGACCTCGTGTCGCAGCGAAAATTTCCGAAAACGCTGATTATGGTACCATAATCATATGCTTGCTATTCTTGTTTTCGATCATTTTTCCAAAATCAGCTTTTTCAGATTTTTCATCATTTTTATCACGGCGACAAGCCGCAATATTCACGAAAAAAATCCGATTTAATTTTCGGTGTACTCGCTGTACCAAATGTACTTTACTTGTCTGTTAATGCAGGTTTGTACAGCATTGACGAGGTGTACCGGAGCTGTACTTTCGCTGTACCGCGGTGTACCTTTGCTGTACCATTGCTGTACAGAACAATCCGCTTGTAATGCGGGTTTGTACAGCTTGGTACGGCTGGTACACCACTTTTTAATTCAGTTACGCGATATAATTCCGATACGTCGTTTCGATACCGATATAGCCTCGCGCTCTCTTTCCGCTGCTCCGATTTTCAACCTTGTTGCTGTACTCGATGTTATACTTCGCGTGATTGTTTTTCAGCCACAGGTTGAAGCTCTCACGTCTGAGCGGAGTCACGCTGTTGAGATTACACCAGTAGCAGTACGCGGAATAAAGATCAGCTGTCGAACATTCCAGACCCTCGCCGAAACGAATAAGCTGCTCGTCATTCAGAAAGCTGATGATGTTGCAGTTGTCCTCTTTCATCTGAGCAAGGTTACTGCGGGAGCGTTCGCTTATCGTGAACTTGTAATCATTCGCGATCAGACGACGCAGACCTTTGTATGCCCAAAGAAAAATCCCCTCGATCTCGCCGCATAACTTTTCAGCGAGATACGGGTCGTTCACTCTGCCTTTCGGAACAGGTTTTGCCGAGAGAATTATCAGCCTGCGTTCCCAGCCGTCGGTCTTGTCGTAAAGCGATTTCGGCGATCCGTTGGCGAAACACACCGCTCGACATTTCAGCTTCACCTGTATGCCCTGTTTGCATTTTGCCTGAACGGTTATCGGCGTTTCCGCAGTAGCGAGCGATTTCAGAAAACTTGTATCTTTCAGACCTTCGAGGTTCATATCGTCGTCGATCAGAACCATTTTACCAACAAGATTCGCTTTCAGAAACTTATCGCCCGCGAGGTCGGTAATGCTGCCAAAGTAAGCCGCTTCGGAGAAAATCTTGTACATAACAACTCCGATGCGCGACTTGCCCTCGCCGCCGTTTCCGGTGATGAACAACATCGCCTGCGCTTTGGTGGAGTGGATAAGGCAGTAGCCCATATACTCCTGCAAGGTCAGAATGTCCTCCGGTTCAAGTAGGTCATTCAGAAATGCAAGCCAGCGCTCCGGTTCCGGTGCTATCGGATTATAGTGAACATTTAGTCTGTTCCTGCATATTTTACGCTCGTCCGGTCTGAACTCCATATCCGTCGTAAGCACACCATTGAGTAGATTGATCTCATTATCTCCACCCTCGAAGTCGGGATCGTAGCATATGCTCTGCAATGCTCCTGTGAGTGCATTCACTTTCTTGGCGAAATCTTTCTGCACCTGTTCGGCAAGCAGCTTGTCCGAGATCATCTTCCGGACGGTCTGAATATCGACTGCACCGTCTGTGTTGTAGAACTTTCCGTCGACGAATTTCATCGGGTGTTCTTCAAGGAATTCGTTGCAGAACGATACTTCATACACATCTTTTCCGTTGTACCAAATACATCTGCCTTTTGTCTTTATGCCCATTACGCTGTCCTTTCTTTCAAGGGGGTACTCATAGTGTACCCCCTTTGTAATTTCGGTCGTAATCTGCCAAATTGCTTTATCATCACATCTTGCCCCCGCCGATGACGACGGAGGACTTTCCGAAAACAGTCTCGTATAACGCTTCTTCGCTTATGAGAAATTTGTTGCCTGCTTTGAAGCACGGGAGCTGTCCGGTTTTACACATCTGACGTATACGGTATTCGGTTATACCCTCGATCAGACGAGCCGCCTCTCCTATGGTGAGCATTCTGCGCTTGTTGTTTTCCATAATGGAATCCTCCTTGTACATACTGCTTACACGGCACTGCCGTGACATATAACTGATATATGTATCGGAGGCGGCATTCAGGGTCTTTGCTATAATATATATCGTCCGTGACGACACAATTCGACAATCTTGGGTCAAGGCTATTTACTGGTCTTGACGGAAAAAATCGGCATATTCAATTTTCAAAGAGCCGGCACAAACGGCAATGACGTACTTTTCGTTCGTGCCTATCGATTATTATATCATTATGGATTGCAAAAGTCAATAGATTTTGGAATAAATGTCGCATTTTTGGGACAATTATTTTATTGCGCTATTTCTGTTATTTTTGCACAACAGGGGGATGATAACCTCTTATATCAAAAACGCCCGGTTAACAGAGCGTTTTCAGGCTGAATAGGCACTGAACAATGGCAGTTCAACGTTCGTTTCACAAATGGGAAAAATGGTATTATTTCAGCACCTTGATCCTGCCGAAAAAAGGGCAAATCTGGGTCGAAAATCGAGGATTTTTTGCGTTCTGCGCCGCACAAAATGAGTGGGTAGTGATATTACCCTACCTGCATATCAAAAACGGCTCAGAACGCGTTTTTCGTTCGGTCGGAACCACAAAAAAAGACGCAGAGCCGAAACTCTGCGTCTTTGTTATAAGTATTGTCTTACTTGACTTTTACGCTTACGATATCGCTCTTGGTTACCTTAGTCCACTTTCCGTCAACATAAGCCTTTACAGCATACTTGTAAGTCTTGCCTACCTTTACGTTCTTAAGGCGAACTGCATTTGCAGTTGTATCTGCGATCTTAACAGGCTTGCCGTTTACATACTTGTAAACTCTGTACTTTGTAGCTTCCGGAACCTTGTTCCATTTCAACGTTACTGCGCCGTTCTTGGAAGTTGCCTTCACAGCGGGCTTGTAGTAAACCTTGATCGAAGCTGTGTATGCACTGCTTTCAGCGGACTCTACGCCGCCTATGGTGTACTTGAGCACATATTCAAGGTTGGTATTGTTAGCGGGATTCTTGATAAGAACCTTTGTCTTCTTTGTCTCAACGACCTTTTCGAGCTTGCCGTTCTTTCTTACATAAAGGCTGTACTTTGTTGCGCCGGTTACCTTGTCCCAGCCGACAGTGATACTGCTCTTGTCGTCGTTCTGAACAGCCCACATCTTCGCCTTTGAGCTTGCGCTGTCAACGGAGGAAGATGTCGTTGTAGTAGTTGTTGTTGT
>Ga0256405_10010382_pt1 | contig 12322 bp, 10 predicted proteins | sample RumenRJG_02DNA_FD_189096 | JGI IMG/M metagenome (GOLD analysis project Ga0256405, IMG submission 189096) | Bovine rumen microbial communities from Lethbridge, Alberta, Canada - RJG_02 | ecosystem: Host-associated > Mammals > Digestive system > Stomach > Rumen | place: Canada: Alberta...
ATAAAACCGGAACAGCGTTCCCTGTACTGCCATGTTATACTCAAACAGGAGCATCTGTCTCTGGAACTGGCGGGTATAAAAATTCGGCATCCGGTCCGGCTCAAATTTTTCAAACAGTTCTTTATCCCGCATATAAAAATCCAGTACTGCATCTGCCTGATCCGGCTTTATTATTTTTAAAAGAAGACGTTCTGTCTCATATGCAAATAACATACTTCTTCCTTCCATATGATTTCTATGGTATAGTATTATACTGTAATTAAAAGGTTACTTATTCCCATAATTATCATAACGATTTCAAGGAAGAATGTCTATGACTGATGATGAAAAATTTATGAAAGAAGCCTTAAAACAGGCGAAAAAAGCCTATGCGATTGATGAGGTTCCAATTGGATGTGTGATTGTCCAAAACGGTAAAATCATCGCAAGAGGATATAACCGGCGCAACATTGATAAAAATACGCTTGCCCATGCAGAACTGTCTGCCATCCGCAAAGCAAGTAAAAAAACAGGTGACTGGCGGCTTGAGGACTGCGACCTCTACGTCACATTGGAGCCATGCCAGATGTGTGCCGGTGCAATTGTACAATCCCGTATGCGGCGGGTAATCATCGGTTCCATGAATCCCAAAGCCGGATGTGCAGGATCTGTCCTGAATCTTCTGCAAATGCAGCAATTTAACCATCAGGTGGAAATTACCAGAGGTGTTCTTGAAGAGACCTGTTCTTCCATGCTTTCTGCTTTTTTCCGGGAACTGCGCCAGCGCAAAAAGAAGCCGGCTAAATCTGAATGATCTTCGCCTCGTGATGCATTGCAGGAATGATTTTTTCCATCAGATCTGCAGTGCGCACACGCAGGCTGGACGTATTAATACACGGATGACATCCCACATATTCTCCCTTTAAAACATCTTCATCAATGACCAGCTGCACATGATTTTCCACATCATTCATAAGCCCCATTACACTGACCGATCCCGGTGTAATATCGAGATACTCTTCCATATACGATTCATTAGCAAAAGAAAGCCGGCTTGTACCAAGCTTTTTTGACACATCCTTTGTCACGAGACGCTTATCTCCCACAATCATCAGAAGATAAAATTCTTTTTTATTTGCCGTACACAAAAACAGATTCTTGCATATGGTAGCTTCCAGCACGCGGTCTGCCTCCTCACATGCTTCCATCGTCATCAGGGCTTCATGATCCACCCTGTCATATATAACGCCAAGTTTATCTAAAAAATCATACACACGGATCTCCTTTTCCAGTCTTCCTGCCGTATCCGCGGGTCTTCCCTGTTCCAGTTTCAACATAATTCTTCCTCTTTTTCTTGTATTTTGTACTCATCATACCCCTCTTTTTTGCATTTGTATAGAAATTTCTGCATAGACTAAAACTAAGATGGCTGCTTTTAGAGCCGCAGCCCAACGGTAAGGAGACAAATTATGTGTGGAATTTCAGGCTTTTGCGATTTTTCATTAAACTACTATGACAAAAAACCCTTCTGGGAAACGATCCTTGTACAAATGCACGAAACTTTAAAGCACCGCGGTCCGGATCAGGCGATGATTGATCTGCAGCCACATGTGGGGCTGTCACATGCACGCCTTTCCATCCGCGATCTTAAAAGCGGTATCCAACCTATGACACGTACTTTCCACGGGAAAACCTGTTCCATTGTTTACAATGGAGAAATTTATAATCACCGGGAACTGCTGCCCGAACTGCAGGCAGCCGGATATCACTTTACTACAACATCCGACACGGAAATTATTCTGTGCGCTTATATGCATTTTGGAAAAAATTTTGTTGAAAAATTAAATGGAATTTTCGCATTTGCAATCTGGGACGATACCAACAGAGAACTGCTTCTCTACCGTGACCGTGCCGGCACAAAGCCTTTGTTTTATACCCAGACCGGAAGCTCCTTTGTTTTCGGATCGGAACCCAAAGCATTATTTTGTCATCCGGATGTCACTCCATCCATTGACAAAAACAGTCTGCAGGAAATTCTGGCGGTCGGTCCGGCACGCACCTCCGGAAACGGCGTATTCACAGGCGTAAAGGAAGTTATGCCGGGACATTATCATATATTCTGTCCGGACGGACAGCACGACATTCTCTACTGGGATCTGCCCTGCCGGGAACATAAAGATTCCTATGCCCAAACCGTACAGACCGTTTCTTTTCTCGTGCGTGACACTGTAGAACGACAAATGGTGTCCGATGTTCCGGTATGCACCTTTCTCTCCGGCGGCATTGATTCTTCGATTGTCACTGCATTAGCCGCCCGCCATATGCAAAAAGAAGGAAAAATTTTAAACACGTTTTCTTTTGACTTCTCTGAAAACGAGAAATATTTTAAGTCCAATGCCTTTCAGCCGGAACGGGATCTTCCTTACGTCAACCGGATGCTGCAATATTGTAAAACATCCCACACCTATTTAGAGTGCAGCCAGGAGTCTCTCTTTGCCGCCCTGTCCGATGCGGTCACCGCCAAAGACCTTCCCGGAATGACCGATGTGGACGCCTCTCTTTTGTATTTTTGTTCCGAAGTCGCCAAACATAATAAAGTAACACTCACCGGAGAATGTGCCGATGAAATTTTCGGCGGCTATCCATGGTTTTACCGACCGGAACTTATGAACCGGGATGGTTTTCCGTGGTCTGCCGATCCTGCTGCACGTACCTCCATTCTTTCCGATGACGTGCTTCGCACGCTGGATCTGGCAGAATATTCTCATGCACGCTATGAGGAAACACTCTCCCACGTTCCGCATCTGGATGGCGAATCCCCTGAGGAAGCCCGCCGTCGTGACATTGGCTATCTGAATATCAAATGGTTCATGCAGACCCTGCTCGACCGCATGGATCGCACCAGCATGTACTCTTCCCTGGAAGCCCGTGTCCCATTTGCCGATCACCGGATCATGGAATATGTTTTCAATGTGCCGTGGCAGATGAAATATCGGAATGGAGTCGAAAAATCCTTGTTGCGGGATGCCTGTGCCGATCTGCTGCCACGGGAACTTCTCTGGCGCAAAAAAAGCCCGTATCCAAAGACATACCATCCGGCCTACGAACAGATGCTGATCAGGCGCATGCGGGAAATTCTGAACGATCCGAATTCTCCGGTACTGCCGCTTCTGGACCGTTCCAAAACAGAAGCTTTCCTTGCCGCACCAAAGGAACTCGGCAAACCATGGTTCGGCCAGTTGATGGCAGGTCCGCAGCTCATTGCTTACTTTATCCAGATCAACACCTGGATGCAGATCTATCATTTGTCCATCTGACGTCCCGACACCGGATATCCATCATTCTTCACTAAAAAAGGAGTTGCCCCGCAAAAGGCAACTCCTTTTTGTAGTACAGCATCAACTGCAGTTTTTAACGTTATATTTCACATTATCCCTTGACACTTCCCAGTGCAATACCCTGAACGATATGCTTGGAAAGAATCAGATATACAACAATAACCGGCAGGATCGAGAATGTAATCATCACATATACCTGGCCCATATCAAACTTCAACCAGTCTGCTGCACGAAGCTGTGCAATCAGAATTGGAAGTGTTTTCTTTTTATCATCATGCAGAATCAGTGCCGGTGTAAAATAATTGTTCCAGCTGCTGACGAATGTAAAAATTGCCTGTACGGCAATCGCCGGTTTCATGAGCGGAAGTACGATACTGTTGAAGGTACGGAACTCACCGGAACCATCAATCCGTGCTGCCTCAATCAAAGATAACGGAAGTGCACTCTCCATGTACTGCTTCATGTAGAAGAATACAACCGGAGAAGCAATCGTTGGAACAATGAGTGGAATAAAGGAATCCATCAATCCCATCTTTGTTACCAGCTTGATAAATCCAAGTGCGGTAACCTGTGTCGGAATCATCATGATCATCAGAATAAATGGATAAATAAACCGTTTCATCCTAAACTCATACGCATGGATCGCATATGCGGTCATGGTTGAAAAATATGTACAAAGCACTGCTGAGCAGGCGGCGATGATCAGACTGTTGAACATGCCATACCAGATTGGAAGCGTTCCGTGCACCAGATTGTTCCAATTTTTTAACAGGTTCGTACTTGGAATCGCAGTAAATCCGGATTGTAACTCTCCGTTTGATCTGGTTGCATTGATAAACATAATGTAAAACCAGAACAGACAGAAAAATGAGATAATAATCAATACTACATAGGCGATGACGCGCCGTGCATGAAGTCCTACACCCTTCTGGATGTCATTTTTATTTGTCTTTGCCATATCAATTACCCCTTTCTCTTGTCATTGCCGGTAACCTTAAATACGATCAGGCTTAAGACTGTAGTAAGAATGAACAGTACAACGGACAGTGCTCCTGCCATACCATAGTTCTTACTGAACAGATGCTTATTCAGATACATGATCAAGGTCATGGTAGATCTCATCGGATCACCGGTTCCGTTTGTCAAAATCTGTGGTACATCGAACAGCTGCAGACCACCGATCAGGGATGTGATAATTACATACACCAGAATCGGACGAAGCAGTGGAAGTGTTATCTTGAAAAATACCTGTGTGGAAGTAGCTCCATCCACCTCGGCTGCCTCAAACAGAGAAGTATCAATTCCCATCATTCCGGCCATCAGAAGAATGGTCGTATTACCAAACCACATCAGGCAGTTCATCATGGCGATCAGGCCTCTGGCACTTCCTGCGTGTGATAAAAATTTATAAGGTTCTGAGATAAATCCGATCTGCATCAGTAAAGAGTTGATTGGTCCTCCATCTGAAAAGAGAGTGAAGAACAACATGGAAAATGCAGATGCCATAATCAGGTTCGGCAGATAAATAACTGTTTTGAAGAATCTGGACCCTTTTAATTTCAGACGGACATCGGAAAACCATGCGCCCAATAAAAGGGAGAGGAAAATCTGTGGTATGAAGCACATGATCCAGAGAACCATCGTGTTCTTAAAATATGTCCAGATATCTCCACTGCTGAACAAAGCCTTATAGTTATCTAATCCAACAAATCTCGGTCCAACCTGTGTCAGACCAGACATGTAATTTTCAAAAAAACTGTTATAAATGGTGTTTACTAACGGTACCAGCTGAAATATTACAAATACAACGATAAATGGAATCAGAAATATGTAGCCCCATTTATTATATCTGACCGCTTTGCCTCCACTATTACTTTTCATAAGACCTACCTCCCAACTGGTATGTTATGATGAATATAGTTTTTGTTACACATAGTTTTTGTTAAAATGACCGTGCCTCCATTCCTGTATGGCAGGCACGGTCCCTGTGGTAAGGCTTGCTCCTTCTGGTAAGGCGCAAGCCTTATCACCTACTTTAGTATGTCAGTTCTGGGTACTTCTCAGTTACAGCCTTGTAGAAGAGATCAAGTGCCTCATCCTTTGTTGCTTTTCCTTCGAAGTAGTTCTTCATAGCGTTCTGGAATTCCTCGTTACATCCCTGATCGTATGAAGAAAGGTTGCTTAAATCAAGTGTCTCAACACCTGCACAGTACATAGACAATGGGTTCTGTCCACCAAGGATCTTGCTTTCATAAGGCTTGTTGTCTTTGCCCATGATAGATCCATCTGCCATTCCGTTCATAACCGTGCTGTTGTTTACGAAATCATCATCATCAACTACGATATCTTTCATAATATCGTCATCGGTTGTCATCTTTAACATAATGTCTTTTACAAGGCTTGCATTGTCTGTTCCCTGAGCTGCACAAATCCATGTACCACCCCAGAAGAATCCCTGCGGTCCCTGAGCTGCGCCCCATCCACCGTTGTAACCGATAGATCCTTCTGTATCAGCTGCCATAGAGAAGTTTACTAACCATGCAGGTCCAAAGTAGCAGAATACTTTACCCTGTGGATAGAAGCCTTTTGACCAGTCATCTGACCAGAGATCACATGTACCTGTCTCTCCTGCATCTACCTGAGCCTTGGAATCATCTACCCATTTCATAATATTGTCATCAATGCTGATCTTGTTTCCGTCTACCCACTTGGATGTTACGTTGTTGGAGTATACACGGTAAGTATCGTTTGCAGAAGCGGTCATCTTGTAACCGGCATCTTTCATTTTCTTTGCCGTATCGTTATATGTATCCCAGTCCTTTACACTTTCCTGAACCTTATCCGGATCATCTGTTCCAAGAACTTCTTTTGCTGCATCTCTGTTATAGAAAAGAACACCCGGACAGCCCTGCCATGAAAGACCTTTTAACACTCCCTTAGAATCCGTAACGATATCCTTTGTGTACTGATACTGCTTAGACAGATCATCATCGGTAATTCCAAGATCCTTAACTGGCACAGTGTAATCGGTATCAACATACTTCAATGCGTAGTCAGCTTCTACAAGAAACAGATCAATCTTGTCATCTGCAGGAGCATCTGCCTGATTTAATAATGTTGCATCCAGATTATTCTGATAAGCGTTGTCATCATTTGGTGTAATGTTCCAGACAACATCTACATCCCCGATCTTACCATGTGTTGCATCTACTTCCTGATAATCCGGATAATGAGCGGTAATACGGCTCTTGAACTCCTCGTTCCAACAGTAAATATTCAATACCTTTCCATCATCTGAGAGATTGCTGCTTGCTGCATCGGCTGCATCCGCTGTATCTTCTGCTGCAGAAGTATCTCCCGTATTTTTGTCCGATGTGTTACTGTCGTTCTTACTTCCACATCCGGCAAACATTGTTGCTACCATTGTTGCGCACAGCAGTGCACTTACGACTTTCTTTTTCATATAAAACCCTCCTTAATATTGTTGACCTTCTGGTCTGTTTGTTTTGAAGAAATCTTCTGGTTTATTCCTTCGGCTGAATTGCACCTACGGATTGTCCCGGAACTAAACTTCCTTCTATAACGACTCTCTCAACGAGAGTTGTTCTCGGTTTTTCAATGGTTCCGATGAGCCTTGTTGCTGCTTCACTTCCAATTATTTCTGTATTCTGACGAATTGTTGTGAGTTTTGGATATAAAAGCTGCGAAATCATCGTACCGTCATATCCGGCTACCGAAATGTCTCTCGGGATGCGAAGTCCCATTTCAATAATGACATTTCTTCCTCCTATTAAAGAAGTATCATCCGGATAAATGATACAGGTCGGTGGAGCCTCTAAGTTCAACAGTTCCCTTGTCTGTTTTGCTGCTCCTTTGGTTTCCAGATAATCGGCTGTCCGGACGTATGTATCGGGAATTTCAAGTCCAAGCTCATCAATCGTCCGATAAAAGCTTGCCAGCCGGTCCCTTGTAACACTAGACCCTTCCTGTCCATGAATATATGCAATTTTTCTGTGTCCCTGACTGTATATGTACTTTACTAAATCTTCCATACCCTGTATGTTGTTGGAAGTAACTGCGGTGCAGTTATGATGCACATAATCAATCGTAACTACAGGTATTTCACTGTTCATCAGCTCGGTCACATCCGGGTCGTCAAAATTGGCACATACAATTACGACTCCCTCAAAATTCCGGTACCGGCAATGTTCATAATAGGACATCTTCCGGTTTTCAAAGCAGGTGTTGATAAATGTAATATCATATCCTAACTTTTCTGCCTGAATCTTAAGTCCGTTCAGTACACCGGAGAAATATTCATGAGTCAGGCCTCTTCCGGCTTCCTCCTCGAAGAGTACCCCGATATTATATGAACGGTTCGTCTTAAGCGCTCTGGCCGCTGCATTCGGAAAATATCCAAGTGCCTGTGCCGTTTGCTTTACCCGGTTTTTTGTCTCTTCGCTGATATCTTTATGATCATTCAGTGCTTTGCTTACGGTCGCAGTAGAAACACCACATCGTTCAGCAATTGTTTTTAAAGATACCATATCATTCCTCCAATGTTTCGGGAAATTTTCTTAATCGTTTTCGTAGCTTTAATATACCCCCATATGCCGGTAAATGCAATACTTTTTTTGTCATTTCGTCAATTTAAACACTTTATTCTTGACTGTTTTGTGCATATTGTATGTGTATTTTGTGTCCGTGCATGCGCACGCTGTTTTATTCTTATACGTTTACGCATTTTTTGTTTTTTTAATGTTGCGCACGCATTTGTTGCTTTCTTATATTTTTTGTTTTCGTTTTTGTTCAAGTTGCTGGATTTGCCTGTTTTAAGCCATTTTGTGTTGATTTTTTAAATTTCAGAGACTATACTCTATTTATAAAAGAGAGTGCTTAAACGTTTTCGCTCTCATAGATAAGTGGCATTTAAACCAAGCACGATGGATTGATTACTCCACCAAATGCTTCTTTCCACTTTCATCTACTATGTCACAAGTAAATAATTTTATATGGAGGATACACACATGAAATTTGGATATTTCGATGATGCGAACAAAGAATATGTTATTACCTCTCCTAAGACACCACTCCCATGGATCAACTATCTGGGTTCTGAGAATTTCTTTTCTCTGATCTCCAATACCTGCGGTGGCTATAGCTTCTATAAAGATGCAAAGCTTCTTCGTCTGACGAGATACCGTTATAACAATGTTCCTTTCGACAGCAATGGACACTACTACTATATTAAAGAGGGCGATACCATCTGGAATCCCGGATGGATGCCAACCAAGACCGATCTGGACGCTTATGAGTGTCATCACGGTATGGGCTACTCCACCTTCCGGAGCAGTAAAAATGATCTGCAGGCAGAGCTGACCGCATTTGTTCCGGTTGGAAAGAACTGTGAGATCAATCAGCTGACTCTTACCAATAACAGTAAAGAGACGAAAGATTTTTCTGTTTTTTCTTATGTAGAATTCTGTTTATGGAATGCAATGGACGACATGACCAACTTCCAGCGTAATTTCTCTACCGGTGAAGTAGAAGTTCATGGATCTGCAATTTATCATAAGACCGAATACCGTGAGCGTCGTAATCACTATGCACTGTATGCAGTGAATGCCCCGGTAGACGGATTTGATACTGACCGCGATTCCTTCCTTGGAGCATACGGAGAAAACTCTGCTCCTGAAGTTGTCGTGTCCGATCAGTCCAAAAACTCCATTGCCAGCGGATGGGCTCCGGTAGGCTCCCATCATCTGAAAGTGTCTCTTGCTCCCGGCGAATCCAAAACTTTCGTATTTATTCTGGCATACATAGAGAATCCTGTTGAAGAAAAATGGATCGGACGTGCCGAAGATGGAAAGATTAACCGCACACGTGCGGAAGCTCTGATGAAAGAATTTGATACCAAAGAAAAATCAGAAGCAGCACTGGCTGAACTGAAAAAATACTGGAATGAACTGCTTTCTCACTTTACGGTATCCTCTTCCGAGGAAAAACTGGATCGTATGGTAAACATCTGGCATCAGTATCAGTGTATGGTCACATTTAATATGAGCCGTTCTGCTTCCTACTTCGAATCCGGTATCGGACGAGGCATGGGATTCCGTGATTCCTGTCAGGATCTGCTTGGTTTCGTACATCTGATTCCTGACCGCGCAAGAGAGCGTATTCTGGATATTGCAGCAACACAGTTTGAAGACGGAAGTGCATATCATCAGTATCAGCCTCTGACCAAGAAAGGTAATTCTGATATCGGAAGCGGTTTCAACGATGATCCGCTCTGGCTGATTGCAGGTACCGCAGCATACATCAAAGAAACCGGGGATTACACCATCCTGGATGAAAAAACGCCGTATGACAGTGATCCTTCCAAGGCAACTGATTTTATGGAGCATTTACGCCGTTCCTTCCACTACACCATCGATCATCTCGGACCGCATAAACTTCCGCTGATCGGCCGTGCAGACTGGAATGACTGCCTGAACTTAAACTGCTTCTCCACAGAACCGGGAGAATCCTTCCAGACATTCGGCCCATCCGAAGGACCAAATGCAGAGTCTGTTTTCATTGCCGGTATGTTTGTCCGTTACGGTAAAGATTATGTAGAGATCTGCCGTCACAGAGGACTTGAAGACGAGGCAAAACTTGCAGAAGATGCCATTGCGGAAATGGAAAAAACAGTTCTTAATGCCGGCTGGGACGGAGAATGGTTCCTGCGTGCATATGATCATTACAAAAACAAGATTGGTTCTAAAGAATGTGAAGACGGTAAGATTTTTATCGAGCCACAAGGCTTCTGCGTTATGGCAGAGATCGGTCTGAAAGAAGGAAACTGTCTGAAAGCCATGGAATCCGTAGAAAAATATCTGGATACTAAATACGGTATTGTACTTCTTCAGCCACCTTATCACAGATACCATGTAGAACTTGGTGAAATTTCCTCTTATCCACCAGGATATAAAGAAAATGCCGGAATCTTCTGCCACAACAATCCTTGGATTTCCATTGCAGAAACCGTTGTCGGACGTGGAAACCGTGCATGGCAGGTATATACAAGAACCTGTCCTGCATATATCGAAGATATCAGCGAAATTCACCGTACCGAACCCTATGTATATTCGCAGATGATTGCCGGAAAAGATGCTCCAAATTTTGGAGAAGCCAAGAACAGCTGGCTGACCGGTACTGCAGCATGGACATTCCTGGACGTTTCCCAGTATATTCTCGGAATTCGTCCGGATTACGACGGATTGACCGTCGATCCATGTATTCCATCCACTCTGGATGGTTTCGAAGCAAAACGTGACTTCCGTGGTGTGACCTATCACATCAGCGTCCGTAACCCGAAACATGTAGAAAAGGGTGTTGCTTCCATGACCGTTGATGGCATTGCCGTAGACGGAAATACGATTCCATTACCAACCGGCAAGACAGAAGTCTCTGTCGAAGTGGTTATGGGCTAATACTTAATCACAGTAATTCTTGTTTCCGGTTTTGTGCCGGAAGCAGTTTTACCATTTTTCATTATTTTCCTACCCCCAAAAAGAGGGTGCGCATTATGCGCACCCTCTTTTTATTCATGATGATTTTATTTATGATGAATCGCTTTTTTCACCCATGTAAATAAGTTTCTTACAAATACTCCTCCAAAAAAGATCTGCCAGCATAATGCCATTGGGAAGTTTAAAGCAAGTTTCTGCAGCCATACCGCAATTGCCTGATTTCCCGGATGTGCAAACAAAACCGTGGCAATCAGACTCATTGCCGGACACATCAGACATACAATCATAGAACAGATTGCAAGTGTCACAAAGACCGGCTTATCTTCTTTCGGATTTACCAGACGAAATGCCAGCATCGTTGCCAGTTTCTCCACTACAAAATACTCCAGGATACATGCGATCGGCCACATAATCGGTATTTCATGAAACGCCAGCAGAAAAACTTTGTTTGTCATTCCGCCTTTGTCGATTGCGATGTTATAGCATACCATGGCATACACCATGACAAACGCCATAACAAGTGTAAATAAAATATTTTCGAGTCTACTCTTCTTTGGCATAATTTTGCCCTCCTTTAGTATAAATAAATTTGAGCATAGAAAAACACACGCGTGTTGTTCGTTAATCAGTGGTTACTGTTCACAGGTTACCCTGCGAACAGTAACTTCGCAGCCCCATATAAAGTTTTGCTTTGCAAAAGGGGGCTGCTCACACCCACATCATGTTCATACGCACCTGAACAGCATGGTGTTCAGGTGCTGAATGAACCGTAACAATCAGTGAGTAATGCACACATGTGTCGTTTCCAATTATACCAATATGTTCTCTATACAATTAAAAGTGCCTAGTTCCGGAATCGAACCAGAGACACGAGGATTTTCAGTCCTCTGCTCTACCAACTGAGCTAACTAGGCACATAGTTGCGGGAATAGGATTTGAACCTATGACCTCCGGGTTATGAGCCCGGCGAGCTTCCAGACTGCTCCATCCCGCGATAATATATTTTATTATATGCAATTACTGAAAAAGTAATTCCAATGGGCAGAGGTGGATTCGAACCACCGAAGCAATTTGCAGCAGATTTACAGTCTGTCCCCTTTGGCCACTCGGGAATCTGCCCATATATACAATATGAAATTGTATAAAAGCCGATGATCGGACTCGAACCGATAACCTGCTGATTACAAATCAGCTGCTCTGCCAATTGAGCCACATCGGCATATGAATAAATGGGACCTACAGGGCTCGAACCTGTGACCCTCTGCTTGTAAGGCAGATGCTCTCCCAGCTGAGCTAAGATCCCATATCGTAATCGTAAAAACAATTACTGAAACGACCCAGACGGGACTCGAACCCGTGACCTCCGCCGTGACAGGGCGGCGCTCTAACCAACTGAGCCACTAGGCCATAAATAATATACTTTCAAAACTTCATACAGATTAACCGCTTTTTTAATCAAGCCCTCGACCTATTAGTAACAGTCAGCTCCATGTG
>Ga0256405_10010384_pt1 | contig 12320 bp, 10 predicted proteins | sample RumenRJG_02DNA_FD_189096 | JGI IMG/M metagenome (GOLD analysis project Ga0256405, IMG submission 189096) | Bovine rumen microbial communities from Lethbridge, Alberta, Canada - RJG_02 | ecosystem: Host-associated > Mammals > Digestive system > Stomach > Rumen | place: Canada: Alberta...
GGCAGTTGGGTCGCTTTGGTTGGATTTGTGGGGCCAGGGAAGGCTCTTTGGGGTGTTGCAGCGCTTGGCGATGGTTTATGCCGTGGGCATTGTGCTGGGACGCGTTTTGCATACGAAAATCGATTTGCTTATGGCCGCACTTTTTTTCCTGTTGGTATCATCCGTGGGATTTCATTGCTTTTCGCCGGATGCGCCTTTTGCGCAAGCGGACAATATCAGTTCGGCTATCGATCAGGTCATTCCGGGATCAGCCCATTGCTATATGGGGGCATCCTTTGATCCGGAAGGGCTTTATGGGACTATTGCCTGCACGGCTTCGATGCTGCTGGGAATGCTTGCAGGACGGTTGCTGTTGGAGAACACGCCGGAGGCGCTATTGCAATTGTTAAGCTATGGCATCGTATTGGCTGGTGCAGGGGTTATTTGGAATCAGGTGGACATCATAAGCAAGCCGTTGTGGACAGCCCCTTATGTACTCTTTACCAGCAGTGCCTTTATGTTGCTCGCGCTCTTGTTGCATGTCCTGTTTTCGCTTCTGCCGAAACTGTCGTCGTTTTGCTTTCATCCGTTCCGCGTCTTTGGCATGAATCCTATTTTGATTTATATGTTGACGGGAGCAGCACTTACGCTTTTATGGATGCTGCCTTCGCCGGAGGCGGCACTTTTTCCACGGCTGTGGGGGATGACGGTCAAGGGAATCGGGGGAATTCCATTTAGTATTTTTTTGTTTACGGTTCTTTGGTGCAGCTGTTGGTGGGGATTGGCAGAGTACTTGTATCGTCGCCGTATCTTTATCAAGATTTAACCACATCGGCGGTTATTTGAAGTTTGTTCTTTTTAGCGAGTCAAATTTATAGATTTTGCTGGGAAATAGGACAAAAGGAATTGCATGATAACGGGATGCTTGGTAAAATGTAAGTTACGATATTTACGAAACGAGAAAATTCCGGAAGAGATCCGGAAAAGGAAATAGAGGATTAACAGGAGGCTGAGCTATGATTAGAGAACATCGCAGCAGAAGCAAACTCGAAGCTTATTATCAGAAATTCACGGAAGAGGGGATACTCGACCCGAACGTCCATCCTTGGGTGGCGGAGTCCTGGAAAAAGAGCCAGAGTCTTGCCATCAATCGCGAGAAAATGGAAGTGGAGCACAAGCTGTCCAAGGAGGAATTCTTGGAGCTGCAGAACAAGCACCGCGATGCGATTGATTACTTGAGCAAACTCAGCGAAGGGATTCGCGAATTTTTCCAGGAGTACAATCTGAGTCTGTTGCTCGTCGATGCAGACTGCACGGTGCTCAAGAGCTATTCGCTGCCGTTTTACCAAATGACGCCGGGAGAAATCGAAGGAACCCGCGTCGGTGTAGAAGAAGTCGGTACGTCGTCCATCTGCATTGCTTACGAGCATCAGACGCCGTTCTGGATGTTTGGACCGGAGATGTGGGTCAAAGAGTGTCAGCTCGGTGACGCTTGCTCGGCGCCAGTCAAGGTAAATGGTGAGTTCCATTACATCATCACGCTGGTATCGATGGAGCAGATTGCTATGCCGCAGGATGCGGTCATTTCGCTGCTCTTGACGATGAAGACCGCATTGGAGGAGCATCTGACTGAGGCAATGCGCATCAAGGCCGAGGAGGCAATCCTCGACGCAACGCCGTTTGCCGTCTATCATGTCATGCCAGGTGGTGAGGTCGCTTATGCAAACCAGCTCGGTCATACGCGCCTTGAGGGTATCGGTGCGAAGAAGAATGAGGCCGGCCGCCATACGTCCAACCTCAACGATGTCATCATGAACTATCAGCACACCCCAATCTACAAGGGATTCCGTGGGGTGCCGTCCTACAATAAAGAAGTCACTTGGATTACGCCGGCTAAGACGTATGAAGATATTACGACGGTTGTGCCGTTGGAACGGGATGAGGATCAGGCGGTTCAGAGTGTCGTTGTCGTCTCCATGCCGATTGAAGATTTGCGTACCCTGGTGGCACATGCCGCTGGCTACACGGCAAAATACAGCCTCAACTCCATGGTCGGTGACGGTTCGACGTTCCAGAGTGTTCGCAATAAGGCGGCCCGCGTTGCCAAGAACCACCATCATGTATTGATTCAGGGCGAGGCTGGTACCGGCAAGCAGCGCATGGCGCATGGTATCCATCAGGCAAGCTCGCGCGCCGCAGGTCCGCTTATCACGCTTCGCTGCGGCGATGCTACGCCGGAACTTCTCGAGCAGGAGCTTTTCGGTGTCATGCTGAATCCAGAGGTTAGCCATCAGGGACGTTTGGAACTGGCTTCGGGTGGTACGCTGTTCCTCGACGAGATCGAGAAAATGCCGAAGAACATTGCCCAGCAGCTGGCGCGTGCCTTGGATGAAGGCAAGGCTTGCCGTGTGGGCGAATCCGTCGAGCGCACGATTGATGTCCGCATCATCGCGGCGTGCGACAGCGATCTCAAACGCCTTACCGAGCGCGGGCTCTTTGCACGTGAGCTCTATGACATTGTGAGCCGCAGCGTGGTTCGCGTACCGGCCCTTAGAAGCCGTCGGGAAGATATCCCAGCGCTTGCCCGTCATATTATCGGCGAGCTGGCCGAACAGCATCAGATGGAGTCGAAACGCATTCTGCCGGAGACGGAGAAAGTTCTGGAAGAATACGATTGGCCAGGCAACATCAAGCAGTTGCAAAGCGTGTTGGAGTATGCGTTCTTCAATACGCCGGGAGCTGAAATCGGCCCGGCTAACATCAGCCTGATGGGCGATGTTAAACCCGATAACAAATGGAAAGAAGATAAAGAGGTGTTCGTCAAGGCTTGGCAGGCAGCCGGTGGGAATGTCAGCCGCTTGGCAAACCTCTTGAATGTCAGCCGTGTTACGCTGTATCGTTACCTCAAGAAATATGGTCTGGAGAAGAAATAACGAGGATAAAGGAGCAAGATTGTGCGTTTAAGAAGAAAACCCTGGGTGGATGAGGCAATCCACGAATTTGATGCATTTGTCATCAGCCGCGATCAGGAGATTGGTGAAGAGAAAAAGGGGAAATGGGCGGAGATTTTTGGCCGTCAGGCACCGCTTCATGTTGAATTGGGAACGGGAAAAGGCGATTTCATCAGCCAGCTGGCAGAGCGCAACCCCGATATCAACTACATTGGCATTGAAGCTCAGCAGGATGTGCTCTATTCCGCTGCCAAGAAGATTGCGGAAAAGGAACTTACCAATGTGCGTCTGCTCGTTTTTGATATCAACAATATCGAAAACATCTTTGCGGAAGATGAGGTAGATCGGTTCTACATCAATTTCTGTGACCCATGGCCGAAGAAGCGTCACGCGAAACGCCGCCTGACCCATGTGGGCTTTTTGGAGAAATACCGCCGTCTTTTGAAGAAGCCGGGTGAGCTTCATTTCAAGACGGATAATCGTCCGCTCTTTGATTTTTCCCTGGAGCAGTTCGAGGAAGCAAAATTGCCGGTCCGCGATGTTTCGTTTGACCTTCATGCCGAGAACCGTCCCGACAACATCATGACCGAGTATGAACGCAAGTTCAGCGGTTTTGGTGAGAAGATTAACCGCTGTGAGGTTATCTTTCCGTAAGGGGGCAATATCATGCGGATAAGGAAGACCCTGTGGAGCAATGATGCAGAACCGATCATCGTCATCATGGTTATTCTCTTGGTCTTGGGGACGATTAACGTTTTTAGTTCTAGTTTCGTCCTGTCGACAATCGATTATGAGACACCGTATCACTTTTTGATTCGCCATACGATTTGGCTCGGAATTGGGTTGATTGCTTTTCTGGTTTGCCGGCGCATCAATTACCGGCGCTGGCGTAACTGGATGCCGATGCTGCTGATGGTGATGCTTGTGTCACTGGCGGCCGTTCTCGTGGTGGGAAACAGCGTCAATGGTGCTAAGCGTTGGCTGGGCGTCGGTGCTATCGCCTTCCAGCCGGCGGAGTTTGCCAAATTGCTCAGCCTGATGCTGGCAGCGGCGGTTTTGGCCAGCCAGATAAAACGGGGCAAAGAGATATCGGTCGTCAATCTGCAGTATGGTATTATCGCGATTATGGCCGGTCTTACGGAGTTGGAACCGGATTTGGGAACGGCGGCGATTATTTGCGGTGTGCCGCTTATCATGTCCGTGGTAGCCGGGATGAACGTTATGAAAATCGTTCGCATGGGAGCTGTTGTCCTAGCCGGTGTTGTAGGTTTGATTTTCCTGCAGCCCTATCGCTTGAACCGAATCAAGATCATGCTTGACCCATGGTCGGATGCGCAGGGAATCGGTTATCAGACCGTTCAGTCGTTGTCGACTATCGGCTCTGGTGGCTTTTGGGGCATGGGGCTTGGCGATGGCGTCAGCAAATACGAGTATCTGCCTGAGGCCCATACGGATTTTGCGTTCGCGATCTTCTGTCAGGAGCATGGCTATGTCGGTGCCTTGATGGTTTTCCTGTTGTTCGCCTTGATGATTTTCTTTTGTGTCCGCATTGCGAATCGAGCAGAAGATGAATTCGGACAGATTTTGGCTACGGGCATCATGCTGCTCATCTTGGGACAGGCTTTGGCGAATATGGCCATGGTTGGCGGCATGTTCGCTGTCGTCGGTGTACCGCTGCCCTTTATCAGCTATGGCGGATCTTCCCTGCTGGTCACGATGATAGCGATGGGAATTCTATTAAACATCTGCGACCACGGTCATAAACCGCAGCCCCAATTTGCCTCGAAGCAATCCGATTCGGAAGAAAAAAAAGACAAGGAAGAACGCCCTTCCTTGCATTTGGTAAAATAAATATCAGCGATAAAAAGTCCGAGGACTCGCGGCGAAGAGTCCTCGGACTTTTTGCGTAATGATAGAAAACGCCCCGTTGGCAAATAGGTCAACGGGGCGCTGTATTTCAGCTGGTTATTTTTTTGCTTTTCTGTCTTTTGCGCGTTTCTTGGACGCTTCTTCTTTGGCTTTGACCTTGTCGTCGATTTTCTTGGCCTGCTGATATTTGGCATAATCAACGCCCATGCTGGCCAGTTTGTGTTTGAAAGCCATGATGGGGTGGCGCAGGAACATGCGCTTCTGACTGGAACCCATGACATGCAGGAATTCCTGGGCCTGTTTGGAGCCAAAGCAGTTGACGGTGCGGTCACAACGATCGCAGATTGGTTTGGTGATACCGTACGGGCAGCGGTTCATCTTGGTCATAACCGTGGCGAGTAGTGCTGTGCATTTGGGGCAAAGCGTATCGCCGGAAGTTTTGTGATGGCTATGGCAATAGATGCCGAAGGTCTTGCGGATGTTGGCTTTTTCTTTCGGGATGTTGTTCTTTATTTCTACCGGTTTCCTTGTCGGCAAGAAACGAGAAAAAATGCTCATATTGAATCACCTTTCAGTATGTTAGAAATGGGTCAAAGTTTTGACACTTCTTTTATTTTAAAGGTATTTTGGGATAAAAGCAAGTCTCGCTTGACTTCCCGATTTTTCATAGTAAAATTTAAAGGAGAGTAAGTTGGGATAAGTGTGCATACCCGGAGGTGAGCAGTATTTCTTTCTTGAAACAACATGGCAAAGCAATATCCAATTTACTGGTGGTATTGCTGGTAATTGGTGCAATTTATACAAAGGTCCAGGAAAACGGAGCGGATTCCTTATTCAGGATGTCGGACTTGCAGATTTTGGCAGGAGCGATTTTGGGGTTGCTGGTAATTCGCTGGTTTAACAAGCGGCATAAGAAGTAAAAATAGGGAGGAACAGTATGGCAGCCCTCAACAATGAATCCCTGATGGATGGCAATGGTGGTATCAAGGAAGGTTCCCTGAAAAGCATCCTGACGAATACCATTGACACGATTGAAAATAGTAAATCGCAGATTTTTGAAATATACGAAACAGCCCGTACAGAGGTTGAAAATAGTAAAAAGCAGCTGCAGGAATTAAAAGAGCAGGCGCGGCAGACGATTGACCGGGTGGATGAGCTGGCGAAGAAAGAGCAGCGGGAAAAACAGCATCTGGTCATGGTCAGCGGCAATTTCCAGGATTATTCCGAAGAGAAAATCCGTGCCAGCTATGAAGCAGTCAAGAACGTCCAGGTTGAGCTCGGTGTCGAGAGGGAGAAGGAACAGGCCCTGCGTCAGCAGCGTGACAAACTGGAACTTCGCCTGCGCCATTTGCAGGTGATGCTGGTTCAGGCAGAGCATCTGGCACTGGCGATTGGCTCGGTGCTTTCGTATTTGAGCTCGCAGGTCAGCGGGGTAGTCTGGAAAATCGAAGCGGTCCAGAAGGATAAGTTCGTTGGGGCGCGCATCATCAAGGCGCAGGAAGAGGAACGCTATCGTGTCTCGCGGGAGATTCACGATGGCCCGGCGCAGGATTTGGCAAACCTCATTTTCCAGACTTCGATTGCGGAAAAACTCATTGATTATGACCCGGAAGAAGCTAAGCGTACCTTGCAGGAGCTGCGGCAGCAGATTCGTGACTGCTTGAGCAATGTGCGTCAGGTTATCTTCGACATGCGTCCGATGGCGCTGGATGACTTGGGACTAGCCCCGGCAATCAATCAGCTGGTGGGACGGCTGGCTTCCCGTGGCATTCTGTCGACGGATTTCAGTGTCGATGGCAAATCGTATGATTTGCCGAAACACGTAGAGATTGCCATTTTCCGTGTGGTGCAGGAGGCTTTGAACAATGTCGCGCATCACGCGGGAACGGATAAGGCGCGGGTTCGCCTGTTATACCAGCCGCAGGCCTTGTCGGTATTGGTAGAGGATGAGGGCAAGGGCTTCGATGCGGAGGCTGACCCCGAGATTCCCGATGTTCCGGCGGGCGAAATCTTGGCAGATGGTACGGATCATGCCGGACAGTTTGGCATTATGGGCATGAAGGAGCGCGCCAAGATTATCGGTGCGGACCTCAATGTGCTGTCTACTATTGGCAAGGGCACCCGCATCCATCTGCGCGTACCCAACAAGCTTCCTGGTGCCAAGAAGGAAGAGGTAAAGGTAATCAACACTCCCGATAAGGGTAAAAAATCGTGATGAAAAAAGATCGTTCAATCCAATCAAATCAGCTAAGAGCGCCGATTGCGGAGGCTATGCAGGCTTACGCGCGAGACGGCGCTCTCGCTTTTCATACGCCGGGACATAAACAGGGGCTCGGCGCGCATCCACTGCTCAAAAATCTCATTACGGAGGAGGGACTTCGCGAGGAAGTCTCGCTGATGGAGGAACTCGACGACCTCCATGAGCCGACGATGTGCATCCGCGAAGCGCAGGAACTAGCCGCGGAGCTTTATGGTGCCGATGCGGCCTATTTTATGATTAACGGCACGAGCGGTGCCATCCATACAATGCTGATGGCGGCGCTCCGTCCTGGGGATATCGTGCTGGTTCCGCGCAATGCACACCGTTCGATGATTGGCGGCATCATTCTGGTAGGGGCAAAGCCTGTCTTTATCCAGCCGGAAATCGACGAACGGCTTGGCATTGCCATGGGCTTGCGCCTAAACGATATTCGCAGGGCCATTGCTGAGCATCCCGAGGCTAAGGCATTGGCACTGGTCTATCCGACCTATTATGGGGTCACCGTGGATTTATCGGCCATTGCTGACGAATTGCACGCGCATGGCATGCTGCTGCTCGTGGATGAAGCCCATGGTCCGCATCTGAAGTTTTCGGATAAATTGCCACCGCAGGCCATCGACGCCGGGGCTGATATGGCAGCGCAAAGTACGCATAAGATTGTCGGAAGCCTTACGCAGACTTCCATGTTGCTCGTCAAGGGGCCGCGCGTGCGCGCGGAGCGTGTCCGTCAGGCAGCAAGCCTTTTGCAGTCGACAAGTCCCAATCAATTGTTGCTGGCATCTCTGGATATCGCCCGTCTGCAGCTGGCTGAAGATGGCGCCGAGAAAGTTGGCCGTGCGGTGAAACTCGCGGAAAAACTCCGCCAGGATATCAATCGGATCGATGGGCTGTGGTCCTTTGGAGCTGATTATCTGCAGACAGAAGGGGCGTCGGGCCTTGACCTCACGAAAGTTACGGTTAGCCTTCGGGAGCTTGGCATCAGTGGGCCACAGGCCGAAGAAGTCTTGCGTCATGAGTACAAGATTCAGTGCGAGCTTTCCGATGCCTATAATTTGCTATTTATTATTTCGTATGCGGATACGGAGCATGAGACGGCTGTTTTGCTGGAGGCTCTGAAAAAACTTTCGGCGCGTTTTTCCGCAGGGGAAAGATTCTCGGTTCCGGCAAAGCTTCCTGCCGTGCCAGAACTTGGCATGACGCCGCGGGAGGCCTTCTTTGCCGCCTATGAGCAGGTTCCTTTTGACAGGGCGGCAGGGCGCATCGCCGCAGAGCAGTTGATGTTCTATCCGCCGGGGATTCCGATATTGGCGCCGGGGGATAGAATTGACCCATCAAGTCTTGCCTATATTCGTGCCATGCAACAGCTCGGGCTCAAAGTAGTGGGGCCGCAGGATACCAATCTAGAGACATTAAAGGTAGTGAAAGAATCGTGAGCAAAGGAAAACTCATCATTATAGAAGCCGGCGATGGCTCGGGCAAGGCCACGCAGACCAAGGCCCTTTACGACCATTTGGTCCGGGATGGCTATCGCGTCCATCGCATCGAGTTCCCCGATTATGAGGCCGACTCGTCAATGCTGGTGCGCATGTACCTGCGCGGGGACTTTGGCGGCCATGCCGAGGATGTCAACGCTTTTGCGGCCTCGACCTTTTTCGCCGTTGACCGTTATGCATCGTTCCGCATGAAGTGGAAAGAATTCTACGACAATGGCGATATCATCCTGGCTGACCGCTATACGACAAGCAACATGGTCCATCAGGCCGTTAAGCTCACCGATGCCAAGGAGCGCGAAGCGTTCCTCGACTGGCTTTGGGATTTCGAGTTCGTGAAAATCGGTCTGCCTGTCCCCGACAAAGTCGTATTTCTCGATATGGACCCCCATGTTGCCGACAAGCTCATTGCGGCCCGGGCCAAGGAAACAGGGGCAGAGAAGGATATCCACGAAAAGGATACCAGTTATCTGCACCGCTGCCATGCGGCCTATCTGGAACTGGCGAAAAAATATGACTGGTCAAAAGTCATCTGCAGTGAAGGCGGCGAGCCCCGCAGCATTGCGGCAATTCATGACGAGGTCTATGAGGCGGTCAAGACTGTACTTTAAACCGGAAGGATACGAGGAGTTTTATGATAAAAGAAGTATTAGTTGTCGAGGGTAAAATGGATGTGGTGGCCATCGACAAAGCAGTCGAGGCCGACTGCATCATCACTGAGGGCTTTAACCTAAAGCCACAAGCTCTCAAGAATATCGAGCAAGCCTACAAGAAACGCGGCATCATCATCATGACCGATCCAGATTCGGCTGGCGAGCGCATTCGCCTGTATCTTTCGCGCCGTTTCCCGAATGCCAAGCACGCCTTTGTGCCGGTAGAAGATGCTACGGATAACGATGATATCGGCATCGAACAGGCCAAGCCCGATGCCATCCGCAAGGCGCTGGAAAAAGTGCGTACGCTGGACTGGGAGCCGACGAAGAATTTCACGGGCGCGGACCTCATCAAGCACGACCTGTCGGGCGCGAAAAGCGCCAGCCAGCGCCGTGCCCGCTTGGGCGCAATCCTCGGCCTTGGTTTTGCTAATGCCAAGACCTTTTTGAAACGCCTCAATCACTATGGAGTAACGAGAGAAGAATTTGCTGACGCCGTGGCGCAGCTTGATAAGGAGGAAGTATGAACCACCAGGATGAAGAAATTTTGCAGCCGAAAATTGCCAGCCGTTCCGTAACCAATCATATTCTGAAGGCTTTTGGCCTGCGCATGAGCAAGAAACTCGGCCAGAACTTCCTGATTGATGCGAGCATCGTGCAGGGCATTGTCGATGCAGCTGAGATTCAGCCGGGAGAACGTGTACTGGAAATCGGCCCGGGAATCGGTACGCTGACCCAAGGCCTTGCCGAGGCTGGTGCCGAGGTTACAGCGGTCGAGCTGGATAAGAAACTGCCAGCAGTGCTGGCGGAGACGCTCAAGGCCTATGACAACGTCACCATCGTGCCGGGAGATATCCTCAAGGTGAACATTCCGGAAATCATGGGGGAGGGGCCGTTCAAGGTAGCGGCTAACCTGCCGTACTATATCACGACGCCGATTCTCATGACGCTTTTGGAGCGCCATCTGCCGATTACGCGCATGGTCACGATGGTACAGAAGGAAGTCGCTGAGCGCATGATTGCTAAGCCGGGGTCCCGTACCTATGGTGCCCTGTCGGTAGCCGTCCAGTATTATACGGAACCGGAAATTGTCCTCGACGTTCCACCGCGTTCCTTTATCCCCGCGCCGGAAGTCGACAGCGTCGTCATCGCCTGCAAGGTTCGTGAAACGCCGGCCGTTGACGTCATGGACGAGAAGATGTTCTTCCGGGTGGTAAAGGCAGCCTTTGGCCAGCGCCGCAAGACCCTTTCGAATGCTTTGAAGGGCGGCGGTTTCCCCAAGGAGCAGGTCCGCGATGTGATGGAGGCCGCTGGCATTGAAATGACACGCCGCGGTGAGACGCTCTCGCTCGAGGAGTTTGCGAAGCTCGCGGATGAATTCACAAAGATTGCAAAAAATGCTTAATTTTTTATTGATACTATGCAAAAAATGTTATACAATAGTACACGTGAAAAAACAAAGTTTGTAATATTGTAATGTTGTAATGTACAAGTATAACAGAAGGTAGGTTATGTTCATGGCAGAATCCGTCTGGTCTGTATTGCCACCAGTCATCACGATTGCGCTGGCTCTCTGGACGAAAGAAGTTTATATGTCGCTGATTATCGGTATTTTTTCCGGAGCCCTGCTCTTTACGGGCGGCAACATCCTGGAAGCTATCCTGACGATGTTTGCCGTCATGTCGGATAAAGTTGGCGGCAATGTCAACATTCTCGTATTCCTGGTCATCCTCGGTATTCTCGTGGCGGCTATCACGCGCAGTGGTGCAACCCGCGCCTACGGAGAATGGGCAGCCAAGGCAATCAATGGCAAGCGCAGTGCTTCGCTGGTTACGGCGCTCTTGGGACTGGTCATCTTCATTGATGATTATTTCAACTGTCTGACGGTCGGTACGGTCATGCGTCCGGTCACCGATAAATTCAAGATTGCGCGCACGAAGCTCGCGTATATCATCGATGCGACGGCGGCACCAATCTGCATCATCGCTCCGGTATCGAGCTGGGCGGCTGCGGTAGGTTCCTCGCTGCCGGAGGGCAGTGAGATCGATGGCTTCTCGCTGTTCCTGCAGACGATTCCGTTCAATCTCTACGCGTGGCTGACGCTTATCTTCATGGTTTTCCTGATTTGGACGGGCCGTGACTACAGCACGATGGCTAAGAGCGTCCGCGAAAGCAATGAGAACTTTGTCGTTCCCAAAGAATATCAGGATACGACAGGCATCAAGCATGAAGAGGAAGGCAACGGCAAAATCATCGATCTGCTGCTGCCGTTATTCGTTCTGATTGCGGCCTGCGTTTATGGCATGCTTTACACGGGTGGCATTCATGAGGGCAAGAGCATCGCCGATGCCTTTGCGAACTGCGATTCTTCGAAGTCTTTGGTACTTGGTTCCTTTATCGCGTTTATCTTTACAGGCTTCCTCTATCTGCCGCGCAAAGTCATTTCGTTCAATGCCTTCTGTGACAGTTTCGGCTGGGGCTTCAAGGCCATGACGCCGGCTATCTTTATCCTCTGCCTTGCCTGGACGCTTTCGGGTATCTGCAGTGATAAATATCTGAACCTCGGTGGTTTCGTTGGCGGTATCGTCAGTGCCAACGCATCGCTTATCATGTTCTTGCCGCCGATTTTCTTCCTGGTGGCCATGGGTCTGGCTTTTGCTACGGGAACATCATGGGGTACTTTCGGCATCCTGATTCCGATTGCTGTAGCAGTTGTCGGTATGGACCCCAATATGCTGGTAGTTTGTGTGGCAGCAATCCTTTCCGGTGCTGTTGGCGGTGACCACGCCTCGCCGATTTCCGATACGACAATCCTCGCGTCGGCCGGTGCCCAGTGTCATCACATTGACCATGTCAACACGCAGCTGCCATACGTCATGACGGTAGCAGGCTGCTGTGTAATTGGTTACGTAGTCGACGGCATCACCGCCAATGGTTGGTTAGGCCTCGGCGCCGCCCTGGTATGTCTGGTCGCCGTAATGGCTGCTATCATGGGCAAGGTGCCATCGTTAGAGAAATAAAAAAATGGCTGAAGTAGCACAGATACTACTTCAGCCGTTTTTGTTATAAGTGTGTCCCGGTAAGTCAAAAGTTTAAAGCGTCTTTATCGTGAACTTGC
>Ga0256405_10010386_pt1 | contig 12318 bp, 11 predicted proteins | sample RumenRJG_02DNA_FD_189096 | JGI IMG/M metagenome (GOLD analysis project Ga0256405, IMG submission 189096) | Bovine rumen microbial communities from Lethbridge, Alberta, Canada - RJG_02 | ecosystem: Host-associated > Mammals > Digestive system > Stomach > Rumen | place: Canada: Alberta...
CCGAGGATTCTGCAGGCGGCTGCCACGTCCAGTATGCCTGCAATCATGATCAGATACTGCCACCTCACCGGGATCAAGCGTTTTTTTAAATCGTTAAACCCGATCAATACCAGCGCTGCCGCAAGTACGATACACGCTGGAAGGAATGGAAGCGGACGCAGCGCAGCCCCGGAAACCACCAGCAGCGCGACCAGGATCCCTTCAACAGGGACATTAATATAGATCTGCTCAGTCTCAATAATATACTTGCTTTCATTTTCCATCTCAAAGCTCTCCTGCACTGATTATACCCTCCAAACCTTCCTCACGCCATTGCGAACCCTTAAAAAACGGGCTTGGATACTTGTACGATATGCCGAAAAAAGCTCTGAAACAAAACGGGAGCCGCCTATGGCAGCCCCCGAAATAAAACAGCGATAAAACTCATGCCGTTTTTACGGCAAGTCCAAGTGCCTCCGACGTGCGTTCCCAGAGTTCTCCGTTCAGCGTCTGGTCCGCCCATGTACTGATGGTGTGGGCAGTAACGATCACGCCGTCTCCATACACCTCCTTCAAATCTGACAGGATTTCCGACAGGTCGCATCTTACCATCTCGCTGACCTTATTCAAGGCCGCCGTGGAGACCTGCACTTTGACCCGTCCGTCGCCGTACAGCATGATCATCCACTGCATGAGGCAAATGATACCGCCAAGTTCCGTGGCAAGGGCGCCCTTTATGGGTTCCGGAGACCGTACTGCCGCTTGAGCGAGTGATTGTACGGTCTGCAGGAGGCCAAAGCGGGTACTCATGGAAGCCATGAATACCGTGTTCGCGTGCATCTTTTTGACAATATCCTCCATGAGTTCTCCTCCTTGTTTTTTTGTTTAGCTCAGGCGCAGACAAATAAAGCCTTTTCCTCAACGCCCTCACTGGTGATAGTCTTCATATCCTTATCATAGCGATAAGGATGATCAGAAAGGCGTTCCTCCGGACTCACCTGAGTTTCGTTGATACTGTGGATCATCTCCGTAAGAGCCTCCGCCTCAACATCCCCGGTATCAGGAAGAAGCAGGAATTCGTGGATACTTGAAGGGACCAGATAGAAGCTCCCTCCCAATTTCTCTGCAGCCTTCGCAAGGAATCCGGGATACAGGATCACTTTTGCACCGAGCACGCCGTCAGGCGTTGAAGCAACGTAAAACTGTTCTCTCATCCCTTCTTCCTCCAAATCATCGAAGTCTGCATCAAATCCACATAAGACATTGATGAGAGGCCGCATAGTGGGCGGATCGCTCTGGGCAGCATTTGCCACCGCTACCCGGAACAGTTCATCTTCGGCAACACGCCATTTCTTAAGCATCTCCTTCGTCACTGTCAAAAAACTCCTGTTTTCCCCATCTTCAAATGCGAGGCAGCACACAGTCTTCATATCACAAACCGTGCGATGTGGAACGCTCTCCAGAAGCTCCGCCAGCGGAGAAATGTTAAGAAAACGCACGCTCAGGCGTTCCTTAACTTCTTCAAATGTCTTGTTTTCAAACTCCAAAAAATCAATCTTGTTCATTGCTTTCCTCCTTTAATAAAAAATGCCCGTAGCCCGCACGCAAAGCGCGCAGGCGACAGGCTCCCAGGGGCCGAAGGCCCCCTTTTCGATAGAAAAAAAATAATGAAGGTGCCGGCACGTGGCCGGTATTGCCAGTTAACGACAAGCGACAAAGGCCTTACTGCCCCTATCCGGCGACAGCAGCATATACTCCGCTGCTGTCGGGGCTGCCAGTGTCAGTCCGGTGCGTGGAAAGAGACCCTGACACCGTGAGAAACGGCGTCATCGATCCCCTTCTGCCGTGTCCCGTCCCATTCGGCGGTCACGACCGGGACATGGAACATACGCAGAGTATCGATCAACTTCTTTTCCATTTGGAGGACATTTACATTCGACACTTTATCCATGTCGTATGCAACCGCCATCAGCTTCATTCCAAGCTGAGCCGCCTTTGTAAGCGTCGCGGCATTGGCAATCAGCTGGACATTCGATACTCCTGGTAGGGACACGACCGGGCAGCGGTAAAACCACGCTGTCAGGGCGGCTTTCAGCTCTCCCTCCGTGACGATCCACATCGGGTTTGAGCGAAATTCCAGCCCGTAGACAGAAATCCGGTTAAGACAGCGAACCCCCTTTTTAAGGGAGTTCCGAAGCTCCCCGCGTTCCCGCGCAGCCGCATCCTCATACCAGGACGCGATGGTCCGGTACTTTCCGTCAACATTAATGACTTTACTGTCAATGTTGAGCTCCCGGATCACACTTCCGTCCCCATGATGCACCCCGCTCCAGTCAACGTATCCCTTTCCATTTGATGGGTCATCAAATGTCAGGACTCCATTGTCCAGACGAAGCTTCAGGTCAACGTCCTGGTAATCCCGGCGGTTACGCAAGGCCCCGATGTAACCATCAATGGACGGCATAGGGATGCAGAGCCCCGAATGACCGGCAACATACCAGTACTCCTGCCCTTTCCAGGGCTTAAGGTATGATCCGTACCATCCCAGGCAGCCGCCGCACTCCTTCTCGACCCAGTTCGCGATTTTCGAACGTGTTGGGATATAATCCCGGAATCGGTGCGGGTACTTCCGGCGGATCCAGTCATCGGCAGGCCAGGTCTTTACTCCCAGCCAGTCAATGGCTTCGTCCGTCCAGCCCTTGGACTTCAGGTACTCCCTATGGGATTTCTCCAGCGGGAGCTTCTTCAGGATGTACCTGTTCCTCCTGTCCTGTTCCTCATCCGGAAGCGGGTCGATGATGCCGACAGGCACCAGTTTCGTTACCTCGCGTTCGGCAGCGTTACAGTCCCGGTGTGCTGCGGGGACGTACTTCCCGCTCTGCCCGTCTTTGCTCAGACCAATATACTTATAGGTCTGACCATCAGTTCCGTTCACAAACTGCGGACTGTTCTGGACCCTCATACAGCCGAAATAAACCACTTTCCGGCCGGTACGCCTACTGATATACGCCGAAGCGTAGCACCAGTCAGGCTTCCCGCAGATCGGGCAGAGCATGTGAAGCCTCGTAATGCTGGTGATGGTCCCGACGGGAACCATCGAACTCAAGTCTCTTTCCACGTTTCACCTCCTTTCTTCAATCGTTCTGTGGTTTCCAACAACACCAGGGCCGGATAGCTCCCCTGATGGCAGACCACACAGGTCCCGAGCGGTACATCCCGCCGGGCCCTCCCGGATCTTGCCTGCCGCAAGTCCGGTAATCGCCCCAACAACGCAAAAAAGGACACTCCAAGAACCAGGATGACTCTTTGAAGTGTCCTCACGAAGTTTGGACTTTAGAAAAATAAAATGATCTACGCGTTCATTATAGAGAACCGGGGATCTTTTTGTCAAGATACTGTTGGCGGGGCGACGGCTTTTCCGACAAATACAATTTTGGAATTTGTGCATTTTGCGCAGTGTGATCTGTTTGTCCGCCGGAAGCCGCCGTGCTATACTTCCGATTGACCGATACAGTGAACCGATCATATTCCAGATCCGGAGGCAGTTATGGCAAAGAACACCGATCCCCGTCTTCAGCAGCAGATCATTTATTCCGTTTTTGTCCGGAATCATACGGAAGAAGGAACTTTCCGGGCCGTGATCCCGGATCTTCCCCGTATCCGCGCACTCGGCGCCGATTTTATCTGGCTGATGCCCGTTCATCCGATCGGAGAAAAAGAAAGGAAAGGCACCCTGGGCAGTCCTTACGCCATCTCCGACTACCGGGCGGTCAATCCGGAATACGGAACCCTGGACGACTTCAGGGCGCTGGTCGATGCCATTCACGCAAACGGAATGCGCTGCATGATCGACGTGGTATACAACCATACTTCGCCGGACTCTGTTCTCTCGCAGACGCATCCCGAGTTCTTCTATCACCGGCCAGACGGCTCATTCGGCAACCAGATCGGCGACTGGAGCGACGTTATTGATCTGGATTATTCCAGCAGGGATCTCTGGAACTATCAGATAGAGACGTTGAAATACTGGGCCGGTATCGTAGACGGATTCCGCTGCGACGTGGCTTCTTTCGTCCCGCTGCCTTTCTGGAAAGCCGCGCGGGAAGCCGTCGCGGAAGTAAGGCCCGACTGTGTTTGGCTTGCGGAATCAGTCCATCTTTCTTTCGGGGTCCTCAGCCGGCGTTTCGGCAAGAACTGCCCTCCGGACCGCGAGCTGTACGAAGCGTTCGATATGGAATACGAGTATGACATCCGGGAAGTGTTCGACCGGTATATCCGGGGAGAAGCCTCCCTCTCCCACTGGCTGGATATGCTGAATTTCCAGGACTTCGTCTATCCTGCAGGCTATAACAAATTACGTTACCTGGAAAATCATGACCAGCCGCGGATCGCTTCGTTCGTTCATGACGAAAAAGACCTCGAAAACTTTACCGCGCAGCTGTTTTTCCTGAAAGGGACGACATTACTGTACGCCGGGCAGGAATATGCGGCCGTCCACCAGCCGTCTTTGTTTGATAAGGATACGATCGTCCGGGAAGAAGGCCGGGATATCTCCCCTCTTTTCCGGAAACTGGCCGATTTTAAAAAAGAGCATCTCGATCCGGCCGACGATTTCTTTGCCCTGGCCGACGATCAGAATGAGATCGCCGTCATGACGCGCGATAACAAAAAGCGCCGGATGATCGGCATCTTTTCCCTGAAGCATAAAAACGGACGCGTCCCGGTGGACGCGCCCGACGGTGCTTACATAAATCTTCTGTCCGGAGAAACGGTCTTCGTGAAAGACGGCCATCTGCTGTCAGACGGAAAGCCGTGTGTGATCCGAATGGAATGTGCCTGAACGGAATCTCAGGAATCGGCAGATATAAGATCATGCCTCATCCTGACTATTGAAAAATTGACCAGGGAGGCTGCAATACAAAGGATCATCAAAGACCGCGTCCCAAAGTGATCACATAGTATTCCTCCGGTTAGATTGGCCAGCATCGTACCGAATACACTGCTGAACATCAGGCCGAAAGAAACGGAAAAATTGAAAAGTTCCGGGACTGCGGTCTTTTTAAAGCCTTCTACATTTGCACTGTAAAAAAAGCCAAAGCTGAAAGACTGCAGGATCTGCGCCGCATACAGCACCGGCTTCAAAGGAAACAGGAAAAGAAGAAGCGGACGGAACACTTCAATCGCGCAGGCAGCAGCCAGCCTGGTCCGCAATGAAATACTGCAGGACGTTAAGAGCCGGGCGATCAGGATCAGCGTTATGTACTCCGCCGCCGCGCCTACGGCACAGACCATGCCGTAGGTAGCCGAATTGCCTCCGCATTCTTCAACAATGATCGATAAATAGCTCCCAACCGGCCTGTGGCCGAACCAGTAGAGTGTACAGCTGGTCAGCAGCAGGAGGTAACTGTGTCTCCCGGTCAGGCTTGCAAACGCTTCGACCAGGTTAAGCCTTCTTTTACCGGATCCCGGCCCGGTCGGCCCTGTTCCGGGCTCATCAGCCGGACACGGTCTCATGGTGCTGTTTCCGGAAACGGTATCCGGCAGATAATGCATCAGCGGGAACAGGCAGATAAACAATCCGGCCTGGATCAGAAAGAAACTGTCCCAGCCAAATTTTTTGAAATAAACACCGGCTGCCGCACTCATGATCCCGAAACCTGCGGTTCCCCCGGCCCTGACCCTGCTGTAGACCAGCTGAGAATCAAATTCCATTGATCCCGTCGTCCACGCATCCAGAAGCTGTGCAAATGGATAAGCGATTCCTGCGGTAAGGATCAGCAGTGCCATACACAGCATCGGGCGCCTGACCAGTATTGTACATAGAATGCACAGAACGATCACAATACCCGCGGAGAACATCAGATACCGTTTGACAGAAACATACGTATCTGTCAGATAACCGCCGACCGGCTGCAGCATAAAATTGGCGGCCAGAGAAAGACTCGTCACGATTCCGCAGAAAGTTGCGCTGTATCCCAGACCGGTCAGATAGTATACGATATAACTTGAAAACACCGTATAACCGGCATAGTAAACAAAATATGTAAGAAAGAACGGAATGGTCAGTTTCTTCATACTTTCCCGCGCGCCTCAGCCGGCTTCGGGCCGGAACGTCTGTTTTATTCCAGTGGAGTCTGTCTTCTCAGCGCATCTTCCAGGTACTCATAGGTATTTTTCAATGTGATATACGGTTTCAGGTAATGTGTCCTTGAACAGATCTCTATGGAAAACTCACCCTTATACCCCGCGCGGCGGATCTGGTTCAGATATACCTGGATCGGCGCGTGCCCTTCACCCCAGGGAAGCTGGTCGGACTCGTTCAGATGAATCCTTTTGATCTTCGTTCCGAGCAGTTCAAAGTATTCATCCAGCGACTCACCGTTCTTTTCCATATGTGTTGTGTCGACCACTGCGCCCAATGCCGGGGAATTCACCTCGCTGACCATCCTGAACAGCGTTTCCTTGTTTCCCACCAGGTTGGATTCAACGATCTGGATCGCCTCCAGAGCCAGCTGCTTTCCCTTTTTTTCGGCATATTCCGCCACCCGGCAAAGGGAATCTCTGGATCGCTGCCAGGCCGGTTCCACCGGCTGGTCGTACAGTCCGGTTCCGGGTACCAGCTGGAGAGAAGGGGCTCCGAGGATCTCCGCCGCGTCAATGGCTCTTTTCAGGTAGTCGACAGCCCTGTTCCTGATCTTATCGTCCTCATCGGCGATATTCAAAGGCCATCCGATGACTTTCGGCATGACGTTGGCGATCTGCAGGCCCATATCCTCGCATTTTTTCCTGATCTCACCGCACTGCTTTTCATAATCGTTATCCAGAAGCATATGCGGATAGCCTGTCCAGAGATCGATTTTCCGGAAACCGATCTTTGCCGCCGACTCAAGAAAATAATCAAAAGAATAAAACTGAAACAGAATATTGACGACCGCGAACTGATCAATCGTGATCTCTCTCATGATTCCCCTTTCTTTTGAATCAGGGGCATGAATCGCTTCATGCCCCTGATCTCTGTGCTGTTTTATAACTGATTATGATGCCTGTTGAATCCCTTTATATTCCGATCAACGAAGAGTCTGGACATAGTCATACAGACCGGCGGTATCCCAGAAGCCTTCGGATTCCAGCTTCGGAGCCAGAGGCGCCATAGCGTCGATGAAGAGATTTTTGTCAAACTCAACAAATTCGCATCCGTTGTCAAGCAGGAACTGCTTGTCAGCTTCCCAGGCAGTCTTTACATGCTCGTTGAAATAATCGGAAGCTTCCGCAGCACACTCTTCGACCAGTTTCTGCTGCTCAGGTGTAAGGGAATTCCATGCCTCTGTTGCCATGCAGATGCATTCCAGCGGATAGGCATATTCGACCATGGTGTAATATTTGCAGTATTCATAGAAGCCCATCGGGACAATGTTCTCATAGGTGCATTCTCCGCCGTCCACGACACCCTGCTGCAGAGCATAGGTGTATTCACTCCATGCGATAACGGTCGGAACCGCGCCGAGAGTGCTGAAGTTCTTTTCCCAGATCGGGATGTTCGGAATACGGAACTTCATACCCTTCATATCGTCCGGGGAAGTGATCGGCTTTTTGCCGAAGAAGCAGCGCGGATTCTTTTCGAAATGATAGTTGACGATATGGAATCCCTGGTCTTCCAGTTTTCCGAGCGCTTCTTTGCCGTAATCGGATTCCAGATATTTGTACAGATGCTCCGTACTTTCAAACGCGAAAGCCATGGACATGATGTTCAGATCTGCGCTGTAGGGAGCATAAATATCAATGGAATCGCCGACGCCCTGAACCAGGTTCGTCTGCATGCCTTCCAGCATGACGGAGTCGCTGCCGAGCTGCTCGCCGCCGTAGAAATCAAACTGAAGTTCTCCGTTGGAACGTTCCGTCACGAGTTTGCAGAAAAGTTCATCCGCATCATACATAACTTCACCGGGAACCGAAGCGGCGCCGATCTTGAACACCTTCGCTCCGGCAGCAGGCGCGGAAGCCTGAGGAGCCGCAGCCGTTCCGCCGGCCGGCGCGACAGTTGCCGTGCAGGCTGTCATCACAAGGACAGCAGCCAGTAAACTGCACAGAACACCAATTCTTTTCTTCATGTTTTACCTCCTTTTTTGATAGACAAACGCTTACGCTATATAATCGCGCCCAGAAGACGCGGCAGCGCCAGACAGAACGGCTCCCAGAATGTGATCAGCAGGAGCGTGATCACAAGGGGAATAATAAACACACAAGTATACTTCAGTGCTCCCTGGAAGGAAGTATTCGTAGCCTTGGCTGTAACAAACAGCGAAGGGGCCATGGGCGGCGTGATCAGACCGATGACCAGGTTAAAGACTGCCATGACGCCGATCTGCACATTCGTCATTCCCAGGGCGGCAGCAATACTGAGCAGAAGCGGCCCGACCATCAGCAGAACCTGCATGGAACCGATGAAACATCCCATAAAAAGAAGCAGCAGGTTCAGCGTCAGCAGGATCAGGATGCGGTTCCCCATGCTCAGCAGCATGTTGGAAATAAAAGTGATCAGCCCGCCGGAAACGATCATCCAGTTGAATACAAGCCCGGTAGCGCACAATCCCATAACCATCGCGGCACTGGACATGGAACTGCGCAGCGCATTTCTGAACATCCTGAAGGACAGTTTTTTATAGCAGGCCGCGACGATTATGCAGTACATGGCAGCGACGACGCCGCATTCCGTAGGGGTAAAAGCGCCCGACATGATCCCGAAGATCAGGATCGCGGGACCGCCGAGAGCCGGTAATGCCCTCCATGTAGCCTTCAGCTTTTCTGCCATCGTATAGCTGCGGCCTTTCGGCGCTTTGATATGGAAGACCTTGATCATGACGTAAACGCAGGCCATCATCAGAAGTCCCATGACGATGCCCGGGATCATGCCGGCTTCAAACAACGTGACCGTTGAAGTTCCGGACAGCCATCCCCAGATCACCAGGTTGATGCTGGGCGGGATGATCGGCCCGATCGTTGAAGACGCAGCGGTGACCGCAACGGAAAAGTTTTCGTCGTATCCCGCTTCCTTCATGGCATGTACTTCGATAACGCCCAGACCGCCGGCGTCCGCCAGGGCAGATCCGCTCATCCCCGCAAAAAGCATGGAAGCCAGGACGTTGGCATGCGCCAGGCCGCCCGTTACTCTGCCGAGCCATGCTTCAGCAAAACCGAATATCCTGTCCGTCAGGCCCATCTCATTCATAAAGGTCCCGACAAACAGAAATGCCGGAACGGCGAGCATCGACCAGTCGGAGTACGAGGTGGCGATCTTGCTCGGCAGAAGGACCAGACTCTCTCCGTTTAAAACAGAATAAAGAATGCTGGACGCGATCATGCCGAACGGAATCGGCACTTCCATCAGGAGAAGCACTACAAACAGCAGGAAACAGATCCCAACATACGGATTGATCATTCTGCATCTCCTCCTTCCTTACCGACAGCCAGTACAATGCTGTCGTCATGGGTTATCGTATATTCCACTATCCGGAAAGCTGAAAGGATCACAAGCAGTACGCCCATGACCGTGACCGGGAGCGCGTAATAATAAGCTTTTGAAAACGGAAGGCCGCCGAGCACGATGGTTTTGACCTGCATCGAAAAGAGTTTCCGGCCGGTCGGGACCAGGACCAGCCCCATGATCAGGACAATAAATTCCGTCACATAAATCACTGCGACCCTGACGAACCGCGGGCATCTCGCAACGATAAACTCGATGACCGCGTTTTCGTTGTTCCAGTAGATCTCGACAAAACCAAGACTCATGGCCCAGATCATCATGGCTGTTACCGCTTCATCGATCCCGTAGATGGGATGGTTGAATATGTAACGCATCATGACCTGGAAAAACAGGGAGACCAGGAAAACCAGCGTAATCAGAGCCGTCAGGTCACACAGCAGATTGACGAACCGGTCCAGGTATTTGTGAATTTGTCTGACCGTTTTTTCCATAAACAATTCCTCCAGGCAGCTTTAATACAAATACTCACTGAATGCTTCCAGATTTTTCCTGTCATATTCAAACGGATCGAGATAATAGCCGGCTACCGTCAGTTCCTGGCTGATCAGTCCCTGGTAATGATTGTCATAAAGCGCTTTCAGATCCGCCCCGAGATTCCGTCTGCCTTCTCCCCAGATCATATGGAAATAAGGCGTCCCGTCGATAAAGTGTGTATGAATGATGTTTTCGGAGCCAAATGCGTCAAACCAGTCCTGGATCGTTTCCCCGGCAACGCCCATGGCACAGGTGTCGATCATGGCTTTAAAACACGGATGATCGACTTTGTCGTAGATCTCTTTTACGTCCTGGAGGCGGTATCCCATGATAGATTCCTGCGGGCGCAGGGTCTCGCAGGCCATCCGGACGCCGCACTGCTCCGCTACCGTGCAGAGACGGGAGAACATGTCCGCCGAACGTTTCAGCGCCTCTTCTCTGGGCTCATCCCAGTACCCCCAGCCCGGATTCACCTGAAGGATCCCGGCGCCCAGCTCTGCGGCGACGCGGATCCCGTTCGAGAAAAACGCAAAAGTCTGTTCAATGACTTCCGGTTCCCTTACGGCGAACTGATACCGGAAACGACAGCTCTGTGCTGAAATGGCAGCCGTCTTAAGTCCGTGTTCACGCAGCAGTTTTTTGGTCTCCGTCAGATCGCAGATCCCGTGATGATCGATAAACAGGCTCGGATGACCGGCGATCAGCTCAACATTCCGGATCCCAAGCTTTTCCATACATTCGCAGAAATACTTCAGGGAATAAAAAGTATCGTAATGGAGGTTGAAGTTACAAAATCTGTCTTTGCTGAAATACCTCATGATCCACCTCCCGCTCAGTCTTCCATGTACGGAGCAAGCATCCTGACGTTTTCCGCATCCGCGGCAGCCGGTGCGAACCAGTAATTATCCGGATAAAAATCGGTCCCGGTAAATCCTTTCCGATCATCCAGGAGCGACGGATCAAACCAGTTGCCGCGCACATTGATGTTTAACCCCAGATATCCTTCGTAACCACGCGAGACGATCTCCTCCACATATTCATCCAGCGGGTGGAGCCCCTGCCCCCAGACCATCCGCCCGGCAGGCCTTCCGTCCGTGAAGTGAATATGCCTGATCCCGGAACCGAGCGTATCGAACCATTCCGGAATCGTTTCGCCCGCTGTCCTGACTGAGCAGATATCCATGCAGGCCTTCACGGAAGAGCTGCCGACGGCTTCCAGAAGATCCTTCAGTTCAGGAAGTGTATTGATAATGGGGGCTGAAATGGACGGCAGCGTCTCGACCGCCAGGCAGACTCCGCTCTGCCCGGCGGCATCCGACAGTTTTCTGAGCATTTTTACAGCTCTGTCAAAGGCTGCCCGGGGGTCTTCGTTTTTCAGGGCACCGGCACAGCTGACAGGCATAACGGAGACGCCAAGTTTTTCGGCGGCACGGATCGCGTTCACATAATAGGCTTCTGTGCGCCTCACGGAATCCTCTCCGTCCGCACAGATCGGATAAGGATAAGTAACACACTCCGGTGTGAAAACTGCTGCTTTCAGCCCATATCCTTCTATGGTCTTCTTCAGTCCCAGACTGTCCTGGCATTCCTCATGACCCAGCAGGAAATGAGGTGCCCCGGCCCACAGTTCTATGGTTTTGAACCCCAGCTCCCTCTGCGTTTCCAGGAAGCGTTCAAAAGGATACAGTCTCCAGTGGATGTTGACCGCAGCAAACCGGTCACGGTTTATCCTGGCCACAAAACACCTCCCTTCCCCGGCCCGTCAGGCCAGTCTGTACAATCCGCTGCCGTCAGGAACTACTTTCACGCCGTAATCCCGCTCAGCCGATTCCGGAGAGACCAGCTGCCCGTTCACGTCTTTTAATACCTTTTCGGGATCTCTCTTTTTCGGATCCCCGACACCGCCGGCTCCCGGTGTGTAAACCAGGACAGAATCCCCGGCCTTCACCGAGAGATTGCTGGTCTTATGGGAAAGCTTTTTCCGTTCCCCTGTTACGCCGTCGATAAGATAAAAGGCGCCCGGCGCCCCATCCATGCCGCCGTCAAGGCCCCAGGGGGCAAATTTCTGCCTGTCACCCAGACAGTTGACCGCCATCCCTTCACTGCACATTTTGTACTGCCGTTCGATGCCGCATCCTCCCCGGAACAGGCCCGGACCGCCGGAATCTTTCCGGAGATAGTATTTCTCGACCAGGATATCCGGATATTCGATCTCCGTCGCCTCGATCGGCATATTGGACGTATTTGTCAGGTAGACCTGCACGCCGCTCAGTCCGTCAAACTGGTGGCTTGCCCCGGAACCGCCCGCTATCGCCTCATGACAG
>Ga0256405_10010388_pt1 | contig 12317 bp, 5 predicted proteins | sample RumenRJG_02DNA_FD_189096 | JGI IMG/M metagenome (GOLD analysis project Ga0256405, IMG submission 189096) | Bovine rumen microbial communities from Lethbridge, Alberta, Canada - RJG_02 | ecosystem: Host-associated > Mammals > Digestive system > Stomach > Rumen | place: Canada: Alberta | collected...
GAAGCCCATCCGTTGGCATGGCTGAAACACCAATAGAGGAATATAGTGCCAAAGACTATGCCAAGCACAATTCCTCCAAAGTGCGACCATGTGTTCCACAGCTCCTCCGTGCGGGTATAGAATATTTTTCTCACTACTTTTCGATTTTTACATTAATATTTTACAAGCGCTTTTTATTTTTTGTCTCGACGAGTTGATGAGAGTTTTAACTCGAATAATATATCGACGAGTTTATGAGAACTCTGTTCGATAAATTAGAGAAACGAAGTTCGACGGCCGAAGGGAAAGTCAATTCCTAAGCGCTCTGCGCTTCTTAACTCCTAACTCCTAACTTCTAACTCCTAACTTCTAACTCCTAACTTCTAACTCCTAACTTCTAACTCTTATCTCCTAACTCTTGTAAGACGCTTCGCTTGACGAAAATTGTCGAAATAAACGTAAATTTATCGAGAATTAATTTGTCTTGATTAGATCAATAATTTATGAATAATTCGCGTTTAATTTTCGATTATTTGCGACAGCGTAAGCAACTACATACAATAGTCTTGACGAGTTTTTTGTCATGAATTTCAATCGCGCTACCTCTTAATCACTTCCGGTTTGAACTCCTTCCCATTGAAGGGAAGGGTGGGAAGGGTCTTCTATTTTTCTATTGTGAAATCAAGTTGCTTCTTCTCGAGGTTTGCCTTTGCTACCTTGATGCGAATGGCATCTCCAAGCTGATACTTATGATGATGACGGCGACCCACAAGACAGAAGTTGCGTTCGTCAAAGTCGTAGTAATCGTCGTCAAGATCGCGCATAGGAATCATACCCTCGCAATGGTTCTCGTCAATCTCGGCATACACACCATACGAGGTGATACCGCTGATGTGGGCATCATAACTCTCGCCAAGTTTGTCGCTCATAAATTCCACCATCTTGTATTTTATGGAGTCGCGCTCGGCATTCTGTGCTATCTGCTCCATCTCAGATGAGTGTTCGCAAAGTTCTTCGTAGTGCTTCTCGTTGGCAGAACGTCCTCCCTCGGCATAACGTGTGAGCAGACGGTGTACCATTGTATCAGGGTATCTTCTGATTGGTGACGTGAAGTGTGTGTAGTAGGGAAATGCTAATCCAAAGTGCCCGATGTTGTGAACCGAGTATTTTGCCTTCATCATGGCACGCAAAGCTACGGTTTGAATCATCTTTTGTTCTGGGCGATTCTCGCAGTCGTCCATAAGTTTGTTGATGGCACGGGCTGTAGCTCCCATAGTGCTTGTTGACTTCAGCTTATAGCCAAACTTCACAATAAACTGGCGCAGAGTTTCAAGCTTCTGTGGGTCGGGATTATCGTGAATACGGTAAGGTAGCGTTTTTGCTTTCTTGCCCTTCTTCACCATACCAACATCTTCAGCCACAGTTTTGTTTGCCAACAGCATGAACTCTTCAATAAGTTTGTTGGCATCCTTTGAACGCTTGAAGAAGCAACGTGTAGGCTTGCCCTTTTCGTCAACCTCAAAGTGCAGTTCCTCGGAGTCAAACTTAACAGAACCGTCCTTAAAACGTTTCTTGCGCAGCTTCTTTGCCAGTCGGTCGAGCATTATCAGCTCGTCGGCATATTCGCCCTTGTAGCCATCCTTGCCTGGTGCAGGAGCTGGTTCGCCTGTGCCGTCAACAACACCGTTGTCTTCGAGCAGTTGCTGCACTTCCTCGTAGGCATATCTGCGGTTACTCTTTATCACGCAATGAACAATGCGGTAGCCCTTTATCTCAGCCTCGTCGTTGAGGTTGAAGATAACGCTGTAAGCCAGTTTCTCCTCGTTAGGGCGCAGAGAGCACACAAAGTTGCAGAGGTGCTCTGGTAGCATAGGAATGGTGCGGTCAACAAGATAAACACTTGTGGCACGTTTCTGGGCTTCACGGTCTATGATGTCGCCCTCCTTCACATAGTGGCTCACATCGGCAATATGCACACCCACCTGATATAGCCCCTTGTCGAGTTTCTTGAACGAAAGGGCATCGTCAAAGTCTTTGGCATCCTTAGGGTCAATGGTGCAGGTCCACACATCTCTGAAATCCTCGCGCTCTGCAAGGTCCTGAGCTGTTATCTCGCCCGTAATCTTCTTGGCTGCTTCTTCCACAGCCTTTGGATATTTGTAAGGCAAACCATATTGAGAGAGAATAGCATTCATCTCGGTATCATTGTCGCCCATTTGTCCAAGCACGTCAACCACCTCGCCAACGATATATTTGTTATCAGCATCAGGCCACTGAATAACCTTCACAATAGCCTTGTCGTTGTTCTTACCTCCCTTGAGCTTGCGTCTTGGGATAAGAATATCGTGTATGAATGTGTTTTCGGGAGTGACAAGGAAAGCCATTTCCTTTTCCACACGCAGACGACCAACAAACTCGTCTTTCTTGCGTTGCAGAATCTGAATAACCTGAGCTTCCTTTATATGCTTTGCTCTACGAGCCATAAAACTAATCTTTACCCTGTCGCCATTAAGCGCAAAAAGAGAATTGCGCTCCGACACGAAGATTGGTTTGTCGCTGCCATCAGGAATGACAGAGTTCTTGCCGTTAACCTTGCGCTGGAACACACCCTCTACAACTTGTCCCGACTCGTTGAGCTTATAACTGTTTTCCGAAACCTTCTGCAAAAAGTCGTCCCAAGCCATCTCCTCCATGATGTCGATGGCAAGCATCTTCAGGGGATGAGTAACCAATTTTAGTTGGCGAAATATCTCTTTAAAACTAAAAGCCTTTCCTGGTTGAGAAGAGAAAAAGTTTTCCAGCTTTTCTGAAAGCTGCTTCTTCGACATTCTCTTCCCGCCTTTTTTTCCTTTACCCATAGTGTTGTATGTTTTGGTTTTCTTACGCAAATAAACAAAAAAAAATCCACATAACCGCCTTTTTTCGGATATTTTTCAGATATAAAACACAAGTTTGGTAAAAAGAGACATACTATACTCGTCTGGAGCTTTCTTATACTTTACTTTCGCTGCAAGAAACGCAAGCAGTTGGTTAGCCCTCTCCTTTTTGGGTTTCTGTCCCCCGGGAACGGGGGAACCGAAGGGGGTGTAAAGACTATTGAGGATGGGAGAGGCTGCCTTTATCCTTTAGCTAAGCTCCGCTTCGCGCTGGTCAACCAATAACTTTGAACTTTGAGTTTTGAATATTGAACTTTAATTGGAGATTTTTGCACGGAAGATTAACGACATTATACGGATGAAAGGATAAACGTTCACACAGAAAGCACAGATACCAGAAAATTCACGCAAAGATATTTAACGTTAATTATCGTATAATTTTTCGTTAATTTTAAAGCGCTTTGCGCTTCTTTATCATTTTTCATTTAGCGTTTATCATTTAGCTAAGCTCCGCTTCGCGCTGGTCAACCAACAACTTTGAGTTAGAAGTTTTAGGGTTGAACTTTTGCTGCAAGAAACGCAAGCAGTTGGTTAGCCCTTCCCTTTTGGGAAGGGATGGGATAGGCTGCCTTTCTCATTTAGCGAAGCTCCGCTTCGCGCATTATAGGCTTTTGCTAAAAAATATAAGAAAATGGGAGCGAAGGGAGATGTCTCATTCTGAGCCATTGCCAAGTTTGATGTTTGGCTTTAAGAAAGCAAGTTTTCTCAAGCCATCATCAACCTTAACTTCCTCCTTTAGAGGATACCTCCCTTCACTCCCTTGGAAAATGTAGCGCTGATGCGCCATTGCACAATCGTGCAAATGATATCAATCAATAACTTTGAAGTTTGAGGTTTGACCTTTGAACTTTTGTGGCAAGAAACTCAAGCAAGTTGGTTAGCCCAAGAAAGATTTAAATATTATATCGGCGTAGCCGACTAATCTTCAATTTTCAATCTTCAATCTTCAACCAACGGTCATCGACTGAGCAGATGCTGTCAACGTAGTTAGTGCATCTGTGTAAGCGAAGGAGATAATAGCGAAGCGTCTAGTGGTATAGCTGGTTTAATTTTGATGTTCTTTTTTTTGAAAAACACCCTGTTTTAGGTATTGTATGCAATCTATTTATTTCATATCTTTGTCAGCGACAAATATTAGGAAATCGAGTTTAGTAGATAACTAAATTTTCGCAAGCTATGCTTGCTTGGAAGATAAAAGAAGGTGAGTTTGCGAAACTTTTTAAAAAAACAACAATTATGAAAATTGAAAAGATTCATGCAAGAGAAATCCTCGATTCAAGAGGTAATCCAACAGTAGAGGTAGAAGTAACGCTTGAGAACGGCGTGATGGGTCGTGCTGCTGTGCCATCTGGTGCATCAACAGGTGAGAACGAAGCCCTTGAACTGCGTGATGGCGACAAAGAGCGCTATCTTGGCAAGGGCGTGCTGAAAGCTGTTGAGAATGTGAATAAGGTTATAGCACCTGCGTTGAAAGGCGACTGCGTGCTCGAACAGCGTGCCATCGACTATAAGATGTTGGCTCTCGATGGTACTCCTACAAAGTCTAAGCTGGGTGCTAACGCCATCCTTGGTGTATCTTTGGCTTGTGCACAGGCTGCAGCAAAGGCATTGAACATACCTCTTTATAGGTATATTGGTGGATGCAATGCCTACACGCTGCCCGTTCCAATGATGAACATCGTTAACGGCGGTGCTCACTCGGCTGCTCCTATCGCCTTCCAAGAGTTCATGATTCGTCCTGTTGGTGCAAGCAACGAGCGAGAAGCTATCCGCATGGGTGCTGAGGTGTTCCACAACCTTGCCAAACTGCTGAAGGCACGTGGTCTTTCTACTGCGGTTGGCGACGAAGGTGGTTATGCACCAAACTTCGATGGCATCGAGGATGCTCTCGACACTATCGTTGAAGCTATCAAGAAGGCTGGCTATGAGCCTGGTAAGGACGTGAAGATTGCTATGGACTGTGCTGCATCAGAGTTTGCAACCTGCGAGAATGGCAAGTGGTACTACGACTATCGCCAGCTGAAGAACGGAGCAAAGAAAGATCCTAATGGCAAGAAACTCTCTGCCGATGAACAGATTGCATATCTTGAAGAACTCATCACCAAATATCCAATCGACTCTATTGAGGACGGTCTTGATGAGAACGACTGGGAGAACTGGGTGAAGCTCACAGAGAAGATTGGCAACCGCTGCCAGCTTGTTGGCGACGACCTCTTTGTCACCAACACCAAGTTCCTTGAAAAGGGCATCAAGATGGGAGCAGCCAACTCTATCCTTATCAAGGTAAACCAGATTGGATCACTCACCGAAACCTTGGAAGCTATCGAAATGGCTCATCGTCACGGCTACACCACCGTAACTTCTCACCGCTCAGGCGAAACAGAAGACACCACCATTGCCGATATCGCAGTAGCTACCAACTCAGGGCAGATAAAGACAGGTTCACTTTCTCGTACCGACCGCATGGCTAAATACAACCAGCTCATCCGCATAGAGGAAGAACTTGGCGACACCGCAAAATACGGCTATAAATTATAATCCCCCCCGCTTTCTGTTCCCCCGTTCCCGGGGGGCAGAAACCTCGTGAGGGGATGAGTTGCTACATGGAAAACAAACTATTAATTTGGAATGTGGAGTTGTGTAATGTGGAGTTGGTTGCACTTTGTCCACATTCCACATTCTTTTAGATGCCTTCGAGATGCGTTCGAGTTGCATTACTCTCTGCATGTTGGTCAGCCCCAAGTAATATTGAAATATTGAAAAATGGAAGGATGGAACCGAAGGTCACTGACTGAGCAGAAGAAAAGATGTAAATATTGAACCGAAGGTCACTGACCGAGTGGATGCTGTCAGCAAAGCTGGTGCATCCAAACAAACGAGAGAAGTAAATAATGAAAGATTTAAATATTATATCGGCATAGCCGACTAATCTTCAATATTCAATCTTCAATCTTCAACCGAAGGTCACCGACTGAGCAGATGCAGTCAACGAAGTTGGTGCATCTGAATAAGCGAAGGAGATAATAGCATTGCTTGCAATGCGTTCGCTGGTGCATCCGGATAAACGAGGGAAGTAAATATTTAAAGCGCTTCGCGCTTCTTTATCATTTATCATTTAGCGAAGCATCGTTTCGCTCTGGTCAACCAATAACTTTGAGTATTAAAGAAAAACCGAGAAAACATCTCAAAAAGGTTTTCATTTCTTCGAAATGGTTGTGTGAGTAAGATATTGAAATTTGAAAACAAGTTTTCCATTTCATCATCTTCTCACCCAAGCCTTACGGCAGAAACCTTTTTAGAGAAAAACAGAGGGAGCCTCTCCCATCCCTCCCCAGTAGGGAAGGGCTAACCAACTGGTTGCATTTCTTACTAGCATAATTCTAAACTCATAATTTGTAATTGCGCTTGCGCAACCAATTTCAAATTTATAACTCGTAACTTCAAATTCTGATTAGGTTTTTCTTCATAATTACTCGAGCAAGGAACGCAAGCTGTTTGTCCTCCTCTCCTTTTGGAGAGGGCGGGAGAGGCTCCCTTTATCATTTGTCAATTTTTATTTAGCGGAGCGAGCCCGCGCCTTCCTTCGAGATGCCTCCTAAATGCCTCTAAGATGCGTTCGAGATGATTTCTCCCAGTTTTGTTAATCTTTTTTCTAAAGTAATGTTGAGTCGAAGAACTACTGACAGACGAAGATTCTTTTTTATAAGCAAGAAAGAAAATGGGAGCGAAGGGAGATGTCTCATTCTGAGCCATTGCCAAGTTTGATGTTTGGCTTTAAGAAAGCAAGCTTTCTCAAGCCATCATCAACCTTAACCTCCTCCTCCTTTAGAGGATACCTCCCTTCACTCCCTTGGAAAATGTAGCGCTGATGCGCCATTGCACAATCGTGCAAATGATATCAACCAATAACTTTGAAGTTTGAGGTTTGAACATTGAACTTTTGTGGCAAGAAACGTAAGCAGTTTGTTAGCCCATTGCTTTCCTCGACTATCGTCGAACAGCGACCGTTGGTTCCCTTTTGGGAAGGGATGGGATAGGCTGCCTTTATCGTTTATCCTTTAGCACACCCTTGGCGTGCGCCCTGGATGATATAGGAGGAATATAGGAGGAATATATGAAAATAATAAAAATGTTTTACGGTTTTACATAGTACAGAAAAAACACCAAAACGTGAAATTTTAAGTTTCAGGGCAGAGAGAAAATTTTTCCTAGGCAGGCAGTAAAATTTGCCTAACTAAGGAAAAAGTAAAGGCAAAATGAAAATTTTTAACGATTATGTTTCTGTAGCCTTTAACGCCACCTTCATCGCTAAAAAAATGTGGGAAAGTTTTTGTAAAGACTGTCACGTTGTAGGTTAAACTATTGATATTTAGAAGGTTATGCTCTTTAAGACTGTCACCAGACTGTCACCGTCTGTCACCTCTTCATTTTTGTTCTAATTCAAAGTGTGACAGTCTGGTGACAGTCTGGTGACAGTCTTTTTGTATCTATCTCATTGATATACAAATTGTTAGTATGTTCGGTGACAGTCTTTCGCTAGAAAAGTTTTTTTTCGGAATTCATTTTGAATATAAAACGCAAATTATCGCATATTGTTCGAAAATTAAGATTACACTCGAAAAAACCTGTGTCAAAATTTACAGATGATTCATTTGTCTTTTATCTTCTTCTATCTATCTACTTCTAACTCCCTCTATCTACGGGGCAAGCAGAGCTTGCGAAACTTGAATAAAAGAGAATATGTGAAGGATAATGGCGAGCAGAAATCTATATGTGGCAATATTTTTGCTTTGTGCCAACAATCTTTCTACAAATTTTATTATCTTTGTGCTGCACTATAGAATAATTAGGGAAATAAAATCTCTAATGTTCATTATGATTTGATTTAAATATGACGCAGAGCGAAGCAATACTGGAACAAGGATTAATCAATACCTTGAAGGAAATGAGCTATGAATACGTTTCCATCAAGGAAGAAGAAAATCTATATGCCAACTTCAAAGAACAATTGGAAAAGCACAATCATAAGGAGTTGGAATTACATGGTCGTGAACACTTCACAGACAAAGAATTCGAGAAGATTTGTATTTATCTTGAAGGTGGCACTCGTTTTGAGAAAGCCAAGAAATTGCGTGACCTTAAAGATTTTCAACTTGAAAATGGTGAACGTGTGTGGATTGAGTTCATCAACAAACAGCAATGGTGTCAGAATGAGTTTCAAGTAAGCAACCAGATAACTGTTGAAGGCAGAAAGAACTGTCGCTATGATGTTACCATTCTTATCAATGGTCTCCCTTTGGTTCAGATAGAATTGAAGCGTAGAGGAGTTGAACTGAAGGAAGCTTACAATCAGGTTCAACGATATCACAAGACTTCGTATCATGGATTATTCGACTATATTCAGTTGTTTGTTATAAGCAATGGTGTGAACACGCGCTATTTTGCTAATAATCCAAACTGTGGCTATAAGTTCACGTTTAACTGGACAGACGCAGAGAATGTTCCGTTTAATAATCTCAGTAAGTTTGCTTGCTTCTTCTTTGATAAGTGTAATCTTGGCAAGATGATAAGCAAGTATGTTGTTTTGCACGAGGGCGATAAATGTCTTATGGTGTTGCGTCCTTATCAGTTCTATGCTGTGGAAAGAATACTTGATCGTGTTCAGAATTCCAATAAGAATGGTTACATTTGGCACACCACGGGAGCAGGCAAGACTCTCACATCGTTCAAGGCTGCTCAGCTGGTGGCTGAAATAGACGGTGTTGACAAGGTGATGTTTGTGGTTGACCGTCATGACCTTGACACCCAAACCCAATCAGAATATGAGGCTTTTGAACCAGGTGCAGTAGATAACACAGATAATACTCGTCAGCTTATAAAACGATTGAAAGGTGATAGCAAAATCATTATCACAACCATTCAAAAATTGAACTGTGCCGTTACACGTGACTATTATAACAAGCACTTGCAGGACGTGCGCAACCAGAAAGTGGTAATGATATTTGATGAGTGCCATCGAAGTCATTTTGGTGAATGTCACAAGAATATCGTTAAGTTCTTTAATAATCTTCAGATATTCGGTTTTACAGGTACACCTATTTTTGCTGATAATGCAAATCAAGAGCATACTACTGCTGAAGTATTTGGCGAGTGTCTGCATCGCTATCTTATCAAAGATGCCATTGCCGATGAAAATGTGCTTGGATTCCTTGTAGAATATTACAAGAGTCAGTCGCCAACGGCTGTTGATGATGATAAGCGCATGACAGAAATTGCACAGTTTATTCTTAACAATTTCAACAAATCCACTTACGATGGTGAGTTTAATGCACTTTTCGCTATCCAGTCTGTTCCGATGCTCTTGAAGTATTATAAGATATTCAAGTCACTTAATCCTAAAATCAAGATTGGAGCGGTATTTACCTATGCTGCCAATGATAGTCAGGATGATGAACTCACAGGAACAAATCAAGGTTTTGCAAACGAAAAGGTGACTTCTGACGAGTTGCAGGCTATAATGGACGACTATAATCAGATGTTTGGTACAAGTTTCACCACAGAGAACTTCAGCGCCTATTATGATGACATCAATCTGCGCATGAAGAAGAAACGTGCCGATATGGAACCACTTGACCTTCTTCTCGTTGTTGGAATGTTCCTTACAGGTTTCGATGCCAAGAAGTTGAACACTCTTTACGTTGATAAAAATTTGGAATATCACGGACTGCTTCAAGCTTTTAGTAGAACCAATCGTGTACTGAACGAAAGAAAGCGTTTCGGTAAGGTTGTCTGTTTCCGTGACCTTAAGAGTAATGTGGATAAAGCCATTAAACTATTCAGCAATAATCAGCCTGACGAGTTTATTATTCGTCCACCTTTTGAACAGACAAAGAAAGAGTTGAACGACCTGACTATTGCTTTCCTGAAAAAATATCCTAAACCTCAGTTTGTTGATACCCTACAAAGCGAATATGAGAAAAAAGATTTTGTACTCGCATTTAGAGAGGTCATCAAGAAACATGCAGAGATACAGATATACGAAGATTTTGAGCCTGATGCTCCAGATCTCTATATGACAGAGCAAGAGTTTCAGGACTTTAAAAGCAAGTATCTCGACCTCACGGTTGGCTTTATAAATCCCCCTGCTGATAGCGTCTCGAATGCTGCCGAAACAGGTCCTTCACATGCTGATAGTGAGTCAGGCTTGGAGGACATTGATTTCTGCTTAGAGTTGTTGCATAGTGATGTTATTAATGTTGCTTATATTCTTGGATTGATTGCCAACCTCAATCCTGATGACGATGATTATCTACAGAAACGACAGGATATTCTTGATACTATGATCAAGGATGCAGTTATGCGTAAGAAATCACAGTTGATAGATGATTTCATTCGTGACAGTATTGATGACGATAAGGATGGCTTCATGAAGGCTAAAGCCGATGGAACAATGGATTTAGAAAGTCGGTTGAACGACTATATTCTTACGGCTCGTAACAATGCCATTCATGATCTTGCTGTTGACGAGGATATTGATGAGGCTGCACTCAACAAGTTTATGTCAGAATACAACTTCTTGCATCGTGAGAAGCCTGAAATCATCAAGAAGGCAGTCAAGGCAAAGAAGGGTTTGAAGTTGATGGAGCGTTCTATGATGCAACGTCGTATCCTCGACAGATTACACAAAATCATCAATACGTATAATTGGGAATAATGTATTTTTTTATCAAGTAAACAAAAAGAAGAAACGAAATATGAGCGAAGACCTGCAACAGAAATTGCGCAGTCAGTTATGGACTGTTGCTAATACACTAAGAGGAAACATGTCGGCAAGCGACTTTATGTATTTCTCTCTTGGTTTCATTTTCTATAAATATCTATCTGAGAAGATTGAACTATATGTAAACGAAGAACTTGAAGCCGACGAAACAACCTTTCAAGAAGTGTGGAAAGGGAACGATGAGGATATGAAGGCTGAAATCAAGGAAATGTGTATGGAAAATCTGGGCTACTTTGTTGAGCCTAATTATCTTTTCTCAACCATCATAGAAGCTATTGGGCGCAAGGAGAACATCCTGCCTCAGTTGGAACGTTCTTTGAAGAAGATAGAAGACAGCACTATCGGACAGGAAAGTGAGGATGATTTTGGTGGTCTTTTCTCGGATATAGATCTTGCCTCGCCAAAACTTGGTAAAACCGCCGACGACAAGAACCACTTGATTAGTGATGTGCTTGTTGCTCTTAATGGTATTGATTTCGGTTTGGAAGAAGCAAGCGACATAGACATCTTGGGCGATGCTTACGAGTATATGATTGGACAGTTTGCTGCTGGTGCAGGTAAAAAGGCTGGCGAGTTCTACACTCCGCAGGAAGTGAGTGAGATTTTGGCAGAGATAGTCACCACAGGCAAAACACGTTTAAAGAATGTTTATGACCCAACCTGTGGCTCTGGTTCTTTGTTGCTTCGTACTGCAAAAAGTGGTAAGGCTGACTGTATTTTCGGTCAGGAGAAGAATCCTACAACATTCAATCTTGCCAGAATGAATATGTTGCTTCATGGTGTGAAGTATAACGATTTTGATATTCAAAATGGTGACACCTTGGAGGCTGATGCCTTTGGTGATCAACAGTTTGATGCCGTTGTAGCAAATCCTCCTTTCTCTGCTGCTTGGAGTGCTGCAGCAAAGTTTAATAATGATGACCGCTTTAGTAAGGCTGGTGTACTTGCTCCAAAATCAAAAGCCGACTATGCTTTTATTCTGCACATGATATATCATCTTAACGATGGTGGAACAATGGCTTGTGTGGCTCCTCATGGAGTGCTGTTCCGTGGTGCTGCTGAAGGCAAGATTAGAAAGTTCCTCATCGAGAAGCGTAACTGCATTGATGCCATTATTGGTTTGCCTGCCAATATATTCTATGGCACAAGCATACCAACATGTATCCTTGTAATAAAGAAATGCCGTGAGGAGAACGACAACATTCTTTTTATTGATGCCAGCAAGGATTTTGAGAAGATAAAGACTCAGAATAAACTTCGCCCAGAACATATCAAAAAGATTATAGATACATATCGCGAGCGCAAGGAGATAGAGAAATATAGCCATTGCGCTACAATGCAGGAGATAATAGATAACGACTATAATCTCAACATTCCTCGTTATGTTGATACATTCGAGGAAGAAGAGCCTATTGATATTCATGCTGTGATGAAAGAAATTAAAGAACTGGAAGCTAAGCGTGCCGAACTTGACAAGGAGATAGAGGTGTATCTGAAGGAACTCGGAATTGTGGAGTAATTTATTCAAGATCACAAACCATTACCTTAAAGTTGAAATGTTTATGGCAACGAAGAATGTAAAAACAACAGAACAACAACCTGTCACAAAATGTGACCAGTCC
>Ga0256405_10010389_pt1 | contig 12317 bp, 10 predicted proteins | sample RumenRJG_02DNA_FD_189096 | JGI IMG/M metagenome (GOLD analysis project Ga0256405, IMG submission 189096) | Bovine rumen microbial communities from Lethbridge, Alberta, Canada - RJG_02 | ecosystem: Host-associated > Mammals > Digestive system > Stomach > Rumen | place: Canada: Alberta...
CATGCTTTGGTGTTTTTCTTCTTCCCCGAAAAACAACCTTTGCTAATGGAAGAACTGCAACCATTTAGTGACTGGATTGAGTCTGTACCAGGTGAATTTTTGATTAAATGGGGAATGGCGACTCAATCTACTCAAGAACTTCGAGCAATCATATTGTTACAATAAGTAAAACAATTTTAAGGATTAAAGACATATATATGAATAAGAAAATTTTGCATGTCGTATCATCAGATACTGTCAAAGAACGAGTTTTCCAGTTAATCAACTCGTCTAAAAAATAAAGAGATAGTGGTTTGTCCGACTTCACTATTTTATGGTAAGCTACCAAAGAACTATACCAAGAAAGAATTAACTGCAATGGCTCTTTCTTTACAAAAATACAGTTGCTACAAATTTAAACCACGGACTTATGCAACCGAGCCAAAATAATTAAAAAGTAAACATTGAGTAAACCCGATTACAACCTCTTTTAAGTATAATATATAGAGGGAATGAGCGAATTGTGAATTTCAGGATTTGTCTCAAAGCTTGGAAGTTACAAAATGATTTTGTATATTTGCAATCGAAAGAGAAACATGCAGAAGCAGACTACTCGTTAGCCTTTACTACTGATGAAATAACCAATTATTAAACTTTTATCTTTATGGAAAACAGAATCATGAATGATGCTGCAACTATGATTGCTGCAAACCCTGATCTCATGCAGATTGAGGAGTTTTTTGAACAGAACTATTTGTTCCGTAACAATGTGTTGAATGGCAGATACGAGGTTACTCGTGTCGGTCAGAATCCTCTTGTGTGGCAACACCTCACCAATGAACGATGGAACTCTATCGTGTGGAATCTTGAAATGGCGTTGCCTGATGTGAAATCGTTGAAGAAATATGCCGAGATGTATGTTTACTCAGAGCACACGCCGCTTTACGACCCTATTGCTGAATACATGAACAACCTTCCTTCTTGGAACGGTAAGGATCATGTGGGAAGCCTCATCAACTGTCTCGCAAGCGTTAACGAGAAGCAGAGTGAGTGGATTCGTATCTGGCTGCGCTCTATGGTGACTCATTGGATGAAGATGGATGTGGAGCACGGAAATGATGTGGTATTGCTGCTCATGGGCGACCAGGGCTGTGGCAAATCAACCTTCTGTCAACGACTGCTTCCTGCTACACTTCGTGAGTATTATCTCGACCACTTGAACCTTGCTAACAAGTTTGACAAGGAAATGGCGCTAACACATAATCTTCTTGTGAACATCGACGAGTTCGACCAGGTGAAGAACTCACAGCAGGCTGAGTTGAAACACACCATTTCAAAGAACAAGGTAAACGGCAGACGAATATATGCCTCGGTGCAGACCGACCAGCATCGCTATGCGTCGTTTGTGGCTACAACCAACAGTCGTCAGCCATTGAAAGACCCAACTGGCAGTCGTCGCTATCTGTGTGTCAATATTCCCAGCACACAGCTCATAGACAACACGTTTGAGATAAACCACGAACAGCTCTATGCCCAGATTCTGAGCGAGATAAACACAGGAAAGTCTTGCTACTTCAATCGTGAGGAAACAATATTGCTTCAGGAAGCCAACCAGCCATACCAGCAAACAGTTGATATTGCTGCTATAACAAAGGCTTGTTTCCGTAAACCAAGGGAAACGGAACAAGTTACCCCTACTATTACAACCGATATTCTTGAAGAACTGTCGTGCTACTACCCACAGATAATGCCTAATGCAAAGACGAAAATGGCTATTGGCATAGCATTGAAGGCTCTTGGATATAAGAGTGCGCACACCCGTAATGGTAGCGCATACTACGTTGTTTTGCGCAAGAAAATTGCTGCATAAGAATTTTTAAAAGGGTGTCACAGACAAGACAAACCCAATGGATATCAATAAGTTACAACGATAAAGGGTGTCACAAACCTGTCACAGGGTGTCACGCTTATATGTGACAGGTTGTGACACCCTTGTGACAGGTTAAAACGTAGTAACACATTCATTATAAGTCTTTTAGACCATATTGTGATACCCTTTACAAAAACTTTCCCGCATTTTTTTAGCGATGAAGGTGGCGTTAAAGGCTACAGAAACATAATCGTTAAAAATTTTCATTTTACCTTTACTTTTTCCTTAGTTAGGCAAATTTTACTGGCTGCCTAGGAAAAATTTTCTCTCTGCCCAGAAACTTAAAATTTCACGTTTTGGTGTTTTTCATCAACGAAGGGAATGTGTAATTATTTTTTGTTTGTCATGAACTGTGCGAAATACCATAAGTTTCTGATTTTAGCTTCATAACAACCTCACCCCGACCCTCTCCGAAGGCGAGGGAGGTCAAACAATAGCCTCTCCCATCCCTCCCCAAAAGGGAAGGGCTAACCAACAGCTTGAGTTTCTTGCTGCAAAAATTCAATAATCAAAATTGGTGGTTTGGTACTCCCTCTCCTTTTGGAGAGGGAAGGGGAGAGGCTTTTACACGATTGTGCAATGGCGCATCAGCGCTACATTTTCCAAGGGAGTGAAGGGAGGTATCCTCTAAAGGAGGAGGTTAAGGTTGATGATGGCTTGAGAAAACTTGCTTTCTTAAAGACAAACATCAAACTTGACAATGGCTCAGAATGAGACATCTCCCTTCGCTCCCATTTTCTTATTTTTTTTAGCAAAAGCCTATAATGCGCATGCTTATTTTCGCCATGCACTTTTAATAGTATGAAGAAGGCGAAAACAGACTTTAAACGCAAAATTAGAGATGAAGATGGGTGAAGATAAGGTGAAGTTGAAATAATAAACTCGAAAAAAATGTTGAACTTATAAGCCTCTAAATTTTAAGCCCTATTATGATAACCAGTATCCATGGCAGCGAATTAGTGGTTATCAGGCTACAGCCACTGCTATTCAGAACCCATTCACGTTCTATTATGTAAGTAATAATGACTGGAGTTCAAGTCATAGTTACCAGTTCTGGAACAAGAATTTCACAAGCGATCCTGGCATAACAAATGCAGCAACAGCAAAAACAATCTACTCCCCTTCCCCATCGGGGTTTGTTGAGCCAAAAACGGCAGCGTTTACAGGTTTTACTTCTACTGGCGGAACTTCAACAAATAGTAGCCAATTCAATGTTAGTGGTAGTTTCAATAAAGGATTTTACTTCTATACAAATGGCTGGAAAACTGGAAGTACCATATTCTTTGATGGCTTGGGATACAGAGATACTTACAACGGCGCTACCGGTGCTGTTGTGTACTTCGGTGGCGACTTCTGGTCAGCCGGGGCTGCATCCACGTCCTTCGGTCGTTTCTTGGGCTTCAGTTCGGGCGTCGTGTACCCGCAGAATGTGAACAACCGTTCGTACGGGTTCTCTGTAAGATCTGTAAAAGAATAATAAAAAGCCATACAATAAATAACAATAAAAGGAATATAAAAAGGTCGGAATGCAAATAAAAACATCCGACCTTTATTTTGTTATTATTCAGTAAGTTTTAAGGAACACCTATAAAAATATCGTTCATGATGTGTGACTTAACATAATAAGTATGATACTTATACATCAAAAACATGATAGTTAGACATTGTAAGTTTCATACTAATTTTTGATTAATATATTTTTTGTAGCAAGTTTGTATAATCACCTAATATTCTCATCTATTTTTTATTATCTTCTAATCTAATAATCTCTTGTATATTATAATATTAACTTGTGCTTCTCTCGTTTTTGGATGCACGATAAAGCAATTAAAACAGAGTCAGATTAGTATGAAAAAAATTACATACAACTTTCTTTAAGTTTATAACCACCAAGATAATGAAATATGCGTTATTCTTTTACCGGACGGACGGAGAACCCGAGCGAACGGACGTTCGCATGCTGAGGGTACACGAGACCCGAATGGAAGTACAAGTGACGACCGTCGGACGCGGATGAAGCCCCGGACGCCCAGAAGCCGCCCGCCCCGCCGACGTTCACAACAGCACCGGTACCGCCGTTGTAAGTAGTCCTATATCCCAAGTCGTCAAAGAATATAGTACTTCCCGTTTTCCATCCATTAGTGTAGAAATTCCAGCCTTTGGCCCATGCACCACTAACATTGAATTGACTACTATTATTGGTGTTGGCACCAGTAGAAGTAAATCCTGTAAACGCTGCAGTTTTTGGCTCAACAAACCCCGATGGGGAAGGGGAGTAGATTGGTTTTGCTGTTGCTGCATTTGTTATGCCAGGATCGCTTGTGAAATTCTTGTTCCAGAACTGGTAGCTATGTGTGCTACTCCAATCATTATTATTTACATAATAGAACGTGAATGGATTCTGTATAGCGGTGTTTGTAGCTTGAAATCCACTAATTCGCTGCCATGGATACTGGTTATCATAATAGGGCTTATGTTTTTAGTCTTTAATTACTATGCAAAAAGGCTGCTTTTTTGCAGCCTAAAATGGGGTAGGTGTGTCGTGCTATACCTTTTTATCCTTTTACATTTTTATTTTTTACTCTTATCTTGTTAGTATTATTTTCTTAGGAATCTTTACCCATTTTCTTTTTTCTACTATTTTTAAGGTGCTTCCTTCGTTTTGGATAAGTTCATAGCTGCCATCGGGAAGTAGTTTTAGGGTGGCAGTGAGGTCTTCGCTTCCGTAGTCGTTGGTGATAGAAATTTCGGCAGTGGTGCGGTTCTTTATTACAGCATCGGTAAATAGCCATTTACGTGAATCGTTTTTTGAACCGAAATATCCTGGTAACTCGCCAAATATTTCCTGTCCTGGAACTATTACGTTTTTATCGTAGAAGTTCATCTTGATATATACTTTGTATTCTTCGTTATGTATATAGCCTTTGAAAGTAACACTATCTTGTGCAAAGCAAAAAATGTGCATTGCAAGCATGAGGATTGATAGAATAATTTTTTTCATATTACTTTTATTTTGTTGTCACAAAGATAAATAGTTTATATCAAGAATTCGTGTTTTATAATGAAAAATGCAATATTTAGGGTTGTTTATTTAGGATTTTTATATTATCTTTGCGCAAGTATAGAAATTAATATATGGCAAAACATAAGACATTTCCTGATTATATCTTTGAGACGAGTTGGGAGGTTTGCAATAAAGTGGGTGGCATATATACAGTGCTTTCTACACGTGCACAATCGCTTCAAAAACTAATCAACGACCGCATTATTTTTCTGGGGCCAGATTGTTGGGGTGACAAGTTGTGCCCTTTTTTTGAGGAGGATTCTTCTATTCTTTCTGAGTGGGTTAAGCATGTTGCTTCAACAGAATTAAAGATAAAGGTTGGAAGATGGCTCATTCCTGGCAGTCCTATTGCTATTCTTGTTGATTATAAGCATTATTTCAAGGATAAGAACTCAATATATGGCAAATTATGGGAGGATTTTGGAGTTGATAGTTTGCATGCTTATGGCGACTATGACGATAGTGCAATGTTCTCGTTTGCTGTTGCTAAGGTTGTAGAGGATTTTTATCATTATAATGTGAAGGCTACTGACAAGGTTGTTTTTCATGCTAATGAGTGGCAGACAGGTTTTGCAGCTTTGATGATAGAAAAGCTTGTTCCTGAGATAGCAACTATGTTTACTACTCATGCTACTTGTATAGGTAGAAGTATTGCTGGTAACAACAAGCCTTTGTATGATTATCTGTTTGCATATAATGGTGATCAGATGGCTGTTGAGTTGAATATGCAGAGCAAGCATTCGATAGAGAAGCAGACAGCAAAGTATGTTGACTGTTTTACTACAGTGAGTGACATTACTGCTAATGAATGCAAGGAACTGTTGGATAAGTCTGTTGACGTTGTGTTGCCAAATGGTTTTGATAATGCTTTTGTGCCTAAAGGCGCTGCTTTTACAAGTAAGCGAAAGGCAGCAAGAAAGAGATTGCTTGCTATTGCTAATGCCTTGACAGGTTGTGATTTTGATGATGATACTTTGGTTATAAGTACGAGTGGAAGATATGAGTTCAGAAGCAAGGGACTTGATGTTTTCATTGAAGCGATGAATCGTTTGCGTTTTGATGATAGATTGCATAGAAATGTTGTTGCATTCATTGAGGTTCCTGGCTGGACTATTGGTCCTCGTGAGGATTTACAGGAAAGACTTGCTTCTGGCAATAAATTTGATACTGCTTTGTGTGATCCTCGATATACTCATTGGTTGCATAATGCTGGTCAGGATAGTGTGTTGGGCATGATGAATTATCTGGATATGCACAATCGCAAGGAGGATAAGGTGAAGGTGATTTTTGTGCCAAGTTATCTAATCGGTGATGATGGTATTGTTAATACACCTTATTATAATATGGTGTTGGGTAATGATTTGTGTGTTTATCCATCGTATTATGAGCCTTGGGGCTACACTCCTTTAGAGGCTGTTGCTTTCAAGGTGCCATGTATCACTACTGACCTTGCTGGATTTGGCTTATGGGCAAATAGCATAAAGGGCGGCTATAGTGAGATTGGTGATGGTGTGAAGGTTGTTCACCGTACGGACTATAATTATTCTGAGGTTGCTGATGCTATAAAAGATACTGTTGTAGAGTTCAGTTTGTTTAGTGCTGATGAAGTGAAAGCATCTCGAACGAATGCCGAACGCATCTCGAAGAAAGCTCTTTGGGATAAGTTCATGACCTATTATATTGATGCTTATGATTTTGCTTTACGCAAATGTGATGAGCGTAATAGTGTGAAATAAAAACAAAAAGAGATATAGTTTAAAGTTGAGATTATGAAAATTAAAACAGATTACGTTAATGTTCCACAATGGAAGCAGATAACCGTTAAGTCAAGACTTCCAGAACAGTTGAAGTGTCTTGATGAACTCGCACATAATATGTGGTGGGCTTGGAACTATCAGGCTCGTAACATGTTCAAGTCGCTCGATGTGGAACTTTATGAGAAAGTTGGTCATAACCCAGTGATGCTTCTTGAGCGTCTTAGCTATGACCGTAAGGAGGAGATTGTGAAGGATAAGACTATTATGAAGGCTATAAAAGAAGTGTATGCTATGTTCCGTGCATATATGGATGTAAAGCCTAACACAAAGCGTCCTTCTGTAGCATACTTCAGTATGGAGTATGGTTTGAATCAGGTGCTGAAGATTTATTCAGGTGGTCTTGGTATGCTTGCCGGTGACTATTTGAAAGAGGCTTCAGACAGTAATGTTGATCTTTGTGCTGTTGGTTTCCTTTATCGCTATGGTTATTTTACACAGAGCCTTAGCATCGATGGTCAGCAGATTGCTAAATATGATGCACAGAATTTTAGTTCTTTGCCTATAGAACCTGTTCTCGATGAGAATGGTAACCGTGTGGTTGTTGATGTACCTTATATCAACTATCAGGTGCATGCTTTGGTTTGGCAGGTGAATGTAGGTCGTATCAAACTTTATTTGCTTGATACAGATAACGACATGAACTCTGAGTTTGACAAGCCTATCACACATTCACTTTATGGTGGTGATTGGGAGAACCGCTTGAAACAGGAGATTCTATTGGGTATCGGTGGTATGCTTGCATTGAAGAAGATGGGCATAACCAAGGATATTTATCATTGCAATGAGGGACATGCTGCTTTGTGCAACTTACAGCGTTTGTGTGATTATCGTGAGCAGGGCTTAACATTTAATCAGGCTATGGAGCTTGTAAGAGCTTCTTCTCTTTATACTGTGCACACTCCAGTGCCAGCTGGTCACGACTATTTTGACGAGGCACTCTTTGGAAAATATATGGGTGGCTATCCTGCTAAGCTTGGAATTTCATGGGATGAGTTCATCGGTATGGGACGTCAGAACCCTGATGACCACAATGAACGTTTCTGCATGTCAATATTTGCTTGCAACACCTGTCAGGAGGTAAATGGTGTAAGTAAGCTTCATGGTTGGGTATCTCAGAAGATGTTTGCGCCAATATGGAATGGTTATTTCCCAGAGGAAAACCATGTGGGATATGTCACCAATGGTGTTCACCTCCCTACATGGACAGCAACAGAGTGGCGCAAGGTATATGACAAGTATTTCGACAAGAGCTTTATGTCTGATCAAAGCAATGAAGAAATATGGCATGCCATCTATAATGTTTCGGATGAGGAAATCTGGAATACACGTATGATCTTGAAGCAGAAACTTGTTAACTACATACGTGAGAAGTTTACTGAAGCATGGTTGCGCAATCAGGGTGATCCTGCACGTGTTGTTTCGCTGATGCAGCGTATTAATCCAAATGCGTTGATGATTGGTTTCTGCCGTCGATTCGCAACCTACAAGCGTGCTCACTTGTTGTTTACCGATCTTGATCGCCTTTCAAAGATTGTTAACGACCCAGATCATCCTGTGTTGTTCTTCTTCTCGGGTAAGGCTCATCCTGCAGATGGAGCAGGGCAGGGACTTATAAAGCGCATCTATGAGATTAGTCAGCGTCCAGAGTTCCTTGGCAAGATTATCTTCCTTGAGGATTACGATATGCAGCTTGCTCGCCGTTTGGTTTCGGGTGTTGATATTTGGATGAACACTCCAACACGTCCTCTTGAGGCAAGTGGTACATCAGGCGAGAAGGCCGAGATGAACGGTGTTGTAAACCTTTCTGTTCTCGACGGCTGGTGGGTAGAGGGTTATCGTAAGGGTGCAGGATGGGCTTTGCCACAGAAACGCACCTATGAAAACCAAGGCTATCAGGATCAGTTGGATGCAGCAACAATCTACAGTCTGCTTGAAACTGATATTATCCCAATGTACTATAACAAGAACAAGAAGGGATATAGCGAAGAGTGGATAAAGGTTATAAAGAACTCAATAGCAACTATCGCTCCACATTATACTATGAAGCGTCAGCTTGATGACTATTACGACAAGTTCTATATCAAGCAGGCTGCCCGTTTCAAGAAACTTTCTGCCAACAATAATCAGCTTGCCAAGGATATCGCTCTTTGGAAAGAGACAGTTGCAGAGCGTTGGGACGCTATTAATATTGTCTCAAAGGAAAGCAGCACTAATGTGTTTGAGAATGGTGTTGAAACAGGTGTTAGATATACAGTAAAGGTTGTTGTTGATGAGCAGGGACTTGATGATGCTATTGGTTTGGAACTTGTTACATTGAAGCCAGAAACCGATCCTTCTGATCGTGAGGTTTATAGTGTTCATGAGTTTAAGATGGTTGGTCACGAAGGCAATCTTTATACCTTTGAGGTGACTGTAGAACCAGACCGTGCTGGTGCTTATCGTGCAGCGATACGTATGTTCCCAAAGAACAAAGAATTGCCTCACCGTCAAGACTTCTGTTATGTGAAGTGGTTAGAATAGTACTGCGCACGCCTGTGGTGTGCTAAAGTAGAAAAAAAAGCCTCACCAATATGGTGAGGCTTTTTTGTATGTTTTGCTCGAGTATTATACCAAATACTGAGAAGAAATACTCAAGTTGTTAACAACGCGCTGGATGGTTTCTGCAAACATTTCAGCAACGCTGAGCTGCTTAACCTTAGAACAACGGTTGGTGTAAGGAATAGAGTCGGTGAAGACAATTTCATCAAGTTCTGATTCCTGAACACGCTCTGAAGCAGGACCACTCATAACACAGTGGCTGGCAATAGCGCGAACGCTGAGTGCACCAGCTTCTTTCATGATGTTGGCTGCCTTGGTGATTGTACCAGCAGTATCAACCATATCGTCGATGATAACAACGTTCTTGTCTTTCACGTCACCAATAATCTGCATGCTTGCAACGACATTTGCGCGGGCACGTGTCTTATTGCACAATACCAATGGGCAACCAAGGTATTTTGCATAGGTGTTAGCACGCTTAGAACCACCAACGTCAGGTGAAGCAATAACCAAATCCTTGAGGTGGAGGCTCTGAACATAAGGAAGCAGAACACCACTTGCATAAAGGTGATCAACAGGAACATCGAAGAAGCCCTGAATTTGGTCGGCATGAAGGTCCATAGTGATGAGACGGTCGATACCGGCAACACTAAGCAAGTCGGCAACAAGTTTTGCACCGATAGAAACTCTTGGCTTGTCTTTGCGGTCCTGACGTGCCCAACCGAAATAAGGAATCACGGCGATGATGTTGCGAGCAGAAGCACGCTTAGCAGCATCAATCATGAGCAGCAATTCCATGAGGTTGTCAGAATTTGGGAAGGTGCTCTGTACAAGGAAAACATCGCGTCCACGAATAGACTCCTCGTAAGAAACGGCGAACTCACCGTCAGAGAACTTGGTAACAACGAGGTTACCCAGCGGACAATTCAAACTAGCACAAATTTTTTCAGCAAGATATCTCGTGTTAGTACCCGAGAAAACCAAGAATGAATTTTTTTCAGCCATTTTTTTATTAGCGTTTATATTAAATATATAATGTGATGATTCTAATTAACCTATAGCCTTTCGGAGTTTCTTGAAGTGATTGATAACCTCAATGAAATCCTGCTGGTTGTGAATGTCGAAGCGATTCCATATATCTCCGCTGATGACAACACCACCAAATCCCAAGTCTTTAGCCATCTTAATATTGTCTATGTTCATGCCACCAAGTGCATAAACATTTTTGTCTATCAGCCCAGAGCGTGAAGCGTCTCTTAATTGCTGTTCTGAAAAAGATTGCTGCTCACCTTTAATGGAAGTGCTGTTAAATATATTTTTTAGAAAAACTCTATTCGAAATCTTCTTTATGGCTTTGAGGTTTTCGAGATTTGAACATGTTCGGCTCACCTTACCTTTGTATCCAGTAGGGATGTTGTCGGTTTCTGAATCAAGATGAATGCCAGCCAATCCGTATTCCTCTTTGAGATAGAAATGTTGATGAACAGTGATCTTTTTGTGATAGTCTTCAGGAATCAATGATAAGAGTCTCTCGGTGTAAAGGGGAGATGATTCTTGCTTGTTGATATGCAGATTCTCCATACCTTCGTCAAAGAGTGAGACAAGGATTTTATCCTCTTCCACAAAAAATGTGGGTCTTGTCATTATTACTAACTTCATCATTAAATGGTGTTTTGTAATGCAAAAGTATTAAATTTATCTCAAACACACAATTATATAATCTTAAAAATGCTATCTTTGCAAGAAAATTAATGTTTATCAAGAATGAAAGTGAATATAGATTCTTTTGAAGGTATAAATAAACCTGTATATGTGTTGGAGGAAGATCGACTTCGTGACAATCTTAAGCTTATCAGTGGAGTAGCAAAAAGGGCTGATGTGGAAATAATACTTGCTTTCAAGGCTTATGCGCTTTGGAAGACGTTTCCTATTTTTAAGGAATATATCAATGCTACAACGGCAAGCTCACTTAGCGAAGCTCGATTAGGTTACGAGGAGTTTGGGAAACCTACTCACACTTTCTCACCTGCATATACTGATTATGAGATTGATGAGATAGCGCGCTGTTCAAGTCATATTAGCTTTAATTCGCTTTCGCAGTATGAGCGTCATCATCTTAGAGCGCACAAGGCAAATGCAGAACTTAGTTTTGGCTTGAGAGTTAATCCTGAGTATTCTGAGGTTGAAACCTTATTATATAATCCCTGTGCTCCTGGCACACGTTTTGGTGTTACAAGTGATCTTTTACCCGAGCAGTTGCCTGCTGATATCGAAGGATTTCATTGTCACACGCTTTGTGAGAGTAGTCCCGAAGAGTTTCAGCGCACTCTTGCTCATATTGAAGAAAAGTTTTCTAAATGGTTCTCGCAACTAAAGTGGATTAACTTTGGGGGAGGGCATTTGATGACCCGCAAGGACTATAATGTTGATTTGCTTGTAGAGATTCTAACCGATTTCCACAAACGCTATCCTCATTTGCATGTTATATTGGAACCAGGTAGCGCTTTTGGCTGGCAGACAGGTCCGCTTGTTTCTCAGGTTGTTGACGTTGTAGAGAACAAGGGTATAAGAACCGCTATACTCAATGTTAGTTTCACCTGTCACATGCCTGATTGTCTTGAAATGCCTTATCATCCAAAAGTGCGAGGTGCTGAAACTATTGAGAATGTTGAAAACGAGGTTGAGTTGATGAAAGAGCATCCTTATGTTTATCGTTTGGGAGGAAATTCGTGCCTAAGCGGTGATTTTATGCGTGCATGGAAATTTGATCATGAGCTAAAAATTGGCGAAAATGTGATTTTTGAGGATATGTTGCACTACACAACTGTTAAAACTAACACGTTTAATGGTATCTCTCATCCATCAATTGCACTTGCTCGTTCCAATGGCGATCTTGAGATTTTGCGTGAATTTGGTTACGAAGACTATAAAAATCGCATGGATTAGCTATATATAATAATGTGGAAAATAGAGGACAAATATTTTTTTG
>Ga0256405_10010390_pt1 | contig 12317 bp, 7 predicted proteins | sample RumenRJG_02DNA_FD_189096 | JGI IMG/M metagenome (GOLD analysis project Ga0256405, IMG submission 189096) | Bovine rumen microbial communities from Lethbridge, Alberta, Canada - RJG_02 | ecosystem: Host-associated > Mammals > Digestive system > Stomach > Rumen | place: Canada: Alberta | collected...
CGCTGTGAGCCACAAACAGGTGCTCGAAAACCCCGACAGCATCTCCAAGCTCGTGCTCACCAAAGGTCTCGACAGCGGCACCGCCTTCGAAATCCTTTCCATCGACATCGCAGACATCGACGTCGGTAAGAACATCGGCGCCCAGCTCCAGATGGACCAGGCCAACGCCGACAAGAACATCGCACAGGCCAAAGCCGAGGAACGTCGCGCTATGGCCGTCGCCCAGGAACAAGAGATGAAAGCCAAAGCGCAGGAAGCACGCGCCAAGGTAATCGAGGCCGAGGCCGAAGTGCCCCTGGCCATGGCCGAAGCTTTCCGCAGCGGCAACCTCGGTATCATGGACTACTACCGCATGAAGAATATCCAGGCCGATACCGACATGCGCAGCAGCATCGCCACACCCGCCGGCCAGCCCAAGGCCACCGAAAAACCCATGGGCAAATAGCCCTGCTGACACAAAACAAGGAGGGTGTTCCTGTATTTACGGGAACACCCTCCTTGTTTTTGTATATATCCTTGCCGTATGCCTAGCGGCAGAAAGCCAGAGGCTGCGCGGCAGCGGTGCTCGCTGCAGTGTCGCAGCCGTTCACCCACACCCGCTCGATGCGCGTGTGGAAGGTCTGCCCCTCCAGCGGACTCCAGCCGCATTTATATAATAAGGATTCGCGCGTAACCGTCTCCTCTACCGCCGGGCGCACCAGCACGAGGTCGGCCTTGTAGCCCGGACGTATGAAACCGCGCCCCTCGATACCGAAAAGCAGCGCCGGATTATGGCTCATCTTCTGTACCACCATCGTCAGCAACTCCTTGTTGCCGATAGCCGGTTCCAGCATCATCTGCAGCGAGTGCTGTATCGAGGGTATCCCGCTCGGGGCGTCGAAATAGGGGCGCCGCTTCGCCTCCAGGGGGTGCGGCGCATGGTCCGTCGCGATAGTGTCGATCAGCCCGTCCTCCAGCCCGGCCCACAGGGCCAGGCGGTCGTCATTGCTCTTGATCGCAGGATTGCACTTGATCAGGTTCCCCAACTCCGCATAGTCCCGGTCGTCGAACCACAGGTGGTTCGGAGTAACCTCCGCCGTGATATGCTTGCGGTCCAGGTCGAAATTGGACAAGAGCGAAAGCTCCGTCGCCGTCGAGAGGTGCGCCACATGCAGGCGTGTGCCGTACCTCCGGGCGCGCTCGATCGCGTGGTACGTGCTCAGGAAACAAGCCTCGGTATTGCGTATCTGCGGATGCAGCGCCGCCGTCTCGCGGTCGGTCCCCTGGCATTCAAGCTTCAGGTTGTGCAGGTTCGCCTGAATCACCTCCTCCTGCTCGCAGTGCGCCACAATCAGCTTGCGCGACTCGCGGAATAGCAGGTCCAGCTGCTCCCCCCTGTTGACCAGCATATTCCCCGTCGAGGAACCCAGGAACAGCTTGATGGCGGCGTAGCGCCTGGGGTCCAGCGCCAGGAGGTCGGCGATGTTGTCGTTCGTGGCGCCCAGCATGAAGCCGTAGTTCACCGCCGAATCCCGCGCCGCCAATGCCTCCTTGGCCTCCAGTGCCTCCAAGGTGGTGGTCTGCGGCACCGTGTTCGGCATGTCGACGACCGATGTAACCCCGCCCGCCAGCGCAGCGCGGCTCTCGCTGCGGAACGTGCCCGCAGGGTTCTCGCTCTGCCCGCCGTCGCGGAAATGCACATGCGTGTCAATCACACCAGGAAGCAACAGCAGCCCTTCCGCCTCTACGATTTCTGAATATTCCAAACAATCCGAATACTCCGATTTTTCAGAAACCTCCACTATCCTCTCTCCATCGATAGCGACCGAACCGACAAACATGCGACCCTCGTTGACGATGGTCGCATTATGAATAAGTGTTTTCAATTTACAAGTTTTAATGTTTCAATTTCAGAATCTCTTCCCCTCCGCCCAGCGGCGGCCGGCCATATAGGCGTCGGCGGAAGTGTTGTACTGGTTCTTCACCACGAACTGCCCCGTGTGGTCGATGCAGCCCCACTTGCCGTCCATCTTCGCGGGGGCCACGCGGTCGTTCCACACGTTGATGAACAGCTTCGCGTCCTCGAGGGTGGGCTTGATCACCCACTGGCCCCGGTAGTCCACATAGCCCCATGCCTGCGTGCCGCGGTCCATGATGGGGTATAGCCAGTGCCCAAGCTCCTGCTCCGTGTCCCACTCGTTGCCCGCCGTCCAAGCCTCGGAGCTCAGCGTGAATACATTGCGCGAGAGGAACTCGCCCGTGTCCCCTATCACCATCCAGTATCCGTCGTACTTGGCGGTGGCGAACAGACCCGTGTCGTTGGCGAAATGCGTCGCCTCCTCGAACCGGGGCTCGATGCGCCACTCGCCGCTCCAGTCCACCCAGCCCCACTTGCCGTCCGCAGGGTTTGTTACCGGGTAGCGCCAAGCCTCCAGCGCACGGCCGTGCTCGTACTGGCGCAGCGCGTAGGTGGCCTCGTCGCAGGAGAAGAAAATCGGCTGCGAGATCACCTCGCCGTTGCGGTCAATATTGCCCCAGCGGCCCTCCTGCTTCACCTGCGTGTATTCGTAGTAGTTGTCGCTGCCGAAGGACTTCACTTCGGAGTACTGCGGCTTGACGACCCAGCGGCCCAGATAGTCCACGAAGCCCCAGAGGCCCGTCTGCGGATGGGTGGTGGCCAGGCGCCACTTGTAATAGTTGCGGCTGATGGCCCACTGCTGCCCGGCCTCCTCGGCCTGCTCGGGGCGGAGGAATATGTTGGCAATCACCAGCACGCCGCGGCCGTCGATGCAGCCCCAGCGGCCCTCCTTCTTGACGGCGGCGTAGCTCTTCGGGTCCTTGCCCTGGTGGGGGCGAGCCGCCTCATAGACCGGCTGGTAGTGCCAGCGGCCGTAGTAGTCCACATAGCCCCACCGGCCGTCCGCTTGGTTGCGCGCCGGGTAGACCCACTTGCCGGGCTCGGTCTGGACCTCCCACTCCTGGCCCGCCTGACGCGCGATGTCGCGGTCCTCAAACACATTGCGGCAGATGAAGTGGCCGTCCACATCGATCACTCCCCAGCGGCCGTCCAGCTTCACCACAGCCCATTTGCGGCTCCCGCCGTCGAATTCCGACGCCCGCTGGAACCGCGGGTTGATCACCCAGTTGCCGGCCTCGCTTTGGTAGCCGAAAGTCTGCGAAGTCTTGTCGTACACTAGCTTTTGCGCCTGGGCGCTACCCAGGGCAAACAGGGCTATAATGAGCAGTATCGTGGTGCGTTTCATTATATAAATTGGTTTCAATTCAAAATGCAAAGATACAACTTTTTTGCAAACTGGAAGCGCTTTTGTGATTTTTTATGTTAAAATGACCCCGGAAGGGTAGGAGGACGGTAGGGGAATGGTAGGGGAACGGTAGGGGAATACTAGGGCACTGGAAGGATATGGAAGCTTATGGTACCCTATTGTGGCAGGGTGCCGTGTGGGTGTTATGTAAGTGTATGGTTTTTAGTGTATTCCGTTCTTTTGGAAAGGATTATTTGGCCATGTCGCGTAACATTTGTAATTTTGTAAGAGTTTTTTTTGTAAAAAATGAGGATTAAACAATTGTATATGAGCAAGATGTATTCGTGTTGCCCCAGTTTTCCCGTTGCAATCGGCACAGAAAGCAGGATGTGGAAGAGGTTTTGTCTGCTGGCCCTGCTGCTGCTCATGGCCGCACTGCCGATGAAGGCCGCGCCGGTGAGCGAGGGCTCGGCGCGCACCGTGGCGGCGAATGTGCTGGGCACCACCCAGCTGGTGAACCGCACGGCGGAGTTGCCTTCCGATATCGGTCAATATATGTATTTGTTCTCGCCGGAGAGCGGCGTGGGATTTGTGTTGATATCGGCTGACGACTGCGCGCTGCCGGTGCTGGGCTACTCCACCACGTCGGTTATCGAAATATCGTATATGACGGGCAGGTATGTTTCATACTTATATCAGCACTATACAACCCAGATAAACTCCATACGTAACGGCAACATTGCCGCCTCGTCCGAAGTGGCTGCCCAGTGGGAGCAGTGGATGAATGGCACCCCGGCAGCCACCGGCACTGCCATCGCGCCGATGCTGACCACCAGGTGGGACATTGCTCCCGACTACCAGCAGCTGAACCCCGTAACTGCGGAAGGTGTCCAGTGCAAGGTGCCCGCCGCGGGCGTTGCCATGGGACAGGTGATGAAGTATTGGAACCATCCCGAACGGGGAACGGGGAGCATGTCATACACAAGCAACGGAACTCTGTTGACGGCCGAATTCGACACGGCCTACCCGTGGAGCGACATGCCCGACGCGCTCGATGCCAGCAGCACGGCTGCGCAGCGCGATGCTGTCAACCTGCTGCTCTACCATGTCGGGGTGGCGATGAGGACATCGTATGGCACTGGTTCCAGTGCCCCCACAAATGCATATGTGAATACAAGGGGGTCCTTGACCTCTTATTTCCGCTACAGTCCGCTAACAATCAGTACCCTCATGATGACCCCGAACAACGAATCGACATGGAAGGCGCGGGTGATGCAAGATTTGAATAGTTCGCGCCCGGTCATCTACATTTTACAGACCAATTTTTCCTTTGTCGTGGACGGATGCGATGCCGGCGGACGGCTCCATTTCAATTTTGGCCTTGGCGGCAAGAACGACGGTTATTTCACAGTCGGCTCGATCAATCCCGGAAACTTCACGTATGCGGGCAGTGGACAACACATCGTTTCCGGCATCCGGCCCTGCGATGTCTATACCATATCGGTGGAGGCCAACAACGATGAATGGGGCAGCGTCAGCGGGAGCGGCACCTACTGGGAAGGGGAACGTCTGGTGATGCAGGCCACGCCCGTCTTCGGCAGCCGTTTCCGCCAGTGGAGCGACGGCAGCACCATCAACCCCCGCACCGTAGTTGCCAGGTCAAGCCAGACATATACCGCAATGTTTGAGTATATCGGCACAGCCGACATCCAGGCGGTGCCCAACAACGCGGCGTGGGGCAGCGTCAGCGGTGGCGGAGTGTACGAGGTGGGGGACAATGTGGTACTGACGGCCACGCACACCTTCGGCAGCCGCTTCCGCCAGTGGAGCGACGGCAACACCGACAATCCGCGCAGCATTACTGCCGCGTCAGACCAGACATACACCGCCGTATTTGAATATATAGGTGTGGCCGACATACGGGCTGCGTCCAGCAATACGGCGATGGGCAGTGCCAGCGGTGGCGGAGTGGTCGAGGTGGGGGACAACGTGGAGTTGAGGGCCACGCCTGTATCCGGCTGGGTATTCGACCATTGGGACGACGGCAATAACGACAACCCCCGCACTGTTGTGGCTACTGAAAACCGCACCTACACCGCCTACTTTGCCCGACCTGGCGCGGGCGACCCGCAGTTCCACCTCGTCGAGCTGGACGACCGCGAGAACCATTCATGGAGCTACTACAGCGACCCAGAATGTCTGGTCCGCAGCCTCAACCCGATGGACGTGCGCATCCGCTACTTCGGCTACGGCGAGAACACGATGTACAGCAGCGACGCCCTGCAGCCCGAGGGAGACCCCGACGTGGATGTGTCGCACTATATGGTGGGCATCGGCATCGACGCCCCGTGGAAGAACACCTACGTGTACCACAAGACCCTAGAGCGCGTCAACGGTGAGCAGGCCGAGTCCATGGCTGCTGCCGACGGCCCCAGCTTCTACCGCCTCATCCCCAACCCCTACTCGCGCCGGCCCACCCACGGCACGGGCGATACCCGCTGGCGGGGCTTCTACAAGTGGCGTCTCAAAACATTGACCGGTGGCAGTGTCTATAGGGACACGGCCATGACGCAGCCCGTAACCGTAGGCACAATGCTGGATGCCGAGGACACGGTCTTCTTCATGCCCGTCGCCGAGTACGGCATGGAGGTGGACTTCGAGGCCATCTGGGCGCGGGCGGTGGTGTTCCCCAATATTAACGGATTCTACGACACGCCGGCAGGTGAGTATGTGGTGGGTTCCAATGCCTACGAACGCAATATTATAGTGCACAACTGCGACACCTGTTTCTGGAGGCGAAATTACAATCCCCCAGCCAGGGAGTATACCTTTACCTTTGTCCATCCCGATGGCACCAACGGTATCAATTCAGAACTGCTTACTGAAGTACCAAGATATAGCATAAGCGGAAATAGGATAGTGCACTCTCGGAGCAATCCGGCATCTTCTTGTAAAAGTTTAACGCCGCCGACAAGCTTTCCTATCGCTCCATCGGAAGGTAAATTGAACTTTTATGCAGGAGGACTGCATCCTGCATTTACGACGTCGGGTCTCATGTCTCCGTTTGGCGAGACGGCCAAACTTGAATATGTCAGGTTCTCACCTCACCAAACAGAGGTTCATCATTGTTTTATCCACCGCGACTGCGCCATTCCAGAGACCGATACCACTTGGATGTGTGTGCTCACGAATATAGGGCAACGCAACCTTTTTGGCGATACCCTTAGGGGGTTGAAGGTATACAATGGGGATACGTTGTATACTAAAGCAACCTTAATAGTGGGGCTGAAAAATTTTCATTGGAGTAATGGTGGCGGGTATTTGATTTGCGGCCGAATGTGCCTGTCCGAAGATGGTTGCAACTTTTTCCTTGCACCAAGGACGATGGTTGGTTTACATAATTCTGAGGTTCAGCGTTATCCCAGAGACAACTACCAGATACGCTGGCGTTTGGAAAGTGGCGGTTTTCTTTCTGCTATCAAACCAGGTGGCAAAGACAATAATGAATTGTATTTTATGGCGCAGAGTATTACTACTCTTCGGGGGCTGGTATCTGTAGATGTGGTCATCGGGAACGACTATGATCGCAGTTTGGGCGACAACAGCAAGTTGCTTATCAGGGCGGCCAAGACAGGAAGAAGAATCGATGTGAGCGATTCTGTTGGCAACCATAATACTCGCATGGTCAACTATGTGTTTAAGTCAGGAACTTTCACTGAGAAATATAGTGGGGACTCGAATGAGGATGATCCTTACGTGATGTATTTCGGTCCGTGGTACCCAACAGGATTCCACGGTTCAACGACGGCACTCTTCGAAGGCGGGGAATTTACCGGCATTGCCGGAGGTGCAGACAATATTAACTCTACAGGTCTGGGTGTCGATTATAATAAAGAGATTAACAATTCTTTAGTGAAACGTCGCTTTTATTTCAAAGGTGGGCATGTCAAGCATGCTGTATGGGGTGCTGCCGACTATGGTGGAGCTGGCGGCGGTCGCCGGATGGTATTCACCGGCGGCAAGATTTCCGGATGGATAGCGGGAGGAACGAATGGGACCAAACTGCAAACTGCCGGGGCGCTTACAGGAGACGTCAATATCTACTTCGGCGGCACCGCCACGCTGCAGCACGACACGGTGGAGGATGCCCCCTACTTCCATTCGCACGGAGGAAATCTTTATGGTGCCGGTGTGGGTAGACCTGATGCCATGAGCCAAGGTTGGGTATACTCTTCCCATGTCGTTGTGGCCGATAGTGCCTATATCTCGCGCAACGTCTACGGCGGTGGCAACTACGGATTCGTTTCCGGATTTTCTGAAAATCGCCGCGGAAGCGACATCCAGATTCTAGGCGGCACCGTGAAGGGCAGCGTATTCGGCGGTGCCAACCGAGCCCGTGGTAATAGGGTGAATGTTACCATGCGCGGTGGCCATGTACATGGCAGCGTATATGGAGGAAGCAATGTGAAAGGTGATGTTACGGGGCCGGTAACTGTCCGCGTCGAAGGCGGCACGGTGGGTACCTTGGATTGCGACGACTCAGTGGGCAATGTCTTCGGCAGCGGCTATGGCGTCGAGTCGAGTGTCAGCGGCGACGTGCAAGTGGTTATTGGCCGCACGGATGCCAGGCGCCCACATGTCAACAACCCCCTTATCCATGGCGACGTCTACGGCGGCGGTTTCGCCGCACCCTACATCTCCAAAGCGAGAACCTTCAGCGTAACCACATGGAATGGCCGAATCATGAAGTCCGTCTACGGCGGCGGCCTCGGCTCCAACGCCACCATCACAGGCAACACCAGCGTCAACGTCTTGGGTACCACCCACGTCGAGGGCAACGTCTACGGCGGCGGCAACATGGGCAAGGTTACCGGCGACACCCGCGTCGTCATAGGCGAAGACACAGGCAGCTACACGCTTGCCGTGGTATCCAATAATGATGCCATGGGGACCGTGTCGGGCGGTGGTGTATTTCAGGCAATCACGGATGTCCGCATCAGTGCAATCCCTACCGCAAGCCACCGATTCAAACAATGGAATGATGGCAACACACAGAATCCCCGCACCGTTACCGTAGAGGGCGATGCCACCTATACCGCCGAGTTTGAGCCAATCCCCGTCTACACCATCACCGTGGCGGTGGCCGACGGCCAGGGAACGATGGGAGTCGTGTCGGGCGGCGGCGACTATATGGAAGGCCAGGCCGTCAGCATCAAGGCAACCCCCATTGCGGGATACAGATTTATACAGTGGAACGATGGAAACACCGAAAATCCCCGCTCCATCACTGTGGTTGGCGATGCTAGCTACACCGCGGAGTTCGAGGAGATTCCTGTCGTTTGGGTGGATTTGGGGTTTCCCAGTGGTTTGCTGTGGGCCGCCTCCAACGTGGGGGCTGACAATCCCGAGGAGTACGGCGACTACTATGCATGGGGTGAAACCGCCATAAAGAGACAATTTGCTTGGTACACATACATCTACTGCCACCGTTTAGAGAGCAATATGTTAAAGTATTGCTTTAGCGCCAGTTATGGATACAACGGCTATACCGACAACCTCACCACCCTGCAACCCGAGGACGATGCCGCCACGGCAATCCTAGGTGGCGGTGCCCGCATACCGACCAAGGCAGAATGGCAGGAGTTGATTAGCAACACCACCCAGGCGAATGCGACCGTGAATGGTGTGGCTGGGCGCAGGTTTACCAGTAAAAAAAATGGCAACTCTATCTTTTTCCCCTTTGCCGGCTATGCTACTGGTACAAATGTTGTGCCATCGTCTAGTTATATCTGGACCTCGACTCTTGGCACGAGTAATGCTAACTACGCGGTCTCCATTTACATCAATAACTCTTCTAGTTCCATTCGTGATGGTAGCCGTTTCTGTGGATACAGTATCCGAGCGGTGCGCAGTGGTAACTAGGCGTCCTCGCCAACGCCCAACCGTTATTGCAAAATAAAACACCCAACCGGCAGCGCCCGCGTGGTCATCGACCTCCGGCGGGCTGCCGGTTGGGCTCTTTTTTACCCCGGAATGGTAGGGGGACGGTAGGGGAATGGTAGGGGAACGGTAGGGGAATACTAGGGCACTGGAAGGATATGGAAGCTTATGGTACCATATTGTGGTAGGGAGGTGTGTAAGTATGTGTGTTTTAGCGTGTTGTGTTTTGTTGAAAAGAATATTTGGCCATGTCGGTCAAGTTTTGTATTTTTGCAGGCTGAAAAAGATAAAAAAAATAAATCTAAAAAACAGAATAACAATGAGTAAATTTGACCCTGCAACTGCAATTCAGCGCGTCGACGGACGCGATGCCAACCGCGGTGTGAACCCCGCCATCTGCGACAGCGCCACCTTCACCTTTCCGAAGGCCCACCTGATGACCGACACTTTCCACGGCGAGACCGAGGGCTACTTCCTCTACAGCCGCCACTGGAATCCCTCGAACCTGGCTCTCTGCCAGAACCTGGCCGCCATGGAAGGCACCGAGGCCGCCTGGGTTACCGGCTCGGGTCTGGGCGCCATCACCAGCGCGCTGCTGCATGAGGTGAAGTGCGGCGACCATATCGTGGCCTCGATGACCACCTACGGCGGCACCTTCGCTTTCCTCAACAACTGGATCAAGCGCTACGGCGTCGGCGTTACCTTCGTCAACATGCAGAACCTCGACGAGGTGAAGAAGGCCCTCGCCGAGCACCCCAACACCAAAGTGGTCTACACCGAGACGATGAACAACCCCCTGCTCCGCATCGCCAATATCCCCGAGCTGAGCAAGATGGCCCATGCCGCCGGCGCCAAGCTGCTGGTCGACAACACCTTCACCCCGATGATTTTCAGCCCCTGCCGCCTGGGTGCCGACGTTACCATCTACTCGATGACCAAGTACATCAACGGCACCAACGACTGCGTGGCCGGTGCCATCTGCGGCAGCGCCGAATATATCAACAGCCTCATCGACGTCAACGACGGCACCTGCATGCTGCTCGGCCCGGTGCTCGACCCGATGCGTTCGGCCTCCATCAACAAGAACCTCCACACGCTGCACATCCGCATGAAGAAGCACGGCGAGAACGCCATGTACCTGGCCAAGCGCTTCAAAGAGGTGGGCTTCAAATATAATTATCCCGGCCTGCCCGAGCATCCCGACTACGAGCTCTTCTGCTCGATGATGAACGAGGGCTACGGCTTCGGCGGCATGATCAGCATCGACATGGGCACTGCCGACAGCGCCAGCAAGATCATGGAAATCATGCAGCAGAAGGGTGTGGGCTACCTGGCCGTCTCGCTGGGCTACTTCAAGACCCTCTTCAGCAACAGCGGCAAGTCGACCTCTTCCGAGGTGCCCGAGGACATCCAGAAGGAGATGGGCATGAGCGAGGGCCTGATCCGCTTCTCGATGGGTCTCGACAACGACATCGAGGCCACCTTCCAGCTCATCAAGGAGGCTGTCGAGGAGAGCAAGAAATAGTCATTAACAGTCCGGAATATCCGGGAAGTCCGGGTATTCCGGATTTTCCGGATATTTTTATGAAAAAGATAGCAGTGATTTTGAGCGGTTGCGGCAACCGCGACGGCAGCGAGCTGCAGGAGAGCCTAGGCCTGCTGCTGGCCATCGACCGCCGCGGCTGGCAGTACCAGTGCTTCGCGCCGGAAGGGATGTTCGAGGTGGTGCCCCACGTCGACGTCGTGGACGACGAGGAGGACGAGGGCAAGCTGGTCGACATCGAGCAGCGCGACATCTTCGTCGAGAGCGCCCGCATCGCCCGCGGCAACCTGCTCCCCCTGGAGCAGTACCGCCCCGAGGACTACGACGCCCTGGCCCTGCCGGGTGGCATGGGTGCCGCGCGCAACCTCTCCACCTTCGCCTTCGACGGCCCCCGCATGGAGGTGGTCGACCTGGTAACCGACGCCATCCTCAAGACCTACCGCGCCAAGAAGCCCGTCGTGGCCATGTGCATCGCCCCCATGGTGCTGGCCAAGGTGCTGGGCCGCTACGAGGTGCGCCTCACCCTCGGCCCCGACGACAACCAGGCCTCCGAGGTGGCACGCGGCTTCGGCGCACAGGTGCAGGCCTGCGGCCCCACCGACGTGTGCACCGACCCCAACTGCAAGGTCATCACCACCCCTGCCTACATGGCCGCCACGCGCATCAGCGAAATCTTCGCCGGCGCCGAGAACATGGTGGCCGAACTGGAGCAGATGCTCGGCTAGGCCCGCCGCTAGCAGCACACCAAAAGGAAAGACGCCTTGAGAAGGGCGTCTTTTTCTATTGGAGTGTTGCGTTGAATTCGTCGAGGGTCAGCACATTGAGTCTAGGGAAAGGAATCTGCTTCAGGATATTGAAGTGGGAGTCTTCGGTTACAATATAGTCGGCGCCTGCCGTAATGGCGCAGTCGACGAACTTGTCATCATCTTTGTCCGTATCGCAGAGCAAGTGGAATCGGTAGTAGGACTCGCGGTAGAGCGTTCCGGGATGTCGGGCGATGGTCTCGACTACGTTGCGCGCCACCTCGGGCGAAGTGAGTTTCCCTAGTATTTCCTCGTATTCGCTCAATATTTCATTGCTTACACAAAGGTGATAGCGTCCAGCCAGGAAGTCTGTCCAGATGCGGTGATAATGGCTGCGAGAGGGTAGGGCTTGGATGAGGCAGTTGGTGTCAAGGACAACGTAGCGCATCGTCAGAGTGTTTTGTAGGGTGTACGTAGGTGTTGCCCGCGCAGTTCGTCCAGTTTGCTTTGGTCAAAGGTACCTTCATCCCACATCTTGTCAATGGCTTTTTGTGCCCTTTCGGCGAAAAAAAGCGAAAGGGTGAGCCGTAGTGCGTCGAGGTCGGCTTGAGAGGTAACGTTGGCCGCAGCGTTCATCAACTCTAACTGCGCTATCTGTGAATAACGTTCGGACGGGTTGCCGTTCGCGGTTGTTCTTCCTTCCATGTTTTTCATTTTTTCAATTTGCAAAAATACACATATTTTTTGATATGGCAAAATAATTGTGAGTCTTCTTTAAAAAAGGGAAAGACGCCCCGAAAGACGTCTTTCCCGTATTGGTTGAAAATAATAGACTTTTACATGGCGGCT